>Ga0222658_1001319_pt1 | contig 11060 bp, 20 predicted proteins | sample AntAcemetagen476_FD_179830 | JGI IMG/M metagenome (GOLD analysis project Ga0222658, IMG submission 179830) | Saline water microbial communities from Ace Lake, Antarctica - #476 | ecosystem: Environmental > Aquatic > Non-marine Saline and Alkaline > Saline | place: Antarctica: Ace Lake... | reverse complement strand
CTCCTCCGAAGACAGGCCGACGGGTGCCTGCCCCGGTTCCCCGTCTGGGACGATGTCTGCACCTTTGACGGGCGACCGTGGCGAGGGCGCGTCGATGTCATCAGCGGCGGATTCCCGTGCCAGGACATCAGCACAGCAGGTAAAGGGGAAGGCATCGACGGTGCAAGGTCCGGCCTCTGGGCAGAGATGGCCCGGATCATTCGCGAGGTTCGACCCGCTTACGGCTTCGTGGAAAACAGCCCAATGCTTACTTCTCGGGGGCTCGGAGTTGTTCAAGGAGACCTGGCCGAAATGGGGAAGGATGATCGCTGGGGTGTGCTGGGAGCTCACCACGTTGGCGCCAACCACAAGAGGGACCGGATCTGGATCCTGGCCAACTCCAATCGCCTCGGACAGCAAAGGGAGTCTTGGTGCTCACCGCGGGGACGGAAGGCCAAAGACAAACCTGGCCAGGGAAGTGAAGATGTGGCCCACGCCTACGGTGAGGGACTGCAACACGATCAAGAAGGTGACTCGGGCCTCCGGCTCTTCAGGGGGAGGGACTCCGCTGGTTCTGGCGGCGCTCGGCAAGGATGGACACGGCAACCCAACGAGCCGATGGCCGACTCCCCGGGCCTCAATGCAGGACATGGGCACGATGGAGATGAGCCGCTACAGCGGGACAGAGCGCAAGACGGGGAGCGGGCGGGCACAATACAACCCAGAGAATGGTGGGCAGTTGAACCCAACGTGGGTCGAGTGGCTCATGGGGTGGCCTCTCGGGTGGACCGACTTAAAGCCATTGGAAATGGGCAAGTTCCAGCAGTGGCTGCGCTTGCATGGCGTGTCCTCGGAGGACCAGTGATCGAAACTCAAGCAACAGGACCAGGAAATCCATGAGCTACTCCAAGCTGTTCGGAAGCATCATCCACTCCACCGTCTGGAGGTCCGGCAAGGACGTGCAGATCCTGTGGATCACCCTGCTGGCCATGTGCGACAGGGACGGCGTGGTGGAGTCCTCCCTGCCCGGACTGGCCGATGCTGCGCGCCTGGATATGCAGGAGGCCAAGGCGGCGCTGCAGGTGCTGCTGGACCCCGACGAGTTCTCGCGCACCCCTGATCACGGCGGGCGCCGGGTTGAGCCCGTTGACGGCGGGTGGGTCCTGCTCAACTATGAAAAGTACAGGGATAAAGACGCCTTGGAGGACAGACGGCGCAAAGACGCGGACCGACAGGCGCGAAAGCGAGCCCGTGACAAAAGAGCGGAATCCCGTGACAGTCACGCCATGTCACGCCCTGTCACGAATAATCCACCATCAGCAGCAGCTGCAGCTGCAGCAGCATCTACATCAGCAGCAGCAACACCATCTAAAGCAGAAGAGAGAAGCGAGCGATACATACCGCTCGCCCGTTGGTGGGGGGAGAATCATCCCTATTGGCATGGGAAGAACTTCACCAAGGAGCTCCCCAGTTGGGCGGACGCCCTGCGCAAGGTGGTGGAGACGGACAAGAAGACGGAGTTGGAGATCCGGGCAATCGGTGAGTTCGTCTTCAAGGACCACGACGACCAGGCCGACGGGTTCCCGGGCTGGCGTGACAACTGTCTGACGCCCCCGGCCCTGCGCAAGAAGAAGAAGGGCAAGAGCGACCCGCGCACCAAGCTGGAGAAGATAGAGGCGGCCATGGCCCGCGGAAAAAGTGGAGGGTTCAAGACCAAGGGCAAGCAGACCACCTTCCCGGTGGCGCCGGCCAACATTCTTGACGGCTGCTACACGGGCGAGGACGAGGAGGACTAGCGTGATGGCACGAAAAAGCATTGAAGAGATGAGCATGCCGGAAATCCTGGAGGACATGGGTCTTCTTCCCGACATCTCACCGCGGCCCCCTACTGATGATGAAATACTCGAGGCTCAGGAGCTTCAGCAGAAACTAGACCAGATGAACCTCGAGGCCGAGTTGCGCAGCCTGGAGGTCCCGCCCAATGAGAGGGAGTTCATTCTCACCGGGGTGACCCGGCCGCGGAACAACAAGCCGGGGCACGCATTCAGGGAGACTGAAGCTATCGCGAAGCTCAAGGCGGCCCTGGGCAGGGGCTCCCGCGTGGTGGTGCTCGCCGGACCTGGTGGCAACGCAAAGACGGACGCCGGCTGCAGGGCCATGGCCAACGGGTGCCGGCTGAAGATGCCCCTCAAGACGGTCAGAAATCGCGCCATCCGGGACAGCGCCTACCTGTGGGTCCCTGGCCGTTTCATCGATGCCCCCACCCTTGGGATAGCCCTGCGGCGCTGGTGGACAGAGGACCCGTTGAAGTTCAGAGCTGGCCCGCTGTCCCCATACCTGCTCGCCCCTTGGCTCCTAGTGGACGATCTGGGAGAGGAGGAGGCGGAGGACGTGGAGAGGATCGGGCGCTTCTTTGATGCCCGGGACCGTGAAGACCGGGGCGAGATGCGGACCTTGATCACCACAAACCTTGGCTGGGACAAGAAGACGGCCAAGGAGAAGAAGGCCACGCTGTCCGTGTACGGCAACCGAGTGTTGCAGCGGTGGGTGGCGTCGGGCTTTGCGTGGCTGTGGACGGATGAACAGGTGAGGCCCACAGGTAGTGGATGCGGAAACGACCCTAAAAGCAAGGGGTGACAAATGAAGCAAGAGATCGAGAGACGTTGTGGGTTGTACATTCGGGTGAGCACCCCCGATCAGCGGCCAGAGCTACAAAGACTGGAGCAAGGAGGAGGTATCGTGAGCCTCTTCCCCCTCGTGGTCGCCTTCAGTGGCGGCAAGGACTCCACCGCCATGGCCCTGCGCCTGGCCGAGATGGGGCGGTCATTTTGCCTACTACACACGGCCACCGGCAATGAACTGCCGGGGGTGCGCGAGCACCTAGAACGGGTGGTGAAGGCCACGGGGGCGGAACTGATCGATCTGGATGCCCCCACGCTGGAGGAATTGATTGAGGAGCAGGACTGCCTCCCCTCCTGGCGGATGCGTTGGTGTACCCGGATGATCAAAATCGAGCCCATGGCCCGCTGGCTGCACGAAAACCGGGGCTGCATGTTGGCCGTGGGTCTCCGTGCCGATGAGCTTGGCAGGGTTGGAGGAACCTATGACGCCGGGGACGCCGGGATCTCCTACCCGCTCAGAGAATGGGGATGGGATGAGCGCCGCGTTATCGAATACTGCGCGGCCCGTGGATATGCCCCACCCGACCGTACAGACTGCGCCGTGTGCTTTTTCCAGACACTCGGGGAGTGGTGGACGCTCTGGATGGAGCACCCGGAGATGTACGCCCAGGGCGAGCAGTGGGAGGAGCAGGTAGGTCACACCTTCCGGTCCCCGAGCCGGGACACTCAACCGGCATCCATGAAGAACTTGAGATTGAAATTCGAGGCTGGTTACACGCCGAGACAAACCCGGAGGAAGGCCACATGTCGCGTTTGCTCAATGTAGTAACCACCCGTTGCAGCAAAGGGAACGACACGAAATGAGTCCATGGGACGACGAAGAAGAAGAGGATGACTACTACGACGGATACGAAGACCAGCCCGAAGAAGACCCAGGCTGCGTCCTGGGCGACAAATGCGTCAATCCGCACCTCTACCACACCAGCGGCGAGTGCGCCTCAGCAGAGGACATGGAGGCGTACTTCGCTGAGTGTGAGCGTCAACAGCAGGTAGAACCCACCGATAACAGCAAACCGGAGGGCTGAACAATGAAGAGGCGATCCTTTAAAAGAGAAAGCAGAATGAATAAAGAAGAAATTAAACAGGTAGCAGGAATGCTGCTTGGCGTGGTCATGGTGGACTTTGCCCACAACCCCAAGTGTGAAGGTGTGACCATCGGGTATTGGGCTAAAAGGGTAATTAGCGTCGGTTTACTTGCCCCGGGCCCGGTTAAGGAGTGGATGCTCAAGTGCCGCCCGCCGGCGGAAATTGACTATGACGGCTTCGCGGCCATCCTGGAGGCGATAGGGATCGGCTTTGAAACAAAGCCCGATTACATAGCGGGGGATGGGGTCATGCGCGTTATTGAATCAACGCAGATATTCGCAGCCGCCGATGATCTCTTAGGGGCCGACGCCCGGGAGGCATTTAATCAAATTTTTAAGATCTTCAACATGGGTGCGAAGTACCCAACCCCCAACTAGGAAAGGAATAACCAAATGTCAGAGCTTGATCAATATTTCACATTCCAATGACCGATTGGTGCTGGTGCCGGCCAACATGAGCAGATAAACAACGCGCCGCCCAGGGAGTATTAGAAGCGCCCCGGGCTTATCCGTGGCGGACAACCGTGGCGGCGCTCTTTTTCAGGAGGGAAATATGTTCAAGGCAGCATTTGAAGCGCGCCTGATGTCTCAGGCCGAGGACGTTTACAAGGGAAAGAAGGGCGGCCGGGAACAAAAGCGCCTGTCCATCAAGCTGAACTACACCTTTGACCAGGCCCTGGCCGAGAGCATCGGCGGTGACGCGGTCAAGGTGCAGCAGATGCTGTCCAACGGGGACGACAGGCCCAGCCGCCTGGCCGGCGCTCCCCTGCACCTGGACACCAACAAGGCGGAGGTCTGGTTGTTCACCGGGGACGAGGCCGCGCCAGACGAGGAGTTGTACTTCAAGACCACCATGGACCTCAGCGGACGGGTCAGCGCCGCCATGAAGGCAGGCGGCCCTGATTTGTCGCTGGATATCACCATTTCTGTGGAGCTCGGTGACAATGCAGTCGATGTCCTGTCCTTCATCCACCGCAACCTGCTCGGCCGGGTGTGGGTCAAGATGAACCGTGCGCAGCAGGACATGTTCCCGGCCGAGGATGCGGCCGCCGTGGACATCTACAACCACGCCACGGCACTCGGCAAGCTGGTGATCGATGACTTCCGCGCCGGGCGGGGCGTGCACGCCGACACCAAGCCGGCGACCATCAAGGCGCTGCTCAAGCTGGCGGTCAAGCATGGCGTGCCGCAGGGCGACCCGATGATGGAGGCAGTAGAGGCAGCCAGCAGAAGGTAGGGCGCGCAAGCGAAGGAGGGTCAACGAGATGAGCAAGAATTCAGCAGACTGGTGGACGGCATGCAACTGCCCATACACGGGGTGCTCGCGGCTGGCGCTTCCTGCGGCCGAAAGGCCGGAGGGGTGCCGCAAGTGCTGGCTGCCGGGCATGATCACGGGGTACTTCCAGGGCATCCACGGGGCTGGCGAGGTCCTGCCTGGCCCAGGTTTCGGCATTGAACCTGCCCCTGCGCATCAGATTAAGCTCCACCCCAACCGCCTGCGCAAGTGCCTGACCACGCGCAAGCCTCAGCGGTACGGGTGGATCATGGGCGAGCCTGCCGAGGTTGCGCGGGCCCATCCTGAGTACATCGCGGCGTGCGTTGGCGTGGCCCTGGCCAGGCCTGAACAGAGATGCCCGGGCCCATTGCCAGCTGTCCGGCGTACCGTTCTGGCTCAAGTCCCCGCTGGCGCTGGATGGAGCCGAGCACCGGGCCCTTCCCGAAGGCTGGCCCGCGTGACCCGCCCGCCCCGCAGCGTGGACGAGCTGGCCGCCAGGCACGCCGGAAAGAAGCCGAGCCCCGTGGAAGTCAAGGCCGCCCTGGTGGAGGAGAGGGCCCACCTGGTGAACCTGCACAGGTGCTGCAAGGAGCACATCTTGATCCTTCGCCAGCGGAGGGATGAGTGCTCCAAGCGCCTGAAGAAGATCGACAAGATATTGAACCGATAAACCCGCGCCACGCGGCGCATTATCAACCACTGACCAACAGACCGGAGGGTCACCATGTCTGACGCTAAAACCAAGGATATGCAGTTCACCAGCAATAGCCTGTGCAAGATTGAGAAGTGGTCGCACCCCACCTTGGGCATGATGTTGGAGCTCAACGGAGGGTATGCCACCGAGGCGGAGATCCTCAAGTCGGTATCTGACTTCTTCGGCAAGGAGGTCTCCTTCGTTGAGAAGAAGGCTCCCTCCCGGCGCACCTGCGACCAGCTAAAGGCGGAGCTGCGGGGCATCATGGCCTCCCTGGAGCTCGCCGCGGCGGAGGAGAAAGACCCAAAGGCCAAGGCGGACCTCAGCTTGCCGACCCTCTCCTCCCTGCTCAAGGTGAAGGAGGAGACCGTCTCGAAGCTGCTCACCAAGATCAAGGAGGAGCTCCCCGGCACCGGCCAGGTCGGCCAGTAGCTCCAGCTGCACCCCCTCCTCTCGCGGCTCCTCCCGCGCATTAAAATAAAATTGCAGATCGGCAACATCTGCTATTGACCCGTATTAAAGTCATGTCAATATAGACTATCAGCAAGGACGGAGGGTCACCATGAAAAGAAGGACTGAGATCGGGTGGTGGTGGGCCGCGGGGGCCTGGCCAGCGTGGACGTCAGCGAGGCCCAGGCCGCCAGCTTCCTCAGCGCCTGCGGAATTTCCCCTATTTCAAACCTGACTATCAAGGAGGCACCAGATGCCAAATGAAATCGACTTTGAAGCCCTGGCCGCACCGCTTAAGGCGGAGGACATCACCTGGCGGGTGAAGACGGCGGACATCAAGAACGGAAAGCCCTGGGCGCTGGTGCTGGCCTACGTGACCTCCCGCGCCATCATGGACCGCCTGGACGAGGTGGTGGGCGCAGCGCGCTGGACAGACACCTACATGCCCGGCCCGGCCGGCGGTGTCATGTGCGGGATCGGAGTCCAGATTGACGGCGAGTGGGTCTGGAAGTACGACGGCGCCGACAATACGGACGTGGAGGCGGTCAAGGGTGGCTACAGCGCGGCATTCAAGCGCGCCGCGGTGAAGTGGGGGATCGGGCGCTACCTGTACAATCTGAAGGGCGGGTGGGCCAACATCCACGACAACGGCAAGCTGAAGGGCAAGACCAAGGGGAAAGACGGGAAGTACTTCAAGTGGGATCCTCCTGCCCTGCCCAAGTGGGCCCTGCTCGCCGGCGCCAAGCCCGAGGAGAAGGCCGCGCAGCCTCCCCCGGATGATGACGACCAGGACCACGGCGCCGCCGAGCTCGAGCAGGCCCAGGCCAACGCCGCCACGGCCAAGCAGATCAAGACCATCAAGGACCTGCTGAAGCTGGACCTCTTGACGGAGGAGTCGGAGGACTACACCCGCGACAAGATCCGGGCGGGCATGAATAAAGCCACGGCGATCAGCATCATCGAGAAGCTGGAGAAGCTGAACGCCGAAGCGGACCTGCACTGATGGCGCCCTACAAGCACAAGCCCCTGGAGCCGCACGACCCCACGCGCCGCCACCTGACCCGCGAGGAGAAGGACGCCGGCACGGATGCCAGCATGGCCGCTGCTGCCGCTTGGCGTGAGAGGCACTTCGGCAAGGGGTCCGTGATTCTGTGCACCACGCGGGAGCGGGCCCCGGAGGAGAGCAGATGAAGGCCAACAAGGAGTCCATCAAGGGCAGCCTGCGCCTGCTCAAGCTGGTGCTGATGTTCTACCGCGCCAGCCGTCAGCCTGTGCGCGCATCGGAGTGGGCCCGGATCTCGGGGTGCTGTCAGCGAACGGCCTACCGTGACATCGTGGCCCTGCAGGAGGCCGGATTCCCGCTGTACAGCGACGCCCGGGGGTGGCATGCTGCCTGCGGCATGCTGCCTGCGCGCCTTCTCAACCTGCTGGCGAACCTGTGAGGAGACATGATGGCGATCAAATCAGGCATCAAAACAACTGAATTCTGGTTATCCCTGGCGGCCCAGGTCCTCGGCGGCCTGATGGCCACCGGCGCCATCCCCATCGCCCACTGGTCCGGGCAGCTGGTGGGCGCTGTGCTGGTGATCCTCGGCGCGATGGGCTACACGCACAGCCGGGGCAAGGTCAAGGCCTCCTCGCCGCTGCTGCCCCTGCTGCTGGTGCTCTCCCTGGGCGTGGGAGGCTGCGCATTCCTCAAGGCCATGCCCTGGGATGACATCATCAAGGCCGGCGGCATCCTGGTGGACGCTGCGGGAAAGGCGACCCCCTACACCTGCAAGAAAATGGAGGAGATGAGCGCGGGCGCGGAGCACCTGGCCCGCTGCTACAAGGCGGACTCCATCATCAAGGAGAAGGTGGGCCCGGGCTACGGCATCGGGGTGGGACTGGCTGGCACGTTCGCCACGGCGGCGCCGCTGGAGGTGCCGGGACTCGGTCCTGTGCTGGTCATGGCGCTGTCCGTGGGCGCCAAGCCGGTTGACCTCACTGGACAGCCCGCAGTCAAGTGCATCGGGTTCAAGTGCCCCACCACGGCCAAGGGTGGGGTCAAGGTGGTGGACTCGCCCCCGGTGCAGTAGATGACGGGTGACGCCTGGCTCCCCGCTGGCATCGATTCCCCATGGCTGCCCGGGTTCACCATCTGGCAGGACGACGAGTACCTCGAGGGGGCCCTGCGCGAGCTGGACAGCGAACCCGAGGGGCTGATCATCCACAGCGGCCACCGAAACGAAGGCGTGGCCGACTACACCACCAACGAGGGGGACGACCGCAGGGTGAGCTACCACGCCGCATGGAGCAAGCGGCATCAGGACTTCGTCCTCACCGTGCCCCTGACCCACAGGGCAAGCCACGCCGGCGCCTGGAACTGTTGGTATGGCCTGGCCTTGCCGGGGCCCTACGACCAGGACCCGCGGGACGCAGGGCAGCATGAGGCCTTCCGGCGGCTCATCTGGACATGGTGCGCGGTCAAGCCCGGCCTGCGCTTCTGGACGCGTCACAGCATCGTAAGCGACACGCGCCACGACCCGGGGCCTGGGTTCAAGGATAGCTGGATGGAGGGGACGGGGCTGGAACTGTGGACGCCTACTCGCCAGACGAATAGAACTTAAACGATGTCCATTGGCCGGGAGCGATTCCGTAGATGGATATTCGGCATTCATCTTGCTGGTTGAAGTGCAGTATTCCCTCCGAGCAGCGAACTGACGATCTGTGGACGTACTTGTAAATGTCAGGAACATCGCTGGATCCTACCGGATAGGCTTCCCCTCCATGTGCAGTTGCAAGCCCAGCTCTGGTTTGAGTTACAAGGATAAGTGGTCTGAAAACCTTTAATGTGCCGAGTCCTTCCATCCTTCACCTCCAATAGTTACCAATAAGCTGACATGACTATAAATCTTGTCAACAGCAAAACTCATGTCCATTTACCGTTGACAACCTCATGTCCGTCTGCATTATAAGTAGACATGACTGAAGCGAACAAAGCAGACGCCACCGCCCCACCGCCCAAGAAGCGCAAGAAGCGGGAGAAGAAGCTCAAAGAGCGCCTCGAGCCGATCCAGGTAAGGGAGGGCACCAAGCGCCGCCTGGAGAACGCCAAGGCCCGCCTGGGCTTCAAGGGCAGGGCCGACGTGGTGCGCCTGGGAATCGACAAGGTGTGCATCAAGGCGGACGACGAGAGCGCCTCCTGATGGGCCGTTCCCCCCTTCACACCGCGAAGATGGAGAAGGAAATCTGCTACGGCGTGGCCCTGTGCCTGAAAATATCATAATGGATGAACTGACAGAGGAATGGCTGGAGATGTTCGAGCAGGACCGCCCCGACTGGAACAAGTCCGCATTCTGGCGCCTGGTTCCAATTGTCGGCCTTCCTCATGGCGTTGACCCCGAAGATCCAAGGGTGGTGGCTGCCGTTGCGGAGCTGTCGGAGTAGATGTCCTACCGCAGCACAAAAATAGACGACAACCAGAAAGAGATCGTCGCGGCCCTGGGCGCCGCCGGCTGCTCAGTTGACAGCCTCGCCGCGGTTGGCGGTGGCGTGCCTGACCTGCTGGTGGGCCTGCGCGGGCACACCTACCTGCTGGAGGTCAAGGACGGGCGCAAGGTGCCATCAGCGCGCCAGCTTACGCCAGCACAGAAGAAGTGGATTCCAGCCTGGCGCGGCCGCCCCGTGGCGGTGGTCAAGAACACCAAGGAGGCCCTGCGCGCCGTGGGGTTCGATATCAAATGAGCGAATGGGACGACACGACCACGCCGCTAAACCCCTGGGTTGAAGCACGCCGCGAAGCATCCCGAAAGCGTGAACAAGACCGCCAAGACGCCATTTTCAAGGCCCTGAAGGCCAGAAACCACTCCGACCCCGTCAAGGTGCGCGCCCGCAAGATGGTCGGCCAGGCCGTCAAGCGCGGCGAGCTGCGCCAGCTGCCGTGCAACTGGACACCAAAGGGAGGCTCCAAGTGCGGCTGCATGCCCACAGAGGCTCACCATTACAGCTATGAGCGTGGCCAGGAGCTCAAGGTGCGCTGGCTGTGCAAGGAGCATCACGACATACTGAGCCGGGCCGAGCTGCGCAAGCGCATGCAGAGTGCCGCCGAGGCTCGCAGACCGCGGCAGGAGAGGATCGAGGCTCCTGGGGTGATTGTGCTGGAGGACTGAGCGATGGAATGGGAAATAGCCGTATTCAAGTTCATCATGTTCGCGTGCCTTGGGAGCCTCGCTGTTATTTGCATGGGCGCAACGGTCTGGGCGCTGAAGAAGATGTTCAAGCGATGAGCTACCGAGACCGGGCCAAGAGGCTGGAGAACATGACCCGAGAGATAATGAGTAGTCTCCCTGAGTCATGCAGGGATGAGGCGCTGAGGCGTGCAGATCCACTGCTCAAGCAGCTCTACACTGACTTGCTGATGTTCGGCAGATGCTCGGTGATCATGGATGAGGATGGTGGGCTCAAGAGGGTTGATCCAGCGGAGAGGACAGACCCTGCAAGGTGCGAGATTGATCCAGAGACGGGGGAGGTCCGAGAGCTTGGCATCATGCCGCGAGAGGGGATATTGCGATGAGCAGCGACAGCGAGAAGCGACTACACAGACTCCTGATCTGCAGCCACCCGAACTGGGAGCGTTGCAGACAGTGCCGGACCAGCTACGAGCAGGATGTGTTTGAGCGCGAAGGTGAGCGCAAGGACGGAGAGGCAAGAGCAGCGCTCAACCTGGCCGACACCATGCCAACAAGGATAGGTGCGCACGCCGCCAATTAGCCCTCAATTGCACCACATTGCCCTGCATTTGTAGCGTTCTGCCACACTCCCCAGTACCAGTACGGTATTGCCTCCATTTGCCACGCATTGCCTATGGGTGAGGATAAATGCAAGTGAATACCCGGTGATACCCCCCCCCTCCC
>Ga0222658_1001315_pt1 | contig 11083 bp, 10 predicted proteins | sample AntAcemetagen476_FD_179830 | JGI IMG/M metagenome (GOLD analysis project Ga0222658, IMG submission 179830) | Saline water microbial communities from Ace Lake, Antarctica - #476 | ecosystem: Environmental > Aquatic > Non-marine Saline and Alkaline > Saline | place: Antarctica: Ace Lake... | reverse complement strand
TCCTTTTTGACCGGCCCACCAACCTTTTCTTCCTTGGCACGAGCCAAGGTAATGAGGTCGTCAGGCCGATCCTCGGCGGGCAAGGGAAGTTGCATCATTACCTTCCCTCTCCTCTTCACCACCACATTCGGGGTCCACCTCTCCCCTTTGGCAAGACCGCCTACCGCAGGTTTAAGAGTAGACCCACAAAAACATCTATACCGAGCATTGGGATATTTACCCCTATCAACTCGGTATTTTTTCCCACAACTGGGACAATAGTACCCTGACCCTCTTTTTACCATGAATTCCTCCTTGTTTTATTAATTCACACCATGTGAATTAATAATAACTAAGATTAGCACAACAAAAGCAATAAGTCAACTACCCCCTTGACAAAAACCCAAAAATATGCTATACTACGATGTTATACATTTAGCTAAAAATAGCTAAACTTGATAAAAAGTTACCCAAAAAATTATACACCTATGAAAATAGCAATGATAGGACAAAAAGGAATACCGACTCTTTACGGTGGCATTGAACGCCACGTAGAAGAACTGTCTATCAAACTGGTTGAAAAAGACCATGATGTTTTTGTATATTCTAGAAAATGGTACACTCCGGAAGAAACAAAGGAATATAAAGGTGTTAAAATTATCCACACCAAAAATTTAAAAACAAAACACTTGGACGCTATCACACACACCTTCACATCTACCATGCACGCTATCTTTAAATTGAAACCGGATATAATCCATTATCATGGAGTTGGCCCATCTTTACTTGCTTGGATACCAAAACTATTCAGTCACAAAATAAAAGTAGTTTCTACTTTTCATTGTATTGATAGATATCATCAAAAATGGGGCTGGCTTGCTCGCACCTTTTTATTACTCGGAGAAAAAGCTAGCTGTGCTTTTCCTCACCAAACCATCTCTGTTTCCAAAACTATTCAGAACTATTGTATTAATGAATATAAAAATATACCAAATTTAATACCAAACGGAGTCAGTCAACCTAAAAAAAATATAGATGATAAAATATTAAAAAAACTTAATCTAGAACCACAAAAATATTTAGTAATGATATCTCGTCTTATAAAACATAAAGGTGCTCACTATCTGATACCCGCCTGGCAAATTGCAGTAGCTAAAAATCCAGAAATATTTACCAATATGAAACTCGTTATAGTTGGCGGAGCATCTTTTAATGATGACTATGTTGCTAAATTAAAATTAATGGCTAGAAATGACAACAGTATAATATTTTCTGGATGGCAAAATGGAGATAATTTAGAAAGTTTGTATAAAAACAGTTTGATATTAATACATCCTTCAGAAAATGAAGGATTACCCATAACTGTTTTACAAGCCATGGCTCACGCTAAACCAGTTTTGGTTTCAAATATTCCTGAACACCAAGAAGTAATAGAAGATAGTAAATATTGGTTTAAAAATACCAGCATTATAGACTTGTCAGAAAAAATCATAGAATTAACTAACGATAAAAATAGCCTAACAAAAACTGGGTTAAAAAATAAAAAAATATCTGAAGAAAAATATAACTGGAATACTATTGCTCAGCAAACTGAAGATATTTATAAAGATATTACCTTGAGCGAAATGGAAGAACTAATACCTGAATTTCATACTATCTAAAAAAAATACTAAAAAACACCTCGCGAGATATCTCGCGAGGTGTTTTTAATTTATTTTTACAACCAACTCTTCTCCATTCTCTTCCAGACCTCCTTGACGATTATAATAATCAACTTCAAATTTTTCAAACCCAACTTTTTCTAACAGAGATACTAATTCTTTTTTATTAAACACGTGCAAAAATCTATCAAATTGATTACCTTCGGTCCCCTTCCAAGGAACATTAACATCATTACTTTTGTTATTTTTTAACTGTTCACTTATTTCAAACCTCTTATCACACCAGCTATTTAACAAATTCCATACAATAATTCTAGCACGACCATTTGGTTTTAAAACTCTTTTTAACTCGCTTAAAAAATTTAAATGTAATTCCTCTGTTGGTATATGGTGCAAAACAGCGAAAGATATAATCGTATCAAACTCATTATCTTTAAAAGGTAAATCAAGAACTGAAGCCTCTATAAAGGAAATCTGCTTTTCTTTTATCTCATTTTGATACCTCTCCTTAGCAATGCTTAAAAGTTCGGTAGAATTATCAACCCCAACATACTTAACTTTTTCTCCTAAAACATATGGCACCATCAAACCATTACCACAACCCAAATCTAAAACTAGATTATCTGGCTTAACCACTTCATTTACAAGCTTTAATTTCAAATTAGTCGGCTTCTTTGAACGACTTATATCCCAATCTTTGGCTATACTATTGTAATTATCACGTAATTGACGTATAATCTCTATTGCTTTAGTTTTTAACATATGGATAATATTGCGGAAAAAATTATTTTACAGGCTTATTTAACCCCACCAAAAAATGTGAGGGATTTTGATAATATTAAAAGAGATGTTTTAAGAGGGATAAAAAATTGTAGTGAAATCCCCCGAAAAAATCAGATACTTAAAGTCTATCACAAACTCCTTAAACAAGGCAAGATAAAAAAAAGCATTCAATTAGAACAAATGATGGTCAAAAGAAGTATTCGCACATTGTCTGGCGTAGCTATCATAACTGTTTTAACAAAACCCTACCCTTGTCCCGGATCATGTGTTTATTGTCCTTTTGAAAAAGGTATGCCCAAAAGTTATTTATCTAGCGAACCAGCAGCTGCCAGGGCAAAGATGTTAAAATTTGATCCATATGAACAAGTTGCGAGAAGAACAGAGGCACTCGAGATGAACGGACACCCTACTGGAAAAATTGAATTAATCGTAAAAGGCGGAAGTTGGAATGCCTATCCTACTCATTATCAATATTGGTTTATTTTGAGATGTTTTGAAGCTTGCAACAAAAGAAAACAATCTTTAAATGAAAAACAAACTGATTTTTTGACTATAAAAAAAAGCATTCTAAAAGAACAAAAGAAAAACGAAACCGCCAAACATAGGATTATTGGTCTGACTCTAGAAACCAGGCCAGACCTGATAAACGAAAAAACTGTAATGGAAATGAGAGATATTGGAGCCACTCGAATTGAAATGGGGGCTCAAAGTACAGATGATAAAATTTTAAAAAAAATACAACGAGGACATGATTCTTTACAGACCAAAAAATCAATGGAATTTCTAAAAAATGCTGGCTTTAAAGTTGACCTGCATATCATGCCTCAACTTCCTGGCACTACCCCTAAAAAGGATTTAGAAATGATGTTAGAGCTTTTTAAAGATCCTGGTTATCGCCCTGACATGATAAAAGTTTATCCTTGTACTGTTTTAGAAAACACTGTTCTTTATGATTGGTATAAATCAGGTGAATACAAACCGTATTCAAACAAAAATTTAATAGAAATAATATCTGAATTTAAAAATCAAATTCCTTATTACACTCGCATATCCAGACTAATAAGAGACATACCTAGCCCACATATTAAAGCTGGCAACAAACTAACTAACCTAAGACAAGATATACAAAAATACATGGGAGAAAATGGTATGAAATGCAGATGCTTACGTTGCCGAGAAGTAGGACATATTATAGAAAAAAATAATGATATTAAAAAAGAAGCACCTAAATTATTTATTGAAAAATATAATACTCGGGGAGGAACTGAATACTTCTTGAGTCTTGAAGATAAAAATAGACAAGCGGTTTTTGCTTTTTGTCGTTTAAGAATTTTAGATGACTTTAAAAAAACCAAAGAAGAATATAAAATATTTAAACCTTACCCAGCCTATATCCGCGAACTCCACACTTACGGTCAGTTATTGAGTTTTGGATCAAAAAATAAACAAGCTTCTCAACACAAAGGTATGGGACAAAAATTAATTAAAGAAGCAGAGAAAATTACAACAAAACATAAAGCAAAAAAACTGGCCATTATTTCTGGAGTTGGCGTACGCGGTTATTACAGACAAAAACTTGGCTATAGATTGGAAAACGGATATATGGTAAAAAAATTAAATATCTGATAAAATACACACATATTCTTAAACTTAAAAATATGTACACACATAACTTAGAAGATTTTGATCCAGAAATCAAAAAATACATTGATTTAGAAAGAAAAAGACAAGAAGAAGGCCTAGAGATGATCCCTTCTGAAAATTTTGTTTCTCCAGCCGTCTTACAATCTTTAGGATCTGTACTAACAAATAAATACTCTGAAGGTTATGCCGGTAAAAGATATTACGGAGGTTGTGAATACATAGACGAAATAGAAACTTTGGCTATTGCAAGGGCTAAACAAATTTTTGGTGCTGAACACGTCAATGTCCAACCTTTATCTGGTGCCCCAGCTAATATAGCGGTTTATTTTGCACTACTTGAACCCGGTGATACTGTTTTGGGAATGGATTTATCTCACGGGGGACATTTAACCCACGGGCATCCAGTAACTTACATGTCAAAAATATTTAATTTTATTAGATACAAAACAAACAAGGAAGGTAAAATAGATTTGGATAATTTACGAGCCATGACTAAGGAACACAAACCAAAAATAATTTTAGTTGGATATAGTGCTTATTCTCGAGAAATAGAATATAAAAAAATAAAAGAAATCGCTGATGAAGTTGGAGCTATCACCATGGCTGATATTGCCCACATTGCCGGACTTATTGCAGGCGGTCAAATGAATAATCCAGTTCCTATTTTTGATGTAATAACAACGACTACCCACAAAACCTTGCGTGGTCCAAGAGGAGGAATGATAATGTGTAAAGAAAAATTTGCCAAAACCATAGACAAATCAGTTTTCCCCGGACTTCAAGGTGGTCCCCATGAAAATAACATTGCTAGCAAAGCAGTTGCTTTTAAAGAAATATTAGAACCAGAATTTAAAGAGTATGCTATACAAATCAAAAAAAACGCTAAAATATTAGAAAAAGTGTTTAATGACAATGGTTATAAATTATGTTTTGGCGGAACTGACAATCACCTACTCTTAATAGATGTAACCCCCAAAGGCATTGGTGGAAAACAAGCTCAAATAGCTCTAGACAAAGCTGGTATTACTATCAATAAGAATATGATACCAGATGACTCTAGATCGCCATTTGACCCCTCTGGTATCCGTTTAGGCACCCCCGCATTAACTACTAGAGGTATGAAAGAGTCTGAGATGGAAACAATCGGCAATTGGATCAACGAGGTGATAGAAAATTTTGAAAATGAAGAAAAATTGGCTGAAATTAAAAAACAAGTAATAGAGCTGACTAAAAACTTTCCACTTTATCCGACAATTAAATAATTCCAATTAAAAAACTCTTACAGAGATATCTCTGTAGGAGTTTTTATTTTAATTATTTCATTTCTCTAACCTCTACCAGATTAACATGTCCAGCCTGTCCAACGGGTTCACCAGCTACCACTATCATTAGTTCGCCTTTTTTAGCTATTTTTTCTTTTTTAATATAATTCATTGATCTTTCTATCAGCTCTTCTATAGAATCACAAGAAGGTAAAACAAAAGGAATAACACCCCAGGATAAATTAAGCTGTCTCTTAACTCTATCTGTATTAGTCGCCACTAATATTGGCAAAGACGGTCTAACATGGCTAATAAGACGCCCGGTTTCACCCGAGATAGAGGCAGCTAAAATTAATTTAGCCCCAACCTCTTCTGCTAAAATCCTAGATAAACTTGAAATAGCAATACCTATCTCTTTATTTTTATGATTAAATATCGGTAAATCCTTATCATCAAAAACAGAATCTTCAGTACTTTTAATTATTTTGGTCATAGTAGATACCGTCAAAACAGGGTACTTACCAACAGCAGTTTCATTAGTCAAAAGCAAAGCATCAGCGTGATCTATCACAGCATTAGCTACATCAGAAACTTCTGCTCGGCTCGGACGGCTATACTGTTCCATAGAATTCAACATTTGGGTAGCGACAATAACCGGTTTAGCAGATTTATTAGCTTTATCAATAATTATTTTTTGAGTTAACGGTACTTTTTCTTGTTCCATCTCAAGCCCCAAATCCCCTCTCGCTACCATCACCCCATCCGACACATCAATAATCTCGTCTATATTAAGCACTGCTTGTTTTCTCTCTATCTTGGATATAATATTTACGATAGGTTCGTGAGTTAAATGCAATTCTTGCATTTTTTGTTTTATAAAAAATTTTAAATCCAAAACATCTTGAGCCCTAGACACAAAAGACAAAGCAAAAGTATCAACTCCGTGCTGTAATCCGAACTCAACATCTTGCTTATCTTTATCACTCAGAGCATCTATTTTTAATTCACTATCAGGAAAATTTAAACCTTTATTAGAGGTTATTTTTCCGCCTTCTGTAATCCTTGCTTTTAATAAATTTTTTTTAATTTCCACAATCTCTACGCTTGATTTGCCATCATTAATCAAAATCCTATCTTTTATTTTTAAATAACTAATCAATTCATTTGGAGCTAAAATTGGTATTACATTTTTATTTTTTATATGCTCACCTATCTCAAAAATATATTCTTTTTTTTCTTCTAAAATAACACCGTCTTCAGGAAGTGTACCAAGTCTAATCCTTGGACCTCTTAAATCCATCATTATATTAACCGTATAATTACTTTTTTTCTCAGCTATCCTAATATTCTCTATTAATTGTCCATGACTTTCATAAGTACCATGTGACATATTAAGACGAGCAAAATCCATTCCTGATTTTATCATTTTTAACAAAACAGGAACCTTATCACAAGAAGGCCCGATGGTAGCTCCTATTTTTGTAAATTTATCCATATTTATCTTAAAATTGCTTTTATCTGTTCTTTTGAAGCAGAATCAATTTGTAAATTGTCTATTAAACTATTAACTGAATTACCCTTTGTAATATTTTCCCCAATTAAATTTTCTATACCTAAAATATCACCATACTTACCCCAAACATCTTTTAACATTGTAGGAAGATAAAAAACAGCCAAAATTAATGGTATTAAAATTAAAGACAATCTTAACCAGCCGGCGATAGCAGACCAAAACAATTTACTATTTATTTTTCTATTCTGTTCGTATATTATTTGTGACCATTTTAAATTTTTCTCCAACAAACCTTGAATATCATTTTTTTTGTCAGGCTTTTCTATCACAATATCATCGGCTACTTCTATCACATTTTTTTCTTTTAAAGATTTATCTTTTTTTAAATTTTTATCGCCAACTTTAGGTAAGGTTTTATTTTTTGGATGTCTAAACATATTATTATTTGGTTAATTTTTTTAACTCTTTTTCAAAAGTTTTTACATCTTTAAAATCACGATAAACACTAGCAAACCTAATATAAGCAACCTTATCAAAACCTCTTAAATGTTTAATAATAATTTGACCAATTTCTTTACTGCTAATTTCTCTTTTCTTTTTCTTCTGAATCGTTCTCTCTATATTATGAATCAATTTTTTAAAATCATCATGAGTGTATGGTCTTTTGGTCAAAGATCTCTTAATACCATTTTCTAATTTTTCTCTAATATAACTCTCGCGCACTCCATCTTGCTTAACAACTATGATACCCAAAAGTTCCACCTCTTCAACTGTAGAAAAACGGTACTTACACTTGTCGCATTCCCGTCTACGCCTAACAGACATCCCCCCTGCTACAGGGCGACTATCTACTACATTAGTATTATTGTTATTACAAACCGGACAACGCATATAACTAAATTATAACATAATAAATAAACGAAAACAATCCCGTGTTTAACAGGGTTGTTTTAAAATATGATTATAAATTTTACATACCCATTTTTTTTCTAATAAAAGCTGGGATTTCTAATTCTTCATCATCACCATCATTGTTCGAAACATTTTCCGGTTCTTTTTTTCTCTGGATATTATTAAAACTGGGTTGAATATCTCTTTGAGTAAATTCTTTAAATTTTTTATCTTCTTCGTCTTCTTCTTTTTTAGTTTTTCTTAAAAAATTACTTGGCTTATATTTTGGAGCTGAATTAAAAAAACCTGAACTTGTTGTTTCTTCTTCCAAGTTAATTGGACGACGATCATCAAAACCAGTCGCTATAACTGTTATCCTAATTTCATCTTTTAAACTTTCATCCACATTAGCCCCAAATATTATTCTAGCATCATCAGAAGCAGAAGAAGTAATAATTTTGGCTGCTTCATTTACCTCGCTCATAGTTATATCTTTACCGCCAGTTATGGTAAACAATATACCAGAAGCTCCATCTATTGATAACTCTAGCAAAGGACTAGAAACAGCTTGTTGGGCAGCCTGAGCCGCCTTGTTGTCTCCTGTGCCAGTACCAATACCCATCAAAGACGAACCCGTATCTTGCATAATTGTTTTTACATCAGCAAAATCAACATTAATCAAACCTGGAATAGTAATAAGTTCAGATATACCTTGCACGCCTTGCCTCAAAGTATCATCAACTATTTTAAAAGCTTCTAACATCGAAGTCTTATTATCAATAACCTGCAAAATTCTATCATTAGGTATAGTGATTATAGTATCAACACTACGAGCTAAATTCTCCCAAGCTTCTTCCGCAATTTCTAATCTTTTTGGACCTTCAAAAGAAAAAGGCTTAGTAACAACCGCTACTGTTAAAATACCAAGCTCTTTGGCAATCTCCGCTACAATCGGACTAGCTCCAGAACCAGTACCACCACCCAAACCACAAGTAATAAAAACCATGTCAGTTTCTTTTAAAACATCTCTAATATCGTTTTGTGATTCTTCAGCTGACTTTAAACCAACTTCAGGGTTCATACCAGCACCCAAACCACGAGTTATGGTTTTACCAATATGTATTTTTTTAGGAGCACTATTATGATGTAAAGCTTGGACATCTGTATTCATTACTATAAAATCAACACCGCGTATTTTGGATTCCATCATACGATTAACAGCGGCTCCACCCGAGCCCCCTATGCCAACAACTTTAATTTTGGCGAATGTTTCTATATCTGGTTTTACTTGAGGCATAAAAATTTGTTATTGAATACTTTTTGTGTTCACTAATTTAAATCAAAATAGCGAATTGTTCTTTCGCTATTTAGTTTATCTTTTTTAAAAAAAACTGTCAAGGCTTTTACGCACTTATTACTAAGGTATCAATGATTTTATCCATTGTTTAATTTGCTTAGAAGCCTGTCCTATTTTTTTTCTACCACCACCCCAGGCATGTCCACCCCTGCCGTGCCCTTCCATAACAGAACCCCATTTTACCAAACCAACAGCCGTAGCAAAACTTAAATCATTTATTTTTTCAGTTACACTCATTATATCCATCGGATAACCTAGGGTAGCTGGTAATCTTAAATATTTTTTTACAGATTCAACCATACCTGGTAATTTTGCCCCACCGCCGGTCAAAACAATACCTGCTGGCAACAAACCACTTCTTTTTGCTTTTTTTAATTCATCGTCAACTTTTAGTAAAATCTCCTCTACTCGAGCCTCAATAATTTGAGACAAAAATTGTCTTTTAAATACATCGCTAGACCCAGCTCCAAGATCAGCTAAATCAAATTGATCTCTCTTTGAAATTTTATCAGACCTCGTGTCACCAAATTCTACTTTTACTTTTTCAGCCATATCTATATCTGTTCTTAAGCCAATAGCAATATCATTAGTTATATGATCAGAACCAATTGGTAAAATAGCATTATATAATAAATCACCCTCTTCAAAAACAGCCAAACTAGTCGTGGAACCACCTATATCTAACACTGCTACCCCTAAATCTTTTTGCCTATCAGTAATAGTGGCTTCGGCATTGGCCAATATTGATAACACAACATCTTTTATATCTAAACCAGCCCGATAAACAGACTTGCTCAAAGTATCAAGTTGAGAATTGGAAGATAAAATTATTTGGGTATCTACTTCTAAACGCATACCGGTCATGCCGATAGGATCTTTTATACCCGATTGCCCGTCAACACAAAAATTCTTTGGTAAAACATGTAGTACTTGATAATTTAAAGGCACAGAGATGGCCTTAGCAGCCTCCAGTGCCCTTTCTACATCTTCTGCTGTTATTTCATTATCTGCTTTTGAGACAGCTACCACCCCTTTATTTGATTGAGACATAATATGCAAACCAGTTATACCCAACCACACATTCTCAATTGGCACCCCTACTATTCTTTCTATTTTTTCTAAACCGCTAGATACTACTGAAACAACATCTTCTATGCTATTAATTGAACCCTTGGAAACACCAACAGAAGGTGTTTGTACAGCTCCTAAAATCTGTAAATCTAATGTACCCGAAGCATCCTCCACAGTCTGCCCTACCACAATTTTAACAGTGGTGGAACCAATGTCTAAACCAGCAATTAAATTGTTTTGGTTTCTGCCCATAATTCAATTTATTTTAACTATAACATTATACACCATTTAAATAAATTCACAAAATACGGAATAAAAATGACTAACCCTACAATAACAGCTCCCAAAACAGAAAGCAGTACACCTCCAGCCATAATGTCCTTTATCTTGTACACATAGTGGTGCAATCTTGGTTTTAATAAATCAGTAAAATATTCCAAAGCAGTATTTAAAATCTCCATTAATAAAACCAAAATAACGAACATTAATACAGTTACTTTTTCCCAGGTTTGTAATCCCAAAACAAAAGACAATATTAAAACAAGTGACCCCAGCAAACACTGTATTCTAAAATTCTGTTCAGTCTTAAAAGTAAAACTTAAACCTCTAAAAGCATACTTGACACTTTGTAATAATCTCTTAAAAGACATATTTAAATTAATTTTAATAATATTTGTTCTTGCAAATCAAACATCGTCTTTTCTTGTTTTTTATTTTTATGATCATACCCCCACAAATGTAGTAAGGAATGAACTATCATTCTAAAAAATTCTTCCTTAATACTTAATTTAAATTCCTTGGCTTGTTTTTTAATTTGGGGATAAGAGATATAAATTTGTCCTATATAATTACTCTTAATTTTTTTATCTTCTTCCCAGGCAAACGACAAAACATCAGTCGTTTTATTTATTCCCCGCCAATC
>Ga0222658_1001313_pt1 | contig 11085 bp, 19 predicted proteins | sample AntAcemetagen476_FD_179830 | JGI IMG/M metagenome (GOLD analysis project Ga0222658, IMG submission 179830) | Saline water microbial communities from Ace Lake, Antarctica - #476 | ecosystem: Environmental > Aquatic > Non-marine Saline and Alkaline > Saline | place: Antarctica: Ace Lake... | reverse complement strand
TATATAAATCAAGATTAGATTTTTTATATATACAATTATGATTGATAAATATTTAAATTTTGTAAATGAAGATATAGGTGGTTTATATAGATTGTATATAGATGATGATCCTTCAATGATTCCAGGTAATGAAAATTGGGATATGGTTATGGATTTTAAAGAATTATGGAATATGTATGAAAAAAAAGAAATTGGTCTTGATAGATTTGTTGGTAGTTATAAACAAAAGATAAATGAATATAAACCTACAATAGTAAGTAAAAAAGGAGTTGAGGTTTGGAATGAATTAGTAATTATTCTTAATGAATTTAAAGATTATAATCCACAGAATAGTCATACTAAGTTTGATGAAGTATATGACTGGGCTGATAAAAATAATATAGAAATAAAAATATGAAACATTTAAAAATATATGAAGAATTTAAATTTAATGATAAAGATTTTGATGAAGAAGAATTTAAAGGAGAATTAGATTTATCTGGATTACCAATTGATGAATTGGTTAAAAAATTAAATAAATTATTACTTAATAATAGTGATTTTTTAGAATTTCATTTTGAAAAATATATTATTCAAGGAGATGGGTTTCATTTTCCTGATGAAAGAATTGTACCAGAAATGCTTGGATTTGAATTAATGGATGATATTAGAGATGATATTTTAGGTATATCCAGTGATGGAGATGAATTAATATTTGAAGCGGTTCGAATAGATTGGATAGATGGTGATGAAAAAAGTGATGAAGGAGAAGGATATGATATTGATAGGAATATTTATTATACAGTAAATAGAAGTAAACCAATTATATTTGTAAATAATGTTCCACATGATAATTTAAAAGTAAATATATCAGTTTAAAAAAAGAATAAAAATATGAAACATTTAAAATTATATGAAGAATTTGATCAAGAACAATTGGCACCATCTAATGATCATGCAGTTGGAGATCAAGTTTATATAAATTACAAAGTACCTGGTGGTAATAAAGATTATGTACCAACCCCAGTTAAAATAATTACTATAAAGGGACCTGGAGTTTATATTGGTTCTCATAATGTGGAGTTAAGTGAATTTAAAAATGCACCAAATCAAATGGTTAAAAAAAGTGATATAATTGGACCATATAAGGGTGTTAGTACTCCAGTTGGACCTGGTTGGGTTTCAAGTAATCCATCAATAAATACAGGTGTTAATCAAGTATCAAATGATATGGCACTTTAAAAAATTATAAGTATATTAGTATGATTAAGAAATTTAAAAATTTTATAAATGAAAACTATGAAACAGGTTATTTTAATTATGATGATAGACCATTTAAATTAGAAGTTAAACAAGGTGATACTACAGTGGTTAAAATTCTTTATATGGATAAACATTATGAAGATTTATCAATTGATGTACCCGATAGTAAAGATTTATCTGAAGATGAATTTTTTATCAATCCAACATTAGATGAAAAATTAATAGAAGAATTAGAAAAGCAAGGGTTCATTGAATGCACAAATAAAACATCAATGGCAGGTGAATATGAATCAAAATCTTATAAGTTAGTATAAAAAAAATAATACAATGATAAAAAAGTTTGAAAGTTTTTTAAATGAGGAATATTCTGATAAATTTGACAATTTAATTTTATGTCAAAATATAGAAGAAGAACATAATTTACAAAATGAAAAAATTGGTGATTTTGATATATTATATGATGAATTTCATAAAATAGATAATATATTACATGACCATTTTGATAAATATGTAACAGTAGATGGAGGTAGTGATTATCCAGAAACACACCCAAATTGGTATGATATATCAGAATTTAGAGTTCCAAGAAATGGATTTGATGATGATTTTATTCATGAATTTTATATAAGTTTAGGAATGTATAGAACCAAAGATGGATATGGTAAATTAAAATTTAATTATAAAAAAATTAAACGGAGAAAGAAATAATATACAAAAATGGTATTACGTGAAAATATAAATGTTGAAAATTTTGATAAACCAACTACAATAAATAAGAATTTACAATACGAATATCCAGAAATGTCTTATGTTGGTCATATTGGTGTTTTTTATGCTGATAATGAATTACAATCAAAAGAAGATTTATTTGAAATAAGGGAAAATATAACAAAACAATTATCAAATAAAAAAGACGATAAATTATCTGAATTTCAAAGAAAACTTTTAGTTAGAAAATTAACTTTAGTATATCTTTATATTGATTATTTTGAATATTTTGAAAAAAGATTCGGAAAAAAAACTTTTAGATTTATAGGGAAAGAAATGGATATAGATTTTGAAGATGAAAAAATGATTATAAAGGCATCTAATATGGATTCATTGATTGATATGTCACATGATGGTGGATTTGTAGATTTTTGGGCATTTGGAGATGCTATTCTTTTTAGAACAATAAAAAAATTGAGAGTGTGATTGTTGAAAAAACAGCATTCTAATTAATATAACCCTAACTTTTACAACTTTTTATTATTATTTGTTTATATATAAACAAAAAGAATTTATTATGGTTTTAAATAATGAAAAGGTAAAAGAAATAAAGGGTAAAATACAAAATAATGAAAGAATAAAAAGAACTGAAGTTATTCATTATTGTAGAGATATAAATTTAAGAAGAGCAAATCTTGATTATGTTTATAATCATGTAGAATTATTAGAACATGCAAGATGTTGTGATATAGAATATTTCATAGAAAAATATGTCGATATTAAATTATTTGATCACCAAAAAGAAATTATAAAATTATATAAGGAAAATAGGTTTTCTATAATCATGTCATCCAGACAGACTGGTTCAACTACCATATTAATGATATTATTTTTACATTATTTATTATTTAATAATGAAAAAAACATTTTATTGGTTAGTAATAAATCAATGACTAATACAGAACATATAAAAATAATAAAAAGATATTATAAAAAATTACCATTTTTTCTACAAAAAGGTGTTGTAAATTGGAATCAAATGAGTATAAATTTTGATAACGGTAGTAGAGTTATTGTTAGTTCAAGTAGAGAAGTTGCCATTGGTTGTAATATACATGTATTATTGGTTAATGAATTTGCTAGAATGCCTGACAGTACCACAAAGAGTATAACTCGAAATTTGATACCAGCTATATCAGCATTGAAAGATTCTAAAATAATTATAACATCCACACCATGTGGATATAATAGTTTTCAAAAAATGGTTCAAGATTCTGAAAGGGAAGAAAATGATCCACTTAAAAACGCATATAAAACATTAAGAATACATTGGAGTGAAGTACCAAATAGAAATGAAGAATGGAAACAACAACAAATCAGATTGATTGGTGGTGAAGAAGCGTTTAATCAAGAATATGAATTGAAGTTCATTTCATCGAAAAAGTCCAAAAGAAAAATTTAATATATAAAAATAAAAACTAATTTTGGGCGGAACGGCACTAAATAATATCGGGATAGAAACCGAAAGAAAATTCACAAAGGATTTATATAGGATATTTGATGAAATAAAAGGTTATTTCAGTGGATACGATATTACTGTGACCAAATTTTATAGAGAAAAAGAAACTCATGGAGATTTAGATATTTTAGTTAAGACTGATGATGTAGATAATTTAGTAGAAATTGTAAATGATAAAATTAATCCTGAAGGGTTAATTGTTAATGATGATGCAATTTCATTTGATTATGATAATTTTCAAGTAGATTTAATTACTTTATCACCAAGTATATGGAATACAGCATTAGTATATTATTCTTATGATCCAGTTGGTAATCTTTTAGGTAAAGTTGCAAAAGGTTTTGGACTAAGATATGGTAAAGATGGGTTATACTATAAATCTATAGGTAAAAGCAGTACTGAAAAATTTATATTATCACAAAATAATGGAGAAATTTTTAGATTTTTAGGATATAGTTTTGATGAATTTAAACAAGGGTTTGATACATTAGAAGATATTTACAAATTTGTATCGAATGGGAAATATTATGATAAAGAATTATTTGATCCAGATAATCTAACCAGTAATGATAGAAAAAGAAGTGTGAAGAGACCTACATTTATGGGGTTTTTAAAATATGAAAATGGTGTAGAGTCAAAATATAAGTTTAAAAATAAAGAATCTTATATAGATTATGTTAATTCATGGTTTCCTGGATTTAAAAAACAAGTTGAAAAACATAAACAATCAGATAGTATTAAAGTGTCAATAAATAAGAAATTAAGATTAGTATTAAGTAATTTTAAATCAGGAAAATTATTAGGTGATATTGTTTATTATTATAAATTATCAAAAGATGATTTTCAAAATTATATTTTAAATACAAATTTAGAAGATATAGAAATAGATTTTAATGAATTCTATGTTAAGTATATAGAACTAAATAGAATGATGGATAAAGATTTAGGATTTGGTAAGAAGATGGGAAATGATGTTTATATTCACAAAGAATATGAATCTTATTTACCAAGTGATATTTTATCTAAAAATAAGAAAATGTTACCTGATTTTAATTATACTATTATAAAATGGAATAAAAAAGATAATTCTATGAGTTTTATTGAATCTGAAAATTTTGATATATCAGATGAACCAACAATAGATAATTCTTATAAAGTTAGTAATGGAAATATTAGATTTAGAACTAAACCAAAAAGAGACCAAATATATCACCACAAGTGGATGTTTGTTCAATCTGATTATAAAGGATTTAATTATGATGAAAGTAAATTGAGATCTCTTAGTTGGTATAAAAAATATGATTATGATTCAAAAATGATAGGATATAAAGATTACTGGGATAAATTAAAAATAAATGAATCTTATTCAATTGAAGAAATGGAAATTGCAAATAAGACAAGTAGAACATCAAAAAATCCAGGTGCAGTTAGTGATAATGCTGTAGTACCTAAATTTGTAATTCAATATACAAATAAGAATGATTTGATATTAGATTATGGTGCTGGTAAATATCCACTTCATGCTCTTAGATTAAAAGAAAAGGGATACAACGTTAAATCCCATGACTTCGGTAGAAACTTCAATTCTGAATTTCATGATAATGATGCTTTAGATAATCAATATGATGTGATTTATGCATCCAATGTTTTAAATGTCCAATCAAATGAAGAAATGTTAAAATCTACAATTGATCAGATAATTAAATTAATGAAAAAAGATTGTCTTTTTATTGCAAATTATCCATCATCACCAAGAAAAATGGAATTATCATTTAATGAATTGAAAGATATTTTAGGTGAATATTTTGATGTTGCATCATTAGGAAAAAATACATTATTAATGAAAATTAAAGGTTTAAATGAAAGTATATATCCAAAAAGGGTTGTAGGTACTTTTGATACATTTACTTTAGGGATAAAGAATTATGATATAACTAAGAATAATCAAGTATCACATCAGGAAAAATATGGTTCAAGGAATATTAGTTGGGGAGATATGTTTAAACCAAATGAAAACACTAATCCTAATTATATAAAACCATATGAAAAAAGAAGAGATTATTAAGAATCTCTTGAACCTATATAGGTTAAGAGTTTCTTTTCCATATCATGTATTCTAAAAGTACCAGTTTCACTTTTCATCCTTGTAAAAGGTTGTTCAAAAAGTTCTAATAAATCCTTTTCAGGTATTTCTGTTGAAAAATACCATCCTCCTTCAGCTTTTTTAATACATTTGATTTTTTGGTATTTTCTTTCATTTGTTATTTCATAATTTTTTGTAGGTATAAATTCATTTTCTGTAATTATTTTAAATGCTGTTATATGTTCCATATAGATTTTTTGTTTATTATTTATATGATTTTTTTATTGTATTGTTTTTTAATATATAAATAAAATTAACAAATAATTTATGCTTACTTTTAAAATGTATGTTGAAAAAATGAATGTTGGTGATGATAATATATAAAACAACAAATTTAATTGATAATAAAATATATATAGGAAAGGATTCCAGAAACAATTGTAATTATTTTGGTGGTGGTGTTTTATTACAAAAATATATTAAAAAATACGGAAAAGAAAATTTCAAAAAAGAAACATTAGAATATTGTGATACTGAATACCAATTAAATGAAAGAGAAAAATATTGGATTAAAGAATTAAGGTCTCAAGATAAAACCATTGGGTATAATTTAAGTTCAGGTGGAGAAAATGGTACATTTGGTGTTAAACGAAGTGAAGAATTTAAAGAAAAAATAAGAAGGTATCAACTTGAAAATCCTAACATGAGTATGTTAGGTAAAAAACTATCAAAAGAAACAAGAAAGAAGATGTCAAAGAGCGCCAAAGGTCGTAAAACATCTGATGAAACAAAGGGAAAATTACGTCAAATTAATTTAGGAAAAACATATTCAGAAGAAATTAAAAGAAAACAAAGTGAAATAAAAATGGGGCATCCTGTTTCTGAAGAAACTCGTGAAAAAATTAGAATTGCTAATAGTGGAGAAAATAATTATTTATATGGCAAACATCCATCGGATAAAGCACGTAAAAATATGAGTAAAAATAATGCAAAATATTGGAAAAATAAACATTTATCTGAACAGACTAAGGATAAATTACGACAAATTAATTTAGGTAAAAAACATACAATTGAAACAAAAAATAAAATAAGAAGTGCATCAATTGGAAAAATACAACTTATTGTTGAATGTCCATATTGTAAAAAGATAGGAGGTGTTAATTCGATGCATAGATGGCATTTTGATAATTGTAAGAAAAAATTGATGGTTTAATTGAGTTATTTACAATTTGATTAAATATTCATAAATTTATCATATGTTATAGAATTTTTAGTATTTGTTTCACTTGATCTAACCCATTCTTTTCTAAATCCCATGTAATTATATTTTTCCCAATCATCATTATTTATGTTTTTTATTATATTATCATAATTAAAAATATTTTCCCCCATTGATTTTAATTTTTTAGCTATTTCTATAGATTGAATATCTTTACCGTAAGTTATATAACATTTTCTTAAGTCTTCTATATCAAATGGTAATTCTTCTTCATAATCAAAATCATCTTCGTCAAAATCAAAGTTTTCAAATAATTTAATATATTTCATATACATATATAGTAAACTTGTATAATTATTTTTACTATAAATATTAGTTAAAATATATAAAATAATGAAAGGTAAAGTAAAAATATACTATGATGATGATGTTTTTTCAATTGTGGATAAATTCAATGATTTATTAAAACCCTGTGGTTTAGTAATAACCGAAGGTGAAGATGGAGATGGGTGGGAAGAATTCATATTGGAAATGCATGATCAATTAGGTGAAGATATTTGTGAATAAAAATCACAATTTTTAATAATTCCATTTAAACAAATGGTTATTGGATTAATATATTTAAAAAAACGAACAATAATTGTGAAAATAGATATAGAATTAACAGAAGAACATATTAAATATCTAAAATGGTTTAAATCCCAATATAGACCAGAAATAAAGGGATATAATCCAATACAGTGGAATTTAGAATATCTTGGAATTTTAATGCTTACACCATTAGATGAAGATGGTAGACAAACAAAAACACATTATATTTTACCAACTGGGATTGGTAAACAAGTTTTAGATAAAATTAAATAATTATGAGACACAAATTACCCGAAGAAGAAAAGAAGAAGAAAATATCAATTACTATTGATAAGAAACTAAACGACTTACTTGAAAAACATCTTGAAAATATAGATGCCCCAAGTAAGTCGAAATATATTGAAACCCTTTTGAAAAAAGATTTAGATTAAAATTTTAAACATAAACCTAAGCCCAAATTATCTTTAGGTTGAAATATGGATACATCATACTTATGTTTTATAGTTCTCAAATGAATTATTCGTTTCCCACTTAAATGTGCTTGATATGCTAGATGTTTTGTCGGAGAACATATCCACATGACTAATCCTATTAAATTAACACCTGCACCAACATAAATTAAATCTTCTTTTTGTTTTAATCCACCATAATAACACATAATACCACCAGCAAAATAAGCAGAAATGCCAATTCCTTTGGTTATTCGTGTATTTTTTAATTTTTTGTTTATGTTTAATAATGTTTGAGTTTCAAATAAAATTTCATCATCAAAATTATTTGTAATATTCGAATATAATATATTAGAAGAATTTTTTAAACTATCTGTAATTATTGATTGATCAAAAGTATTCACTTTATTTTCTAAATATTGGTCTTCAGATATAAAACATTTATTACCAATAGAATCAATTTTATAATAAATAATATTATTTCTTTGTATTTCTTTTACATATTCTTGAGATTGAAGTGAAAACACACCAAATAATATCATTAACACCATTACTAATTTTTTCATATTTTTATTTTTTAAATTATTTATAAATATAATAAAAATAACCCACAAATAACACTTTTAACCTTCATTTTTTTACTATATACAATAAAGAACATTTTATTATGAAAAAGAAAATTACAAAATCAAGATTTTCAATATCTGTAGAACCCGAAACTTATAAACGACTTGACCATGTAACTAATAAATCTAAATATATTGAATGGTTAATATATCAAGATTTATTGAAAGCAAATGTAGATGGAATAAAAGATATGATGATATGAAAATATGCACCAAATGTGATATAGAAAAACCTTATAGTGAATTTCACAGATTCATATATTCTAAAGATGGGTATAAAAATATCTGTAAAAAATGTATTAAACTAAAAAGTAAAGAATATAGACAATCCAATAAAGAAGTGATAAGTAAAAAATTAAAAATATGGAGAGAAGAAAATAAAGAAAGTGTAAAAGAAAAGAAGAAACATTATTACGAAAAAAATAAAGAAAAAATATTATCAAATAATAAAATATGGAGGGATAATAATAAGGATAAAATAAAAAATACAAATATAAAATATTATGAAAATAATAAAGAAAAAATTAACTTTTATAAAAAGGAATATAGGAATAAAGAATTTTCAAAAGAAAATATGAAAGAATGGAGAAAAAATAATCAAGATAAAATAAGAGATTATAGAAAAAAATATCTTAAAACTGAAGGTTGTAAAAAGGATAGGATGAATTGGTATTATAAAATGAAAAAAGAAAATCCACATATATTGGCTTGGAGAAAAGTTTTAACGAATTCATTAAAAAGATTGGATACTAAAAAATCATCATCTACTATTGAAATGTTGGGGTATAGTGCTGAAGATTTAAAATTACATTTAGAAACTTTATTTGATGATGGGATGAATTGGGGTAATTATGGAGAATGGCATATTGATCATAAAAAACCTGTATCATTATTCGATAAAAATACTGATGCATCAATAGTTAATGAATTAAATAATTTACAACCATTATGGAAATTAGAAAACTTATCCAAAGGAAATAGATATAATAAATAAAAAGGAAAATAATGATCAGCTATATTGGAGGGAAGAGTAAAATATCAAAATTCATCATACCATTCATACCAAACGACATTGAAACATATGTGGAAGTATTTGGAGGAATGTTTTGGGTTTTTTATAATATGAAATTAGAAGACTATCCAAATTTAAAAAGAATAGTATATAATGATTTCAATAAATTAAATGTTAATGTATTTAATTGTATCAAGGACTATGAAAAATTTAGTAGTATCATAACAGAATATCCTTCACAAAAAGAAGAATTGTTTTATAAATTCCAAAAGGAATTATTTAGTGGTGATTTTGAAATGGATTTAACAAAACCAGATTACCATATCGCGTCTAAATATATTTATTTATTGACTCAAGTGTGGAGTGGAACTAATCCAGAGAAAGGTAAATTTATAAATTTGAAAGGGAAGTATAAATCCAAGTTCGATACATTTAAAGGCAAATTGGATAATCCAAAATGGCAAAAATATTTTGATAAAATAGATATTGTCGAAAACTTGGATTTTGAAACCAACATTAAAAAATATGATAGTAAAAAAACATATTTTTATTGTGATCCGCCGTATTTTCGTACCGAACATTATTATTCAAATCATGATTTTGGTTTAAATGATCACGAAAGATTGGCAAATATATTAAAAGATATGGAAGGTAGATTTTCATTAAGTTATTATGATTTTCCGCAATTAAGTGAATGGTTTCCAAAAGATGAATATACTTGGAAAAGTAAAGAATTTAAAAAAGCGGCGGCAGCAAAAGCTGGTGTTAAACAAAATAGTAGTGAAGAATTATTAATAATGAATTATTAAAAATAAATGGGATAGAACAAGTAAAATTGGTATTAAATCGAGAATATCTGTAATAAAATAAAAAAAAATAATAAAAAATGGATAAAATATTAAAAAAGTGGAAACTTATTTTAGATACATTAGAAATAAATGAAGAAAATAGAAGAGAAAAATTTGCACAGTATTGTGAACATTTTCAACAAATGGATGCAAATAGAACAGTGAATATTGAAACAGTAGAAATGAGAGGGGATAAAGTATACTCAACAGGTGGGGATAAACCAACATTATTACCATTTAATTTAAGGGTTCTTAAAGAGTTAAATAATTTTGATTTAACGAAAGATCCAGGAATTACTGAAACATATAGTTATAGGATTAAAATGAAAGAAGAAGATTATTTGGATATTAAAGATGGATTTGGTGTAGATATAATAAGTAAATTAGAAGGTGTAATATTAAATGAAATGATATTACAATTAAAAGATAAAGATATCACAATATATTCACTTGTTGATAATGTGCAAGTAATACATGAACATGGTTATGATCCAAGTTTAACAGTTCGTTCAAGAATAAGAATAAATTAAAAATTGAATAAAATAGAAATTTATAATGACAATGATAAATTTTACTTCAGAGTTTTATCATCAAATGGTGAAAATATTATGATAAGTAAAGGATATATCAATAAAAAAAAATGTAAAAAAGGCATAAAGTTATTAAAAATAGATTTTCAATTTGATATTGATGATTTAACCTAACTAATTATTATATATAAGAAAAAATAATAAATATAATGAAAAATAAATATTCAATATTTGGTGATGATATGTCATTGGATAAAT
>Ga0222658_1001310_pt1 | contig 11098 bp, 16 predicted proteins | sample AntAcemetagen476_FD_179830 | JGI IMG/M metagenome (GOLD analysis project Ga0222658, IMG submission 179830) | Saline water microbial communities from Ace Lake, Antarctica - #476 | ecosystem: Environmental > Aquatic > Non-marine Saline and Alkaline > Saline | place: Antarctica: Ace Lake... | reverse complement strand
TCAACGATCAGAAAAAATTAAGGAAATAAATAAAATGACTATGGTAAAAAACGTTAAAGATTTTGAAAAATTTAATAATTTCTTAAGTGAATATTTAAAGACAGATCATGAATTTTGTAGTCAATATGAAAACAAAGATATTGAAACAAATAAAAAAAGAATAATCTCATTTTTAGAAATATTATCTATTCTTTGGAAAGAGGCTCCTACGGCTAGTTTTAGCGCAGTTATTAATTGTTTAACAGAAGGTGAAAATTCTGAAAAATGGGATGATGGTGAATGGCTTCTTAGAATTCGAGATTTTGAATCTCAAATGATTGATTTTCATCTTATTAGATTTGAATAGTTATATAAAATCATGTTTTATACAATTAAAAAGGAAAAATAAATGGGTACAAATTATTATTTTCATATAAAAGAATGTCTTGATACAGACGAAGCATATTCCACACTGATAAAAAGCAATAGAACCAGTGTTCTTGAATCCTATGTTCGAGAAGGCTTTCATGTTGGCAAATCAAGTGCTGGGTGGCGATTTATTTTTGCTAAGAATGACGAATACAAAAACTTTGAAGAATTGAAAACGTTCTATTCTGAGAATTCTGATATTTTTGATTTGTATACTGAATATATGGACATAATTATTTTTGATGAATTTCTTGAGTTTGTCGAAATAAAACAAAATCTTCAACCTGATTCTTATTGTGAATTACATGAAGATGGGACTGTATGGAATGATAGAGAATTTAGTTGATTTATCAGTAAAAGAAGGTAGACAATGAATATTACATTTACAATTTTGTATGAATCTCCAAAAGACATGCCTCCTAGATCAAGATTTGTTTCAATTGAAGAAACCATAGAAATTATGAACGCTAGAGCAGCAATAAATCGTCTTGATTTTAGAGACATCATTTGGACAAAAGAAGGAAAAGTTATTGAATTTAGTGAAGAAGAATTAGACCGTTTTGAAATGTTGGGGCTGAATAATATTGACTTTATTTTATCAAAATAAATAAATGTCATAAAATTGTGCTTTTATGTGATTTTTAAGGAGAAAAAATGAAAAAGGCTTATTTACGAGATGGAAAAGCGGTTAGTGTAGTTTCAACAATTACAGATGATGGAGATGGTAGTATTAGATATCTCGTCTCTGATATTGTCTATGTTTATGACGGATATGGGGAGTGTTTTGAGGATTCTTCAGAAACAAACATGTATTTTGTAAGCAAAATATTTGACGATCCTCCTATAGCTATTCAAAATGAAAAAGTTTTACAATTGAAAAATGAGATAAGTGAATTAGAAGAAAAAGAACGATTTATCAAAGATTTAGTTCGTAAATTAGAAAAACAACATAAAGAGCTTGAGGAAAAATCTAAGAAATTTTCCCCACTAGAAAATGTTTTTGATTTTATTGATGAGAAGATCACCCACTACGTTATGAATGAACATGGAAAAATAAAGATATTGGATTTTAATGATACGGAAGCTGAATATGCTCGAAATTGTGAAAAAAGATTGCTGTCGTTATATGGCAGTTCCAATGGTGATTTGTCCTGGAAATTAAATCGTTATTCTGATGGTTCAGGAACTTGGGCTACAGTCGTTCCGTGTACGTCTTACGAAATGGCTTTTGAAGAAGCTCAAAAATGTCTTGATGAAAGTCTGTTAGAAGCATCTAATTATTCATCTTTCTATCTTATTAATTCTGCTAAAAAATATGGGCTAAATATTCCTGAAGAGTTTATTGAAAAATATAGAAACGCGTGGAAAAAGAATCATGATGAAAATGTATTGGATTTAAAAAATAAATATAATGCAGAAAAAAATATGACTTGTGATATTGATTAAAACAACATAAAATGTCAGTTTTATGTGGTTTTTGAAAATAGGAGAAAAAAATGGAACATAAATTAATTTTTGGCGATTGTTTAGAGGTAATGAAAGATATTCCAGATAAATCGATTGATATGATTTTAACAGATCCGCCCTACGGAACAACTGCTTGTAAGTGGGATACAATTATTCCTTTTGATAAAATGTGGGAACAATTAGATAGAATTATTAAACCAATGGGTGCAATTGCTTTATTTTGTAGTGAACCATTTACAAGTGCTCTTATATCGAGCAATATAAATGAGTTTAAATACAGACTTGATTGGAATAAAAAAATACCCTCTGGAATGAGTTATGCACGATTTAGACCAATGCAACAAACAGAAGATATTGCAATATTTTCTAAAAATGGATCAAAAACAATTTATAATCCTCAAATGGTAAAGCGTGAAAAACCTATAACGTCTGGTGGAACAAAACAAAGTGTTTCTGCTCCTATAGCACATAGAGATAAAAACTTTAAAAAAACATATAAATATAAAAATCCGATTACATTGTTAGAGTTCCAAAAAATAAGACGAGGAAGTCTGCATTCAACTCAGAAACCAGTTGATCTTATGGAGTACCTAATTAAAACTTATACAAATGAGAATGAAACAGTACTAGACTTTACATGTGGTTCTGGATCAACTATTGTAGCTTGCAATAATCTTAATCGAAATAGTATCGGAATTGATAACTGGCATTGTGAAAAAGACAAGATTGTTAATGGAATTCAAATTAACGATTTGAAATGGATTGAAATTACTCAGTTAAGATTGGATGGAAAGATTTAAAATCGCATAAAACTCTCATTTTATGCTGTAATTAGAAAGGAAAAACAATGGGCAGAACAAGTTATGATCATAATGGACGAGCTGTTGAATTTCAATGCTCAAGATGTAGAAAATGGTTCGGTAGTATGATGGGTGATTATTGTAACGAATGTCGTTCCAAAATGAATTATGAATACAGTATTGAACAAGAATTAAAAGAACTTAGAAAAGAAGTTGCAAAATTAAATAACGAGGAGAAAAAATGGCTGAATACCAGGAAGTAAAAAGAATTTGCGAAATGTCTGATAAAGAAATCCGTAAAGAAAATAAATGGAAAAAAAGTGAAGGAAAATATGGTTTATGGTGTTTAAAACAAGTCGTATTGTTTAGAGATTATTTTGACTTATGGCGCACTGCTACAAGTATGGCTTTTTTAGATACATCTTGTTCTAAAAAAGACGTTTATCATGAGCCGTTTAGCAAGCTTGTTTGCGAATATGCACTTCAAATAGCAGAAAAAGAACAATAGCATAAAACGTTCATTTTATGTTTAAAAATTATATAAAAAGGAGAATAATGTGAAACCAATTTTACACTTTCAACTTCCATTAGATAAAAATGGAGATATGACATCAATGAAAAAAGATGAAATGGGAAATTTTATGAGACTTCTGAATGAAAAAATCGGAGATAAATATATTCTTGTTATGTCTACCTGTATTCCTTCTATGCTCGGAAAAGATTCTAAGGTTTTCAACTTTAAAATGGATCAAATTTCAACATCCGAATTAGAAAAAATTATTAATGGGCAAACTTGATAAAACCTTGACTTAAAACACATTATGTGCTAAAATTTAGTAGTTGAAAGGAATATAAAAAGGAGAAATAAAGTGAAAAAATGGTATCGTGTTTATTTAAAAATTAAATATTGTGGAGCAATAACTACTGAGTATGCTAATTCAATAGATACTAAAAGTGACACCTTTGATTTTTCCAAAGGGATAAGCGATCTTATTTATTGTGATAAAGATATTGCATTGAAATCTTATAAAAATATAGATATAGAGATTAAAGATATTAAAAAAGATTATTTTTATAGATACCATAAAAATATGAAAATAACAGAAATAATTTCTAAAGAATTTATTTTTACAGAAATGAGTTCATCATTAAAGTATCTATATGAAAATGCAAACTCAGATGAATATTTGTGTTATCTAAAAGATATGGATAATAGATATAGTGCAAATGAAAGTTGAAAGGAATATGAAGATGGATAATAAAGACACTGTTTTAGAAAATTTTGAAGAAGCTATAGATAACTTTAATTTTAAAAGAGTTCACAAAGCAATGAAAGCTTTAAACTGGAAGTGGGCAAATAATTATGGACAAGAATCAGTTCCAACTATAAAAAAAATGAAAGATACTTGTCGTGACTTAATAAATGGAATAATATATGGAGATAAAGAAATAGGGAGTTGTAGAACGGGTGGTTTTTATGTTAGTGTAATAAATATTGATGGTCTTGTTGATATATCTTTTATATTAGAAAAATCTGTAGGATTTGTTTATTACGAAGAAAGTTAAATAAACATAAAACTGTGATTTTATGTGGTTTTGAAAATATAAAAAAGAGGATAGGGTTTGCAAGCCTGAATAAATAATGCTCCTGCATTATTCTTCCTCTTCTAATTACCAGGAGGTAATAAATGAAAGTAAATTGCACACATTGTGGAAAAGAATTGGAAAGAACATCAAGTAGATTCAAAAAGTCTAAATCAGGATTATTTTTTTGCTGTAGGAAATGTCAACAGGCAGAACAAAGAATTGGTGGGAAATTGCAGCCAAGTCATTATGGTACTGCAAAAAGAGAAGAACGTAAAAAATATTATTGCGTTTATTGTAAAAAAGAAATTCTTACAAAAAATACAAAATATTGCAACAACGAGTGTTTTTTAAAATATTCTGAATCCTTAAGACAAGACGATTTTCCAAAAAATGGATGGAAGATAGAAAACGCTATGAAAAGCGGTGAATACCTGTATGCCACTGTAAGAAATCATCCTAAATCTAATAATAATGGGTATGTTTTACATCACAGGATTGTAGCAGAAAATAAAATAGGTAGATTATTAAAAGATAATGAGATTGTTCATCATATAGACGGAAATAAAAGCAATAACTGTTCAGAAAATTTACAGGTTATGATAGATGTAGATCATAATAGACTGCACTCTACAAAATTTAAAGATGGGCATTTTGTTAAATTAACATGTAAAGAATGCGGAAAAGTATTTTACAGGAAATATGGTGCTAGACCGGAAATTATTCATAATAAAAATTCATTTTGCTCAAGAAGATGTAACGGTATTTATCAAAGAAGAAAACAAATAGAAAATGGAATGTCGAATTTAAATAAATATAAATAAAAAATGAATGTGTAGCCAGTCCCGCCTTCTAAGTGGGTCGCTGTAAAAGGAGCTGAAAATGCGGGTTCGATTCCTGCCACATTCGCCTAATGGATCCGTAGCTCAATGGTCAGAGCAATTAACTCATAATTAATTGGTTGAAGATTCGACTTCTTCCGGATCCACTATTCAAATTTATTCGATAATGAAAGGAAATATAATGTCTAAGCATTTTAAGAAAGTTATGTATGATAGTTTTTTTATGAAAGATGATTTTGCTTTTTCTATTTTTGTTGATTCAAAAAAAGCTCGCAATAAAAATCTTTCTTATATAGGAGGTTCTCGTTTTTATTTTTCAACTATGGAGAATAAAAATACAGTTTGTAATATTTTTCTAATCAGAGAATATAAAGACCGTTTTATGCAATTGGTAGCATTTGGGATTGCGTTATATAATGAGGAAGATATTTATGATAATTCTGTTGGAAGAAAAGAATCATTCCGAAAAGCAATTAATGATTTATCTGAAAAATATTCTGGATATGAAAAAGATTCTGAAAAAACAGAAAACTTTAGAAGTCTTGCATGGAAAAAATACCTTGCTTTTGAAAAAAAGATGAAATGAAAATAAAACTCATAAAAATCCCAAATGATACAGATTGGTTAAACGTCAAAGATTCTGCATTGACAACCATGGGGTTGTCGATAAAAAATCGACCAGATTCAAAATGGAAGTTGATGATTTTGAAATCTGAACATTCTCCAATTAGAGACCTTTGGTTTTCCTGGAAATGGATCGATCTAAAATCTTGGATTTCAGTTCATCTAGTTCGTCATTCAATCGGAGCAACGCCTTTCGTATTCTCGCAGCGTCCTGACAGAATGAAAGGAGCAACTGAAGACTATGATCGTGATAAAGCCCCACAGGGAGCTTTAGTCACTCATAAAGAGTCAATGAACGCCCAAGCTATCATAAACGCATCTAGAAAGCGACTGTGTTATCTGGCAAGTACCGAAACCCGTGAAGCTTGGCAAGAATTTGTAAATAGTTTAAAAGATTATGAACCAGAACTATATCAACTCTGTGTTCCTAATTGCATTTATCGTAATGGTCTATGTGGTGAACCTAAAAGTTGTGGATATAATAAAACGGAGGAATTCAAAAAACAGTCTAATAAATATAATAAATTATTTGAGAATAAAGGAGAATGAATGACAGAAAATAGTTTGATGATTAATAGTATGGAAGATGTTACTGGAATTGCAAAGGTAATGATGGAAAGTGGTTTGTTTTCAGATACGAAAGATTTGGCTCAAGCATCTGTAAAAGTTCTTGCAGGACGTGAACTTGGATTTGATCCATTCACTTCAATGTCTGGAATCAACATTATTAAAAACAAGGTTGCTTTAGGTGGTAATCTGGTTGCAACACTTGTAAAACGTCATCCTGATTACAATTACATTATTTTAGAAACTAATAATGAAAGATGTAATCTTGCGTTTTATGAAAAAGATCAGAAGGTTGGTGAATTTTCATTTACTTTAGATGATGCTAAAAAAGCCGGATTGTCAGGAAAAGATGTTTGGAAGAAATACCCTCGAAACATGTTGTTCTATCGAGCTCTTACCAGTGGTGTAAGATTATATTGTCCCAATGTTACAGGCGGCGTTGTAGTTTATACAGCAGAAGAAATTGGTGCAGAGTCAAATGAATTTGGAGAAGTTTCAAGCGAGTTTAAAAAAGACTTGGTTGACAAAAATAATGCAGATGATGAAAAGAAAATTCTGAAAGAAAAACAGAAGAAAGCTCGTGATTTATGTGGTATCTTATATGAAAGAAAAGATTCCAGATTTGAAGAAACCGTTAAAGAATATGAAAAATCAATGAATCCTAGTAGAATTAAAGATATTGCGGTTCTTGAGGAATTGATTATAAAACTTAATGATTTAGTTGAAAATGAAATTATTGAAGCTGAAATTATTGAAGATGTGAAAGTTGAAGAAACTGTAGAAGGAGAAGAATAATATGTTATGGATCGGAAATGGTAAATATCCACAAGCTGTAACAGTTTGGCAAATTGAAGATAAGGAAAATTATGCTCAAGTACGAATGAGCACAAGTTCAAAAAACAAAGCTGGAGAATATACGAATTCAAACTGGAGTTTTGTTCGTTTTGTAGGTAAAGCTTATAATGATGAATTATTGGCAATGCTTCCAAGCAAGAGTAACCCCATTCGTCTTGAAATCAAAGGTGGAGTTACGCAAGAATCATATATGAAGGATGGTGAAAAACGATATCCAAAGAATCCTCAGATTGTAGTTTGGTCATGGGAATTGAGTGAATACAATGGTGGCGGTTCTCACAAAACTGGTATGGACAAACCACCGATTGTAGAAGAAGCTGATGATGGTGATGAAGGCAAACTCCCATGGGAAGTTGCAGACGGCGAAGATATTGATTAACTAACACTTTTAGATGGGGTAGAAATACCCCATCTTTTATCACCACAGAGGAACTATGTTTGATGAGAACTTAAAAGAACTGATTGTAGAAGCAAAAGAAAAATTAGGAGAAAGAGCAGCGGAAATAATTAGAAAGGAATTAAAAATTGAAAATTGGGATAAGGATACTTTAAAAGGAAGTTGTCCTTTAGGTCATACAGATGAAACACCCTCTTTTATTTGGAATCCAAAAAACAATAGTTTTCACTGCTTTTCTTGTGGTAATAATTTTGGAATTATCGACCTATATCTTAAAGATGGATTGACATATATTGAAGCTGTTGCAAAATTATTCAATCTTGATGAAGTAAAAACAAAATATCGTTTTTCTGAAAAGGGAATTAAAACTGAAAGAAAATATATTTATCCTGCTAGAGAGCAAAATTCAGATCGTACAAAAGTTGAAGAATATTTGGGATTACGATGTATCTCTAAAGAGACATTGGATCGAATAGATATTCAACAAGATTCAAACGAAAATGTCGTCTTTCATTATTACGATACAAATGATGTTGTATGTATGGTAAAATATAGACCAACTCACGTTATAAAAAAAGGAGAAAGTAAAAATTGGTGTCAAAAAGGGGCGAGTACAAAACCACTTCTTTTTAATATGAATCGTGTAGACACATCAAATGGCCCACTTTTAATTAATGAAGGGGAAATTGACTCTCTCGCAGCCATTGAAGCAGGATATACAAATACAGTAAGTGTTCCTATGGGGGCAGGAAATTTTGGGTGGATTGAAGAAAATTGGGACTGGCTAGAACTTTTTGATAAGATAATTATATGGTCAGATACAGATGAAGCTGGATTCAAAATGAGAAAAGAAGTTTGTTCTCGTCTTGGTGTTTGGCGAACTCTCTATGTGGATGCTCCATCTATTGTAAAAGATAAAGATGGACAAGACGTAAAAGTAAAAGATGTAAATGAAATTTTATACCATTGCGGAAAACAATTTGTATTAGATTTAATTTTTAATGCTCAAGAAATTCCGATTGAAGGAATTAGTGATCTTGCAGATACAGAAGAATTTGACATTGAAAAAGCTCCAGGGCTGTACTCAAGATTGAAACCAATTGATGATATTGTTTATAAGTTTGTTTTTGGTAGCGTTGTATTGGTTACTGGAAAAAGAGGTTCAGGAAAATCAGTATTTATTAATCAAGTTTTTGCCTGTGAACCTTTGAATCAAGGGCATGATGTTTTTTATTTTAGTGGAGAATTAATTTCTCCCGTATTAAAAAATTGGATAGAATTAGCAATGGCTGGTTCTGAAAAAATAAAAATGAAAAACAAGTTTGTTCATGTGATAGATTCAGATGCAAGAAAAGAAATGAGAAAGTGGTACAAAGGAAGAATTTGGGTTTATAGCGAAAATAACAATAATAGTGATTATATCTTGGAAAAAGCTATAGCCACAACTAGAAAATATGGCGTAAAAGTTTGGTTGCTCGATAATTTAATGACCTTAGACATTGGATCAAATGGATCAGATATTTATCAAAGACAAAAAGATTTCATTGTAAAGCTAAATAGTCTTGCACTTATATATGGCGTTCTAATTGTTCTAGTTACCCATCCTAAAAAAATAGGTCATGGATTTGAACTTGAAGCTGATGACGTTTCTGGAGCTTCAGAAATAACAAATCTTGCACAATATTTAGTTTCTGTAAAAAGATTTTCTAAGAAAGACAAGGCAGGAGAAGCAGACGGTAAGGGCGGATATAAAAAAGGTAAAGATCCAATTGATGAGGATGTTGAGGTATCTATCTTAAAAAATAGATATACTGGCGATGAGGATGTAAAAAGACTTTATTTTGATTATCCATCCTATCGTTTTTATTCAAGTTTAGAAGAACTTTATAAGCGTTATAAATGGAACGAGGATGAATCACCTTTGCCAACTAAAGACCCCAGACTAGATAGTTTACCAAACTTTATGAAGGAGAAAAATGAGTAGTGAATATGGATTTATTTTAGACAATATGAGGTGGTCATTTTCCAGTGTGTCAAGTTTTGAAACTTGTCCGCTTGGCTTTAAATATAATTACATTGAAGCGGAGGATAGAATTGGAAATTTCTATTCTGATTTTGGATTGTTAGTTCACGATGTTCTTGAGAAGTTTTTCAATAAGGAGATTCAGATTTATGAAATGGTCGAATATTACGAAGAACATTATAAAGATTTTATGGTCTCCTTACCACCCACATTTCCAAAGGGCATGGGTGAGAAATATTACGAGACTGGACTAGAATACTTTTCAAATTTTGATTTTGATTTATCACTATATGAAGTTGTTGAAGTGGAAAAAACTGTTAAATCTGTATATAATGATATTGAATTGACTACAAGACCAGACTTGATTCTACGAGAAAAATCTACCGGAAAATATAGTCTTGTTGATTTCAAGACATCTAAGTTTAAGAAAAACACCAAGAAGCGACAAAAGGCAAATCTTGAATCTGAACAAATTATAAATTATATGCATCAATTTCAACTTTACGCTTATATTTATTGGATAGAAAAAGATATTGAAATTAGCGATATTAGGATCTGGTTTATTCGAGATGGAATTGAAGTGGTCAAAGAAGTCAATCCAATGGAAATTCAGAAAACAATGGAATGGTTTGAGGAAACAATAGAGCAGATAAAGAACGAAGAAGAATGGATGCCAAACATTAGTTCTAAAAATAAGTACTTCTGTTCCCAAATTTGTTCTTTTCGTCATTTTTGTCCCTATAATACTTAAGAAAGGAAAGCAATGTATCAAAACTATCATCGCCATAGTTCTATGTCCAACATCATCATCTCCGATTCGGTTGTTTCTAATGAAGATTATGCCCAACGTGCGGTAGCGTTGGGTCATAGTCTTTTAAGTTCTGTTGAACATGGCTGGTGTGGACGATATATTGAAAGCTATGAACTGGCTAAGAAATATAAATTGAAGCTGGTAATTGGTTCTGAGGTTTATTTTGTAAAAGATCGTTTTGAAAAAGACCGAACCAATGCCCACATGGTACTACTGGCTAAGAATGAAAATGGTCGTAAAGCTATTAATCGAATTTTATCTGAAGCTAATCTTACCGGTTTTTATTATCGTGCCAGAATTGACTTAGAGTTGCTTCTATCATTGCCTAAAGATGATGTTTGGGTTACGAGTGCTTGCCTTTCGGGCGTGTGGAAATACGACAATTACGAAGAACTGATCATTCAAATTCACAATCATTTTGGACAGAACTTTTTCTTAGAAGTTCAAAATCATAATACTGTCCAACAAAAAGAAATCAATGAAAAAATAATTAATATTTCTAATCATTACGGAATTAAAATTATCTTCGGAGTAGATTCACATTACATTTACGAAAATCAAGCAAAAGATAGAGATGATTTTATTCGATCAAAACATATCAGTTACGAAGATGAAACCGGTTGGTATCTTGATTATCCTAGCGATGAAGTTGCTTTCAATCGTTTTATGTTTCAGGGGGTATTGACAAAACCGCAGATTGAAGAAGCTATGAAAAACACC
>Ga0222658_1001308_pt1 | contig 11103 bp, 12 predicted proteins | sample AntAcemetagen476_FD_179830 | JGI IMG/M metagenome (GOLD analysis project Ga0222658, IMG submission 179830) | Saline water microbial communities from Ace Lake, Antarctica - #476 | ecosystem: Environmental > Aquatic > Non-marine Saline and Alkaline > Saline | place: Antarctica: Ace Lake... | reverse complement strand
TAAATTATCCTTCTAACTCTGAAAAAGAATCCAACAAACTCCTGGTATAACTATCCTCAGGATTTTTAAATAATTCTTCTCTTGTTTTCATCTCTCTTACCTGACCCTGATAAAGAACTACCACTCGATTGCACAAAACCTTTACTAAATCAAGATTATGAGTAATAAAAATTATAGTTAATTTATATTTATCTCTTAGCTCTTTAAACAAATGAACTATCTGACTTTCAATAGTCACATCTAAGGAACTGGTTGGTTCATCAGCAATTAATACAGTCGGTTTAAGAGCTATGGCTAAAGCAATGGACACTCTTTGTAATTGTCCTCCACTTAATTGATGGGGATAGCTTTTTAAAATCCTCTTAGGGTCTCTGACCCTAGTTTGCTCTAAAGAATCAAATATAATTTTTTCTCTGTTTTTTTTACTTTTTATTTTTAATTTAATTTTTAAGATTTCATTAAACTGATATTTAATACTTAAAACTGGATTAAAAGTACTAGCTGGTTCTTGAAAAATTAAACCAATTTGGTTTCCTCTTAAAATTTCTAACTCTTTCTCTTTTGCTTTGAAAATATTTTTACTATTAAAAATTATTTCTCCTTGATTCTTACTGTTAAAGGAAAGAAGATTTAAAATTGAAAGAGCCAAAGTGCTCTTTCCGCTACCAGATTCACCAACTATACCTAAAATTTCACCAGCCTCTACCCCTAAACTAACATTCTTTAAGGCATCAACATATTTAGTTTTACTTTTATAAGCTACGCTTAAATCTTTTACTTCTAAAATCACAACATCCTTCTTTTAGGGTCTAATATATCTCTTAGAGTGTCTCCGAGCATATTAAAACAAACAACTGTAACTACAATAAATAACCCGGGAATTAGAATCCAAGGGAAAAGACGAATATTTACTATACCCATAGCTGCACTTAACAAATTTCCCCAGCTAGCTTCTGGTTCCTGAATTCCTAAACCAATAAGACTTAACCCAGCCTCACCTAAAATATAAGCGGGAATACGTAAAACTACCGCTACTAAAGCATAAGAAATTGTATGAGGAAGGATATGACGAATAATTATTTTAAAATGACTAAGACCCATAGCTTTAGCAGCATAAACATATTCATTCTCACGCAAAGATATCGCCATGCCACGAATAATCCGAGCTGTAGAAGCCCAGCCGATAAAGGAAAGAATAACTATGATTAAAAGATAGACTTGAGTTGAAGTTAAGTTAGGAGGAAATGATGCTCTCAAGGCTAACATAAGGTAAAAGGAAGGAATCATCATTACCATTTCGCAAATACGCATAGTAAGGTTGTCTATCTTTCCTCCAAAGTATCCAGATAACCCTCCAACAATTAAACCAAGAAACAATGATATAGCTGCACCAATCAATCCTATAGAAAGTGAAATTCTTCCGCCATAAAGAATACGGGTAAAAATATCTCTGCCCTTTAAATCTGCTCCTAAGAGATATATCTTTCCTTTTCCAACACCGAACAAGTGTCGGTCAGTCTCCAATAATCCTAAAAATTTATATTTAAAACCTTTAGTAAGAAACTTAATTGGATAAATTGTAGTTTTATCTTCCTGATAAATTCGTTGGTAATACTGATTGATCTCATAAGTCTGACCGTAAATAAAAGGAGTGAATTGTTTTTTTCCAAAGTCTAAGAAATGTATTTTTGTTGGCGGAGCATAGGAATATAAAACATCATCACCATCATAAGGATAAGGAGAGAAAAAGGGAGCAAAAATTACTGCAAAATAAAGTAAAAGCAAAGTAAACAAAGCTATTCGGCCAGGTTTATTACTTATTATTTGTTTTAAAATATCCATAGTTTAAGTTTTTTCATACCTTATTCTCGGATCAAGATAAGCTAAAAGAATATCAGCAACTAAATTACCTAAAATAAGTAACACTCCTCCAGCTAAAACTGAACCCATAACTAAATATATATCTTGAGACCGCACAGCTTCTAAGGTTACTATTCCTAAACCTGGCCAACCAATAATAATTTCAACTAAAGCAGCACCACTCAGGAGAGCTGAGAATTGATAACCAAAAATAGTAATCATTGGATTTAAAGCATTCTTTAAAGCATGAATATAAAGTATTCTTACTCTAGGAAGCCCTCTAGCTTTTGCACCTAAGATATAAGGAGAACCTAAAGCCTCAAGAAGGTTTGCTCTCATTATTCTTTGCAAAACACAAATGCTTCCTATTGAAAGAACTAAAGTTGGAATAATTAAATGTTTACCGATGTCAATAATCTTACCAAGAAAGCTAAACTCTTCAAATCTTATTGAACGCATTCCTCCTAAAGGAAGCCATCCAGTAAAGGTGGCCAGATAAAGAAGTATAAAAGCTAAGAAAAAAGAAGGAGCAGATATCCCTAAGTAAGAAAAAAAAGATAAGAACCGATCAATAAATTTATTTCGTTTTAAAGCCGCAATTACTCCTAAAGGAATAACAAATATCCAGGTAAAAATAAGTGCTGATAATGAGAGTATGAAAGTATTAAAAAGGCGAGATGAAACAACATCGAAAACTTTAGCTTTAAAAGAAAAAGAATAACCAAAATCACCCTTTAGAATATTTTTTAGCCAAGAAAAATATTGAACCATAAGAGGTTCATCAAGATGAAATTTTTGTTCATATAATTGGATAGATTCTTGAGAAACTTGAGGATTTAATCTTAATGAATCTAGGAAATCTCCAGGAGCAATTTGAATAAAAAGAAATGTAAGGAACGTTATCCCTAAAAGTAAAGGCAAGGAAAAAACTAATCTTTTTAAGATAAAACGACCCATAAATAGTGAGTGAAGAATACCCCTTTACTAAGCTTGGGGAGCTGAAGCTTTTATATAACCATTGCTAAAGGAAAAAGTGCCGGCTTACTAAACTCTATTCCTGCTTGCCATTCATCAGGAGTCTTCTTGCACCAGCGTATGACCCCTTTCGTTGACAAAGGATTACCTTTTTTAGTACACAAATCTAAGTTTAAAAAGGTACCCTTAGGCAAGCTTTCAGAAACAGTTAAACCCGCCCCATTTGTTCCTAAGTTATGGCATTTAATACCTCTAGCTATATCAGTATTCCCCACATATGAACCTAATATAGCACAAGGATATCTTTCAAATTGTCTTTTTTCTCTACTCATGTTTTCCATACTTTTATTTTATCATATTTTTTATTTTTTTCTACTTTTATTCACTATCTTCCCACCAAATTTTCTTTCTTAACTGATTACCAAAATTGTTATCAATATAAGAAAGAACTCTTTCTCTATCTACATCTCTTATCTTAGTAAAAGAAATACCACAAGAAGGAACAACCCCTGTTCTTTTTGTCCAAACTACTTTACCTAAACTATTAATTTCACTAAATTCTCCAGGAATATTAATAGTTAGTTTTATTTCTTCTCCAGTTAAAGGAATTTTTGATGAACTGACTCTAATTCCCTTTAAACTTAAATCCAATATCTTTGCCTCCCAAACTCTATTAGAATTGAGTGAAGTAAGATCTAAGGGTATATCAACTTCCCATCGATGTCCCATTCTGGTCTGATTTGTTTTTTCTTCGGTTAGTTCGTTCATTTTTGTTTAATTAAAATTTAATTTTCAACCAATGCTTTAATTTTGTTAAGGTACTTTTCTGCTGCTTTAGTCATGTTCAAGTTTCCTCTACTTTGGAATAACTCTTTTGCTTTTTGGAATGCTTCTCTAGCTTCATCATACTGGCCAATTAGCCAAACCAAGCCCATAATAAGGCTCAGGGAAAACAAGATTTATCTGGATACTCTTTTGCAAATAAGGTATAGCTTGTTGAAACTGCCCTAAATAAAAATAATTTATACCTATACCAGCATAAGCAGCTCCATCATCAGGATTTATTTGAATAGCTTTTTTATTATATACTAATGATTTTTCATATTGACCTAAAAAATTATAAATAGCACCTAATTCATCATAGCCATCGGATATGTCAGGATTTATTTGAATAGATTTTTCAAATTCTGCTATTGCTTGTTGATGTTGGCCCATAGAAAAATATACATGGCCAAGGCCAATGTAACTCCCAGCATAATTAGGATTCATTTGAATAGCTTTTTCAAATTCTGTTATTGCTTTTTGTGACTGTTTTAATAAATTATAAGCCATACCTAAGCCATATAAATACTCAACATTGTTAGAATCTATTTGGCTAGCTTTTTGAATACAAAATATTACTTTTTGATAATCACCTAAATAACTATATATTGCACCAAGTTTACTATAAGCATAAGCACATCGGGGATTTAATTGAATGGCTTCTTGAAATTCTGTTATTGCTTGTTGGGTGTTACCCTTAATAATATGGTTTTCTGCTTTGAAAAGACGAATCGCATAATTTTCGCTTATTACACCCTCCTCTGCATCTTTAATTATGTTTAAAATTTCATTAATAGTTGTATCAGCTTTATATACTTCCAAAGCCTTGTTAAATTGCTCTTTTGCCTCGTCAAACTTTCCTTGAGAAGCATACCCTACTCCTTTTTTAGAAAAAGTAAAAGAAGTTGCTTCCTTTGTTAAAGGGAGAAAAATTTTATCTTCGTTACTATCTTTAATTTGTTCAGATTGTGAATTAACAATGCTAAGCTTATTTTGTTTTTCTTTATAAGTATTTATAGCCTTTTGTTTTTCTGATATTGGTTTTTCTGAACAACCATAAAATAATAATAAAAGCATTAAAAAACTAATAAAAAACTTTTTATTCATTTATCCTCCTCAAGTTAATAATTTGGCACTGGTGGCACATATATTGCTGGTGGATTATACACTGGTAGCGAATCATACACCGGCACTTCAAAATTTGGTATATTACACATTAGGGGACGGTTCTTCCGCCTATAACTCATGCCGCACCAGCTAGTTATGAGTAGTCAATTATTTTATTGTTTCTCCTGTTTTATTTTTTATCTTCAATTGTTAACCTTCCATACGTATAATCATGTGTTTACAACTCCTTGTCCGGGTAAAGGATAAAACAAAGAGAACTGAGCTACCCCGGGTTTGACGGACAGATTAATTACGAGACACTTCTAATTCCATCGCTTCTGGAGTAACATAATCTAACGCTTGATGTAGCCTTTGTCGGTTGTAAAAGATCTCGATGAATTTAAATATTTCTGATCTTACCTGGTCTTTTGTCATAACCCTTTTTCCATAAATTAATTCATTTTTCAATGTACTGAAAAAGCTTTCCGCTACAGCATTATCGTAGCAATCTCCTTTTCTGCTTATGCTTGGTACAAGACCAGATGTAATTAACTTATTCCTGTAGTCATCTGATCCGTAGATGCTGCCTCTATCTGTATGATGCAATACTTCTGGTTGATGTTGACGATTTCTTAAGGCCATGTTAAGTGCATTAAGGACTAATTCTTTGTTGTTTCTATCAGACATTGACCAACCGATTACCTTACGTGAATATAGGTCTAATAATATTGCTAAGTACAGCCATCCATTTCGTGTTCCTATAAAAGTTACGTCTCCAACCCATACTTTGTTTGGTTTCGCTACTTGAAAACAACGATTCAATCGGTTTGGCGCTATCCACTTAGTATTTTTTGATAGTGTTGTGACCTTAAACCGTTTACGTCGTTTACTTGCAATACCATTGACTTTACGAAGCCGTGCTACTTTATGTTTGCCACAAGAGATACCTTTTATTTTAAGAGCCTTCCATGTTTTTATTGTCCCGTAATTTTCTCTTGAAGCAACATGAACTTGTCTAATCTCTGAGATCAAACGATTATCAAATAGCTCTCTTTTACTTACTGGCTTTATTTTCCAACCATAATAGCTGCTCCGGCTAACCTTAAGAACGCTGCACATTTTCTGGATCCCATATTGCTGGTTATTTTCTTTAATAAACGCGTACTTTACCTGAGATCCCTTGCAAAGTACGCTGCCGCTTTTTTTAATATATCTCGCTCTTCCGTTATGTCCTTAAGTTCTTTTTTAAGCCGGGCATTTTCGCTAAGTTGATCATTTCTGGGTCTGCCGGAACCTGAAAAAGCTGATTCTCCTTTTGTCTCAAGCTGGTCTTTCCAACGATAGAGCAGGGTACGTTTTATTCCCAGCTCCCTGGCTAATTCACTAGTAGGCTTATTTCCGGCATTCAACAGCCTAACTACTTCTATTTTAAACTCTTTTGGATATTTTTCCCTTTTCCCCATCGGACACCTCCTTCGGGTATTGTACCCGCTTTTTAGTGTCCGTCAAACCCGGGGTAGCTCAAACCGTCCCCTTTTTGTAATTCTAAGAAATTTTTTCTAGAGGAGTACGATACCAAGTACCACCGCGGGGGTGGTACTTTTGGTTCGGGGGTGGTACTTTTGGTTGTAAAGCAATAATAAGAGTATTGAAAAACTAATTAAAAACTTTTTATTCATAAACCCTCTTTAAATATTTTTACTTTCCAACAATGTCCCATTCTCGTTTGTTCTCTTTTTTCTTCCATCTCTATCACTTCTCTAGCGGTTTAGGCGAATCCTAAACCGATTCTGCAGTTGAAATTAATTTTCAATCTGTTCTGGGCTTGTAAGAACTAACTCCTCTTCTACTAAATAAATCTTATTATCACGCAGCATTATCAAATAATGAAATGAGCCATCTTCGTTAAAAAGAGTTTTTCTCTTATCAACTATAAAATTTGGATAATATTTACCTAGCTCTCCATCTACAACCACTGACCATTTGCCCTCATCACTTACTATGTAGGCAAAATGTTTGCTATCAGGACTAAAACAAAATTTAGCTGCTCCTTCTTCGCTTATTGGATATTCTTTGCCATCAACAACTGCTAATAATTTATTATCATATCCAACTGCCAAATATCCAAAGCGCTGACTATCAGGACTAAATGCAATATCTTGACTAACTCGTTTATATCTTTTCTGTTCAACTTTATTTAACACCATGAACTGATTTACTTTAGTACTTACGCCATAAGCAAAATGTTGACTGTTGGGACTAAAAATAAAAGTTTTATCTAGTAAGCTACTCACTGAACGTCCATCTTCATCAATAAAAAGCTTATCCAAATAATGCTTAAATTCTTTTCCATCTAAAACCACGAAAGCATCTTCTCCTTGAGAAGCCACGTATGCCAACCGTTTTCCATCAGGGCTGAAAAGAATAGGACTTGCTTTTTCATACTTTTTTTGTTCAAGACCATCTATAACTAGAAATTGTTTATTATCTTTTTGTACACTATAAACAAAACATTCACCATCCTGACTAAACATCAAACTAGAATCTCCAATAAAATCGTACTGCTTTTGTTCAACTCCATTAAGTACCACTTTTCTAGGCAAATTCTCTCCTTCCTTATTTCCTACTGCATAAGCTATATGATTATTCGCCACCACAACGTTGCTTATTCCCTTATAATTTTTTTGGCGGGTACCATCTATCATAATAAAATATTTATTTTCCAATTCAATACCTGTTCCATATATTAGATGCTGACTATCAGAAGTAAATTTAAGGCTTTCCCCTAAAATCCCATCAAAAGAAGGATATTTTTCCATACCATTTAAAATAACAAAGCTACCATCTTTATTAATTGCTGCATAAGCTAATTGTTTGCTATCAGAACTAAAAAATGGTGATCTTATTAACCCCTCATAATCTTCGCCAATATTGTTATTATCTAGAATTACATTTATTTTTTCTTTATCCTTTAATTTTTTAGTAACAAAATAAATTATACGTTGACTATCAGGACTAAATACAATAAACCTTGGATCTATTCCATAAAAGCTCTCATGCCTTTCAGCATTAACTCTAACAAAAACATTATTATTGGGTAATATCTCATGACCTATATACGCTACTTTTCTTCCGTCAGGGCTAACTGTAATGCTTTTTTGGAATGTCTCTCGTTTAGTATCATCTGCTACACAAACAAGACTTTCTTTAGAATTACGCATGTATGGTCTACTTTGCTTCTCCCTGTAATCGTTTATTGCTTTCTGTTTTTCTGAAATAGGTTTTTCTGAACAACCATAAAATAATAATAAAAATATTGAAAAACTAATTAAAAAAATTTTACTCATTTATCCTCCTAGTATAATTTCCCTATACTCATTTAACTACCAAAAGTCCATAATCTTAAGGATTAGGAAATATTACCGGATCAGGGCAAAATTACCGGTTCTGGTATATATATATGTTCTGGCATATACATTTGCGGTTGTTCAAACCGCGGAATTTCTATCTCTATTGGCCTAGTGTCAATATTTAAGTACTCTTTCCAATAATAAGAATCGGGTCTTATATTAATATTTAAATAATCTTTATACATTTCAAAAGGAGAAACTTCTATAGGGGGAACTCCTATATCGTTCCACCTGTTAATACCACTCATAAAAGAATCTTCGCCCATAACATGATTTTGCTGCCAAGCATCAGATATGCTTGGTGTAAGCATGTAGGGCTGAACATAATAATTATTGCTCCTATCGTCTACAACATTTTCTACTGATAGTTTGTTAAATTCATTTAATCCCTCAGCAATACTGCCAACATAAAGCCCAGGTGCCAACGTCTCTCCTTGTATATTCACCATATCACCAAGATAATCAGCTGTTTCAAATAAAACATTTGCATACTCTATAGGTTCTTCTGCTTTAAAATAATCACTAATAATTTTGTTTCCTCTTACGATCGGGTTAAGATAAGTAGGTTCACTAATAGCATCCCCTAATGGTCCTAGCAACGTGCTCGGATTAAGGTTAGTTTTTGCTGTTTGCCTTAATTGTGCTATGTCGCTTGAGATTGAACCAATTTCTTTATAAAGATTTTGATAATATGGAAGTTGTTGCCATCTATCGCTTCCCCAAAATTCTTCAACCCTTTCAAATCTTTCCTGAAAAAAACTTCTATAAGTCGAAAATGGAGCTTCTTTTGCTACTAAATCTTTGTCGTATAATCTAGCTTCAATATTAGCTATAGCCTTAATATGATCAGCAATCCCAGAATCTGCAAAAACTTTATACCCTAAACTAATTATTGCAGTATCACGTACCAAATGATTAAACTCATAATTCTCAGCAATAGATAGCAAAGGTTCAACAGTAGCTACTGAATCTATCTTACCTAAAGCCAAAGCTGAAGCCTGGCCTAAACCCACATTCTCACTATATAAATTACCTTTGATTACTTCTATAGCTTCAGACTTACTAATATTACCCCAGCCAAGACCAAGAGTAGCTGCTGAACGAACTAATGGATCAGAATCTAGCTCAGCTATTTTAATAAATGAATCGCTTATGGAAGGCATGTCTGCTACTTTACCACTTAAACTCTCTACTGTTGCTAAACGTACTTTTTGACTTTCATCTTCTAAATAAGGTATTACAACTTCAAAAGAAGCATCAGGGACTTTAACAAATGACTGAATAGCCATAGCACGAATAACCGCATCATCTGATTTAATCATCCTGCCTAACTCAACAAGTGCAACTTTGTCATCAGTAAGCCCTAAAGAATACACTGCTACTTGTTTAGTGGGTATATCCGAACTATCTAAATAAGGCTTTATCATACCAACAGCATACTCACTTTTTGATTGACCTAAACCTAATAAAATCCTTTTCTGAACATAGGGAGCTGTACTCTCTTTTAATACTTGATCGATAGGCCCTCTTAATTGTGGATAATCTACAATATAAGGAGACAAACCAATTGCCGTTGCAGAAGAAACAGCCGTATTAGAATCATCTAACCTTTTATAATTCATTGAGATCTGATCTCAATGGTTTTCTTTTATTCGCTATCTTGCCACCAAACTTTCTTTCTTAATTGATCACCAAAGTTATTATCAAGATATGAGAGGACTCTTCCTCTATCTATATCTCTTATTTTGATAAAAGAGATACCACAAGAAGGAATAACTCCTGTTCTTTTTGTCCAAACTACCTTGCCTAAAATATAAATTTCACTAAATTCTCCAGGAATATTAACAGTTAGCTTTATATCTTCTCCAACTAAAGGAACACTTGGTGAACTTACTCTAATCCCCTTTAAACTTAAATCTAATATTGTTGCTTCCCAAACTCTATTAGAATTGAGTGAAGTAAGATCTAAGGGTATATCAACTTCCCATCGATGTCCCATTCTGGTTTGGTTTATTCTTTCTTCGATTGTTTTTTCCATTTTTATTGCCTCTTTGTTTGGTTGAGATCTGATCTCAATGGTTTTTTCTTCTTTAATCGGTTGAGACCTAGCCTTAACCGGAGTTTTATATTTTCATCTCTTTCCCTCAAATCTAAGGACTTTTTTCTGGAGGGGTGCGAAGATAAAAAATAGTATCCAGATCTAATTATTTTATCCTACTCTCCATCATAACTTCCATTTTTTTTGTCGAGGCTACGCATTCTTGATTACCCTGTTGTTCACATAGTTCTCTTGCTTTTTGATAGTATTTTTTAGCACTTACATAATCCCTCAAACCCCCACAAGCACTACCGAGCGCAAAATAAACAGTAACATTATTAGGATCTATTTTGTAAGCCTTTTTTGAATAGGTTAATGCTTTTAAATAATTTTCTAATTTTATATAAATGTTTGCGAGACGAATATAAGCTTCCATAGACTGTGGCTCCATACTAATTACTTTTTTAAAATAACTTATCGCTTTATCATGATTACCTAATTTTCCATAAATAATGCCAAGATTATTGTATGCTTTAAAAAAATTAGGATCCGTCTGAATAGTTTTCTCAAAATTAAATATTGCTTTTTTATAGCTGCTTATTTTTCTGTAGGCAACACCAAGATTATAGTAAGCGTCAACAATATTAGGATCTAATTGGATAGATTTTTCTAGATAAGTTATCGCTTTTTCATATTTACCTAAGTTTATATAGAAAGAACCGTAATTATAATAAAGATCGGCGCTCATAGGATCTATCTGGATAGCTTTTTGGTAATATTCTATGGCTTTTTGGTAATTGCCTAAATCATCATACACACTGCCTAAATTAATATAGGCTTTGGCGAAATCAGGATCGACTTGAATAGCTTTTTTATAGTAGCTTAAAGCCT
>Ga0222658_1001305_pt1 | contig 11149 bp, 9 predicted proteins | sample AntAcemetagen476_FD_179830 | JGI IMG/M metagenome (GOLD analysis project Ga0222658, IMG submission 179830) | Saline water microbial communities from Ace Lake, Antarctica - #476 | ecosystem: Environmental > Aquatic > Non-marine Saline and Alkaline > Saline | place: Antarctica: Ace Lake | collected... | reverse complement strand
TTTTAACCCTGTTTTTCTTACAAAATGGACATTTTTTTATATAGCATATTAAATTAAGTTAGTTTTATTGTTATATTATGCCACAAAGTGATGTTTTTAGCCGACCATTTTTTCTATTAACTCTTATTCTACAATAAATTTACCTCGTACCATTCCCATCCAACAACTAAAGTTTAGAGTTCCTGCTTTTTTCGGAGTAAACTCTATTACATTATCTCCTCTAGTTAATTGTTCTTCTATATTTAATTCAGGCATCATAATTCTGTTTGTACAACCAGTGGCCTCACTTCCGTTAATTATCCATTTAACAGGAATGCCTTTTTTAATTCTAAAAGTGTTTGGTGAAAATCCGTTGCGAGTAGCATCCATTTTTACAATTTGAATATTGTTTTTTTCCGTTATGCTTCCTACATCTTTTTTATCAAAGAAATCAATATTAATACCTGACAAAGCAAAACCAGTTGAAAGAGTATAAAATGCAAAAACTATTATCAAAAATCCAATTGCTTTTTTAAGTACAGTCGTGTTCATGTTTTTGAATTTTGTAGTGGCAACTCCTAATCCTAATAAAATAGGGGTGGTTCCAAGAGCAAATAAAAATAGGGTAAAGGCTCCAGCCCAAAAACTTCCAGATGAAATAGCGAAAAGTTGCATGCTTTGAGTGAATCCGCACGGTAGAAAGAAAGTAAATCCACCAAGCACGACTGGTGCTAGGGCGTGATTAGAAGTTTTTAATTTTCCCCAAGTGTTCATAAACTTTTTTGGCATGTGCAAACCAAGAGTGCTCACGGAAGGTAAGATACCTAAGATGTTAAGCCCGAGCCAACCTAAAATTACAGCAATCAATACTGTAAACCAACCCATAAAACTAGGGGTTAGATTAATCCAACTACCAATTACACCAAGCAAGCCACCAAGTACAAAAAAAGTTAAAAGCCTCCCAAAGTGGAAAAGTAGGTGGGGTTTTAAATTCCTCTCAAAAAAATTACCAGTTGCTTCATACTTTGCGCCAAAAGACATTACAACTGCTCCGACGATAGCAAGGCAAGTAGACATCGAAGCTACAATTCCGACAATAAAGGCAACGCCATAGGTAATTTCGCTGGTATCAGCCTTAAGCCACCCTAGGACACCAATCCAATTTAGATACCTGTATATTATGTAAAGTCCAAGCACGACTAAGATAGAATAAACCCATTGTTTGGAGGTTGTCTTTTCCTGTATAGCTTTTTCTGCAGGTTCAAGAGTTGCGGTGTAACCAAGTTCTTTGATTTTATCTATCACATTTTCTATTAAACCTTCTTTTCTATCAAAAGTAATTTCTGCTATCTTTTTTTTGTGGCAAACAGTTACCTCTTTAATTTCGGTTATCTCTTCTAGTTCATTTTTTATCAAGAGCTCACAAGATACGCAGGTCATTCCATCTATGTATATTTTTTTATTATGAGGCATATTGTTTAATATTTATGTTAACCGTTTGTCATTCTGAGCAGAGTGAAGAATCTGGTTTTTAGATCCTTCACTGTCGTTCAGAGCCTGCACTCAGCTCGACTGGGTGATGACAGGTGGGGTGTTTGAGTGTGATTATTTATTAGATAATTTAGTAACTTGGATTATTTCGTCCACCATTTTTTGTTGTTTGGCAGAATTTTTAGATTTTATTGCATCTTTGAAGCAGTGATCCAAGTGACCTTGCATTAAAAGTTGGTTAGCAGATTTGAGAAGTCCAATCACCGCCAGGTTTTGTTGCATAATATCTATGCAATATTTTTTGTCCTCTGTCATTTTGATTATTCGCGATAGTGATGTGCGGGCTTTTTTAAAATTAATCAAAGCCTCTTCTTTTTTTGTTCTCTTCTTCATAGTTTATTTTTAAATTATTTAATACCCATACCTAGGGTAGGGGTATATATATTATATCTTTAATAAAAAATAAAAGCAAATGAGGTTATCCACATATTGATCAAAACTTCCCTAAATCAATTGTTTTTGTTATTATATCAATACATAAAAAATATATGAATAATAAAAAAATAATAATATTGCACGACTATTTTCTCTACAAAGGTGGTGGAGAGCGTTTAGTTATTTCGATGGCTAAACACCTTGGTGCTGATATTGCTACTGCTTTTATTGCCAAAGACGCTTTTGATCCACGACCAGAGATAAAAGGGAAGGTTTTTGAATTATTTAAAGAAAATATATTTTCAAAGATTCCTGGATTTCGTTATGTGCAAGTACAGTTGTCTTTTATTTTAAAAACAGGATTTTTGAAAGATTATGATGTAGTGATTCATAGTGGAGATACTTTGGTTGCGTGGCTTAGAGCGCGAAAACAGACCAATATCGCCTATATGCACACTCCTCCGAGACATTTGTTTGATTGCTATAAAGAAAGGTTAAAAGAATATGGAATTATTAAAAAAATGATTTTTATTCCATTCGCTGCCTTTAATCGTCCACGATTTAGATACTTGTCTTCAAAAATGGATAAAATATTAACCAATTCAATAAATACGAAGGAAAGAATTAAAAAATATCTTAAATTAGACTCAGTGGTTGTGTATCCTCCTTGTGATACTTTACCTTTTAAGGATTTAGGCGATGGCGATTACTTTTTTTCTTGGGCAAGGCTTTATGAAATTAAAAGAGTGCATATGATTGTGAAAGCTTTCCAGACAATGCCAGATAAAAAATTGGTAGTTGCCTCCGGTGGTCCAGAATTAGAAAGAATTCAAAAGATGGCTAAAGGTTACGACAATATTAAGGTGTTAGGATGGGTGTCGGACGAGGAGTTGATAGAAAGTCTTGGTAAAAGTCTTGCAACAATTTATATTCCTGTCCGTGAAGACTTTGGGATGAGCCCGGTTGAATCTATGACGGCAGGAAAGCCTGTGATAGGCGCTCGTGAAGGTGGACTTCTTGAAATTATAGAGAGTGACAAGAATGGTTTGTTTTTACCGGACAATTTTAGCATAGATGATATTATAGATGCAGTTAAAAAACTAACACCACAAAAAGCAGAAGAAATGAAAGGGTATTGCCTGGAGACTGCACACAAATTTACAGAAGAAGAATTTTACAAAAGATTAGACGAAGAGATTTAAAAAAATAACCTCGACCAGCCGTCGAGGGTATTTGGGACGTACGTCCCTTATCTGTTGAGGTTTTGGGAATGAATATGGGTGTTTGTGGCTGCAAACATGCTAAAACCTGCAAGAATTCCAATGACTGGCAAGAGTGCCAGCTTAAGAACCCCTATTTTTACTGCAATTGCTATCAATACTTCCTCCATCTTTTCCTCCTCCTCGCAAAGAGCTATTACTATTTTTTATATTATATAAAACTTTAGCTTTTAAATCAAATGTAAAAATGGTAGAATAATTCTAAGATTTTTGATAACAAGGAGACATTATTTAGTAATTTTAAATACATGGTTTTTACCCAAGAAGAAAGGAGAAATAGCACTCCCCTGATCTTTAAGATAATTGAAGAAAAAAAAATTAATCTACCTAAGGTTTTAGAAGAGTATAACTTGCATTTTAAGAGTTTTATTTTTCTGACAGGTGAAAATAATTTTAAAAATAATATTAAGCAACAAATAGTCTGTCAGCCAGCCCAATATTTTGTAGTTAAAGAGGCAACGCACGATCAAGCGGATGAAATAATTAAAAAAATAGGTAATCAGGTGACGACTAGTCACTTGATAGTAGCGGTTGGTGGTGGTACTGTGAATGATGTTGCTAAAATGGTAGCTCTTAAAACAGGTTGTGAATTTATATCATGTCCAACCACCCTGTCTAACGATGGTCTGGTATCGAGCAACTGCACATTAAAAAATGGTGATAGTCATTTTTCTAGCACACAAGCAAAATCACCTTTGGGTATAATTGTGAATTTAAATTTTATAAAAACCTGTCCAGATAAATATATAGTGGCTGGCATAGGAGACCTAGTTTCCAATGTTTCCTCATTGCATGATTGGAAATTAGCAGTGAAAGTTGGAAAAGAAAAAAGAGATGACGTTATTTTTCATATTAATTCTTTGGCTACCGAGAGAATTTTGTATTATGATTATTCTTTGATAAAGAATAAAAAAGAAATTGATTTTAAAAATAGTAGATTTTTATATTCTTTGACTGAGTCTTTGGTAACATCTGGACTGTGTATGAGTTTTTTTGGGTCTAGCAGGCCTTGTAGTGGTTCAGAACACAATTTGGCACATAGTATGTCAAAGTTACACCCAGAATCAAATTTTATACATGGTTTTCAAGTTGCGTTTTTTACTCTAATAACTGAACGTTTGGCTGGGAACGATATTAGTCATTTAGAAAAATTATATAACCTAGTAGGTTTGCCTAGTAAGTTTAGTTACTTTGGTCTTAATTTAAATCATTTGTTTGAGATAATAAAAGATTCTCCGAAAGTACGTAACAGATATACTATTTTACAAGACAAATCATCTATTTTAAATGATAAAAAGTTATTAAAAGATTTAATTGCTGACCTTGTTTAAAAATTTAAAATATTATTTAATGATATGAATAAAAACTCTAACGGGGCGAGAAAAATATTAGCATTATTATTTTTTAGTTTATTTATTCCAAGTTTAGTTTTGGCACAAGAAATTCCCCAAGAAGAAGTTTTTGAAGCAAAGATATTGGAAATTGTGAATGAAAAAGAAATAGAACAAGGTGATGGAACAAGATTTATTCAACAAGATATTAAATTGTTAGGATTAGGTGGTGCGTGGGATGGTGAAGAAGTGCTTTTTAATGGGATAAGTGATTTGGTAGTATTAAATAGTAACGTTTATAAAGTTGGAGACAAAGTTTTGGTTAGCGCAGTGGAAGAAGTAGGTGGAGCAACTGGTTTTTACGTTATAGACTATGTTCGCCGAGCAAGTTTGTTTTGGCTTGGTTTTATTTTCTTTTTGATAGTTTTAGTGGTTGGTAAATTAAAAGGTGTTAGATCTCTTTTAAGTTTAGTGCTTAGTTTTTTAATCATTGTTAAATTTATAGTACCGAGTATATTGTCTGGGATGAGTCCTCTTTTGGTGGCTATTCTGGGGTCTCTGGCAATTTTATTAGTCATTATTTATGTTACAGAAGGGATTAATAAAAAATCAAATTTAGCGATTTTAAGTATCTTTATAAGCTTATGTGTAGTTTTACTTTTGTCAGTCTTGTTTACTGAGTTTGCTCGGCTGACAGGGCTAGCTCAAGAAGAAGCAATGTTCCTCATAGGCTTGCAAGGAGCTATTAATTTTAAAGGATTATTACTCGCAGGGATTTTGATTGGGACACTTGGTGTTTTGGATGATGTGGTACTCGCCCAAATTGAAACAGTGGCTCAAATTAAAAAAGCTAATCCAAATTTAACAAACAAAGAAGTTTTTAAAATGGCATTTAAAGTTGGTAATACTCATTTGGGTTCAATGACTAATACTTTATTTCTAGCATACGCCGGAGCTTCACTTCCTCTTATTTTGCTTTTTAGTATTGGTGGACCAGCTAGTCAAAGTTTTGCGAATGTATTAAACAACGAATTCATTGCCACAGAAATAATTAGAACACTCGTCGGAAGTACTGGTATTGCTTTTGCAATTCCCCTCTCAACTTTAATTGCTGTGAAATTCATTAAGAAATAAAAAATTTAATATTAAAAAACCGTTGATTTATTTCAACGGTTTTTTGTTTGTATTTTATTTTCAAGCGAACCGAGAGTCGCACAAATGCTAAAGCATTTGTATGACCGAGGCGAGCGTAGAAAACAAAGAGTATAAAATTCTATACTTTAGATTGATGCTCTTTATTTTTCTACTTCACTTGGTTTTTTTGGATCACCTTCTTCTTCATCAGGTGCTTCACCTCTTTTGACTGCTTCCCAAACTTGTTTTTTGATTTGTTTAATCATTTTTTTGTCTTCTCTTAGTGTTCTTTTTGCAGCTTCACGTCCAACACCTAATTTTACTTCTCCGAAAGAGTAAGTGTTTCCTCTTTTTTCAATTACTTTGTGAAGTGTACCTATATCAAGTGCATCTCCTGCAACAGAAATTCCTTCGTTGTACATAATATCAAATTCAGTTGTTCTAAAAGGTGGAGCAACTTTATTTTTTACAACTTTTAATTTTACTCTGTTACCGATTATTTTATCTCCCTGTTTAATTTGAGCACTACGTCTTACTTCAATACGAAGGGATGAATAAAATTTTAAAGCCATACCACCTGTTGTTGTTTCTGGGTTTCCAAACACAATTCCAATTTTCATTCTAGTTTGGTTGATGAAAATTACGACTGCTTTTGATTTTGAAACAGCACCTGTTAATTTTCGAAGAGCTTGGCTCATCAAACGAGCTTGTAAACCCATGTGAGATGCTCCCATATCGCCTTCAATCTCTGCTTTAGGAACAAGGGCTGCTACCGAATCAATAACTATTACATCGATAGAATTTGACCTAACCAATGTTTCTACAATTTCTAAAGCTTGTTCACCTGTATCTGGTTGTGAAATTAGCAATTCTTTAACATTAATGCCAATTTTAGTGGCATAATCTGGGTCAAAAGCATGTTCTGCATCAACAAAAGCGGCTATTCCACCCATTTTTTGTACTTCAGCTACAACATGTTGAGCCAAAGTTGTTTTTCCAGATGATTCAGGTCCATATACTTCTGTAATTCTTCCACGAGGCATGCCACCTATTCCAAGCGCTAAATCTACTGACAAACATCCTGTTGGTACTGATTCAACCTTCAGAGTTTTACTACCATCAAAGGTCATTATTGCTCCTTCACCGAATCTTTCTCTAATTTGGTCAATTGCCCCCTCTGCTGCCTTCAGCTTCTCCTTTGTTTCATCTTTTCCCATAAGTTTATTAATTATGTTATTTAACTATTTTACTATGATATTGCGAGTTATGGAAGTAGTTTTTCCATGTTTCTTGCTTGCTATTATATTAATGGTATTTATGCCTTTTGACAAGTCTATTCGTCCAGAAAAGTGTCCTTCGTTATTTACCATTAGGTCTTCTCCATTTACAGACACCCTGTTTTCTTTATTAGTTTTACCTTCAACTATAATATTCATAGAGGCGGTAACAAATCCCTCGGGCGGACTATATACAAATAACCTTGGTGGTTGAAGGATTCCTTGGATTTGCCACAGGGCATAAATTACAAAGAGTAAAAGAAAAAGTCCTGTTACAATGTTGCGAAGCCAGATTGAAATACTTTCACTTTTCATTACGTGATTTATTTTTTGGGTCTGTATATTTTTTATATCATCTAGCCCTTCTTCTTTATCAAATTTTTTGGATAGATTATTTTCGTTTAGTCCTAAAAATTTTCCATACTTTTTAATGTATGCTTTTCGGTGAGCTCGAGTTCGTGGGAGGTCAGAAAAACGGCATTCTTCAATAGCCGTTAAATATTTAATCGAGATCATTGTTTCTTTGCTGGCAGTTTCTAAACTTATTTTTTTTCTCTCCCGTAGTTTTTTCAACTGATGACAAACTGTATCTGATTTTTCTAATTTTTTAATACAAAAAATACTCATAGTTTTAATCCTCCTCTAAATAATGGTTTTCTTCTTTTTTATCTTCTTCATCCTCCTCGTCCTCTTCCTCGTCATCATCATCTTCGTCTGGTTCTTCCTCCTCTTCCTCCTCGTCATCATCTTCTTCTTCGTCTTCTTCTAATTCATCATCTTCGTCTGGTTCTTCCTCCTCGTCCTCTTCATCTAAAATAACACCGCCAGAGTCCATTGTTTGTTCTGCCATAGTCATTTCTGGTTCGGCTTCTGGCATTAGATGTTCTGTAAATACTTCTCTTGGTTTTGATCCTTCGGCTGGTCCAACAATTCCAGCTTCCTCAAGTTCGTCGAGTATTCGTGCAGCACGAGCATATCCAATTTTAAGTCTTCGTTGTAAAAGTGAAGCACTTGCTTTTCCATATTGAATAATAGTACTTTTTGCTTCATTGAATAAAGCATCTTGATCATCGCTGGCTCCTCCAAACATATTCATTGTTCCACCACCATTTTTTTCTACAATTGAATCATCATATTCTGGCGGTTCATCTCCTCTAACAAAATTTATAACTTTTTTCATTTCTTCTTCTGATACATATGCACCTTGAAGTCTAACAGGTTTTGAAAGTTCGGCTGTTAAATAAAGCATATCACCACTTCCTAAAAGTTTTTCAGCTCCCATACTATCTAAAATAGTACGAGAATCAATTGAAGAAGCAACAGAAAAGGCAATTCTTCCCGGAATGTTTGCTTTCATTAGTCCGGTAATAACTTCTGTACTTGGTCTTTGGGTAGCAACAATCAAGTGAATTCCAACTGCCCGAGCCATTTGAGCAAGACGGATAATTCCAGCTTCAACTTCACTGGCTGCGAGTGACATCAGGTCGGCAAGTTCATCGATAACAAAAACGATATGTGGTAATTTTTCTTCAGCGATTTTATTATAAGAAGTGATATCTCTTTTTCCTGCTTTTTCTAATGTTTCAAATCTTCTGTCCATTTCTCCGATCGTCCATTTCAAAGCATTAACAACTTTAGAAGCATCGGTAATAACAGGAGTCAATAAATGTGGAATGCCATTGTACATAGTTAGCTCAACTCTTTTTGGATCTACCATAATCATTCGGAGTGTTTCTGGAGTATTTTGAAAGAGCAGGCTTAAAAGAATTGTGTTAATGCAAACAGTCTTTCCAGATCCAGTTGCACCAGCTACTAAAAGATGAGGCATTTTTGGTAAATCAGAAAACCAAACTTTTCCAGCAACATCTTTTCCAAGAGCGATCATCATATCATGTTTTCTGGTTTTAAAGTTTTCATTTATTAGCAGTTCTTTAAGTGTCACCATCGCAACTTTTTCATTTGGTACTTCTATTCCAACTAGAGATTTTCCTGGGATTGGTGCTTCGATACGAATTGGGTGGGCAGCGAGCGCAAGTGCCAAATCATTGTGAAGAGTTGTGATACGAGTAAGCTTAACTCCTTTTGATGGTTTGAAAGAATATTGGGTTACGGTTGGACCAACTTTTATTTCTCCCATATCAACTTCAATACCAAAGTTTTGTAAGGTATCTTTGATGATTGCTCTATTTGCTTTGATATCTCCAGAAGTAGGTTTACTTTTTTTCGAAGATAATAATTTGATTATCGGTAATTTATAATCTCTTTTTGGTCTTTCTATTTTTATTTCGTCTTCTAATTCTTCTTCCTCTTCTTTTTCTTTTTTTAATAATTTTCTTTTTTGCCACATTGAAGTTTTGTCTTCCTCTTCCTCGCCTTCTAATTCTTCTTCATCATCTTCTTCCTCTAGCTCCTCCTCTTCATCTTCGTCTTCCTCATCTTCTTCATATTCTTCCTCTTCTTTTTTACTAAATAAAGAAATTATTTTTAACCCAATCCAACCGATAGCTCTAAAAAATTGTTTATGTAAATAAACTATTCTAGCTAGGCTAGTATTAAATAAGAAAATTATCGCAAGTAATAACAAGCCAACAAAGATGGCCGTTGCTCCCCAGTAGCCAGTGTATTTTAAAAGAGGCCAAGCTAAAGCGAGTCCTGATAAACCACCACCATATCCTTGCAGAGATAGTTCATACATTTTTTCCAAAGGTTTTTGAAGATGGATAAGCCCATTAAAACTTAAGAAGAAAAAGACCGAACCAAGCAAATGGGTAGAACGATATTCGTATTCTAGATTTTTAACAATTGAGATAGCAACTATTATTACTACAATTGGAAACACATAACGAACTTGACCAAAAGCAATTGCAAGTAGTGCGTCAATAAATTCCCCTACTACTCCTGCTAGGTTAAAAAAACTAAGAGCAGATAGTGTACCTATTATAAACAGAAAAATAGCCAGCATTCCTTTGCTGATTTCTGAGTCAAAACTAAATCTTTGCCAGAAAGATATTTTCTTTCTTCTATATTTTCTTCTTCCCATATTATGTAAGTATAATTAGTAGACCTATTATAACAAATTTAGTTTTTTGGTACAAGAAAAACAAAAATACCAGTCCATTAGACTGGTATCTCATTTCTACCTATTAAGCTGCGAAAAGAAGTGCATGTTTTAATTAGCGAATCAAATCAAGAAAACTTCCGCCTAAAAGTAATATTCAGGTTAGGAGAGAGAGTGTTTTTTTAAATCGGATTCGATTACGACATCAATTCTTCCGCAGCTTGATAGAAAGAAATTATTAAAAGTTTTATTTTTCGCTAGTATATTTTATATCTTTAAAATATAATGTCAACCCCAATTGTAAAGTGGATAACTTTAGTTTAATTTTACTATTTTTTTAAGGTTTTTACAACATATTTTAAAATAAAAAAACACCCGAGACCAAATGGTAACGGGCTTAAATCCTAATGGCTTTGCTGGTTCATTTTCTTGGGATTATCAATCTCAGCAGACCTCCTCCAAAAGACCAACTGCCAATTGATGTACCAGGGATTATCCACCATAATCCACCCGTTATCCAATTTGGGTAATGACCTGGGTGAATAATTGTGTGGTATGCCCAAACCGTCAGTGGGCATATTCCACAGATGATTAGGATAATAATTCCAAGAATTATCAGCTTCACTAAACGTGCATCTAGCTTCTCTTCTTCCGTAAACATCTAGTTTCCTTTGGTTGAATTGAATTGTTATTACTTTAGAAATTAATGTAATATTAAATATTACTATAAAAATAATATAAAGTCAAGCTTTAAAGTTAAGGTTTTTACGAACAAACTCCTTGGAGGGTTAAGATAAATTTTAGTTTGTTACTAAAGGGTGAGCCCATTTAATGATAGATTATTAAAAATTATAGCTGCTTGCAGCGTTAGAGTCTCGCTTGCGAGACTCTAACGCTGTGGATAACTTCTTAATAAAAGTTTTAATAGTTTGAGTTTTAGGCTTAAATTAGCTTAAAACAAGAGGTTTCTTGACAAATACTTATCCACTCGTTCCATTTGACAAACCCGCTAGTTTAAGGTAAAATATAGTCGATTAAAAAAATTCTTTACATTTTCTATAAGGTGCGGTCAAGGCTTTACCGGTTATATGTCCATATAAAGCTCTTATTCGTGCAGAATCCTGCTAAAACCATGTCCATTTTTGCCTTTTCTTCAGAAAATTA
>Ga0222658_1001304_pt1 | contig 11151 bp, 8 predicted proteins | sample AntAcemetagen476_FD_179830 | JGI IMG/M metagenome (GOLD analysis project Ga0222658, IMG submission 179830) | Saline water microbial communities from Ace Lake, Antarctica - #476 | ecosystem: Environmental > Aquatic > Non-marine Saline and Alkaline > Saline | place: Antarctica: Ace Lake | collected... | reverse complement strand
GTGTGGAGCGCTGCTGCCGTTGGCGTTGTGGCAAAGGACCGTGTAATTCGTCCGGAGACCATTGAACCAGGTGATGCAGTTATTTCGCTCCGCTCAGCAGTTGTACGTTCCAATGGATTTTCTCTGGTTCGCAAAATTCTCTCAGATAAATTCGGAGCTCAGTGGCATAAACAGGAATGGAAGGATGGCACTAGTTGGGGTGAAGTTATGCTCACTCCGAGCATCGTGTACCACGCTGCTGTACTCGCGCTCATTGGCCGATTCGGCCAGGAGCGGGCTGTACCTGTGAAGGGCATTTCGCACATCACAGGGGGCGGAATTCCAAGCAAACTACAGCGCATACTTAAAAAATCCGGGCTCGGCGCAGAATTAACTGACCTCTGGCCACCACACGATGCTCTTGCTGATCTGATCAAACTTGGAGACGTTCCGACAGAGGAAGCATATGACACGTGGAATATGGGCAACGGCATGATGATTGTTGTTGCAGAAGAACATGCCGAACGAACTATCAAAATTCTTAAAGATCAGGGCATAGATGCGAAGAAGGCCGGAATGATTTCGAAAGATCCTACCATCGTGTTAAACGCATGCTCTGGCGAAAAACTTAGGTACGCATAACAGTATTGCGCTCTGGAAAACCAAAGGAGTAGCATGCAATCATGCGACGTGTGCAACAACCTGAGACACACCACACCACGCATGTGCCCAAAAAACATGACCGACGTTCGTTTATTCAACGCGGTGCTGCTATAACTTTCGCAACTCAGGGAGCAATTTTTGCAACATTGAATGAATTAGTTAAGAAGAAAAAAGATGTGCAAAACTCGACGGCACCGCGCACATTTGGCGGAGTAATCCATGCTCTACGAGAAACAGTCGGCTACGACATGAAGCTTCGCATTAGAAATGCAGATAACAATCAAGATACTGACAGCATGAATAGTGACTTCGATGCTACTTCCCTGGCCTGGGACGCCCTACAAAATGCTGGCAGTGCGGATGTAAAAAGTGCCACAGATTATCTTTCGAATTATCGACTCTCAGTTGCGCAGCAAGCAAATGTAGATCCTGCAACTATTGACTGTAATGATCGTGCAAACCGAGCATGCGAACTACTCTCGAAACGTGGGATGCCCATGTATCTCGTTTCCATTTGGCCGCAGGACAAAGATGTTCGTTTTCAGGAAGATTGGCACCAAATGGCTGCATGCAAACTAAACGATTCTTGTTATCTAATCATCGATAACGGAAAACTTGTCACAATATGGCAAGGGCCTCTTTGCGCATTTGTATCCCAATACAACGATGTTGTGGCTATGGAAACTATCCCTCATGTCGGCATCTCTAGGTACTGCGAACCGAAGTACGACAACTCTTTCTCTAAGTTACTTTTGCAGGGGAATTGCGCTGTCGCATCGGAAGAAGAAATGGATTCACTAAATATTCAGTTGCCATCCTCAAAAGGAACGCAATTGGCGAAAAGATAAGCCCAACATTGACAACAGACCTAATGTGAGTACGATACGCGCAATGCATCAGTTGAGCCTACTTGCCCTGAGCAATTTCGAAGGGCAGCTCGGACTACTCGAGCTCCTCCTTACGGAGGGAGGGCAGCTGCGTGCATAAAGAAATTCTTTTCTAAGACACGAGCTCTCCTCCCAAGCAACGGAGGTGTTTTTGTATCTGTTTCCTTTTTAACTCATGGACTCACAATCAAACGTCACCACATCGGATAATGAACTGGTACGGCAGATATTTTCACAGGAACCACATGTTTCTCCTGAAGAAGCACAGGAATTATTAATTAATTCTGTTTGTCTCCGTGACGGACAACAGGCAGAGCGCTATTCCCCCACTGTGGATGAATCGATGGAATATGCGCTTGCACTAGTACGATTTGGTGTGCAGGGCATTGAAGCCGGCAACGCACCGGCAGGAGATACAGAGAACAACAAGGTGATTGCCATTGCCGAACAAGTCGGCGGCATGATATTGCCGAACAAATCTCAATATGGCGTTCATCCACGCATCACTTCGCTCGCACGATTATTTCATGAAGATGTTGTCACGGCGCTGCAAGCAGTACAAGGCGCCCCAAACCGGGGAGTACACACGTACATGGCTCATTCCGAAATACAATTTCCGTACAAATTTAACGGCCTGCGTGAAATATATGGCATCTCTTCAGCGGATTACGATGAATTCCTCCAAAAAGTCGTGTTTCCCACAATTGAGCGCGAACTCAAGTACATAAAAGATACTGATCCGGAATGTCAGATTCGATACTCCCCAGAAGATTGGACGCGCACACGCCCTGATGTCGCTATCGCGATTGTTCTCCATGCAGCTAAATGCGGCGCAGACACAATAAACGTGCCAGATACCGTCGGCGTGGGCAATCCCTTCATTATGCAGATGGGTATTGCACAAATGAGAAAAGCTCTCGATGAAAATGGTTTTGGACATGTCCAACTTGCATTCCATGGGCACAATGACGGTGGCATGGCAGCAGGGAATACGTTGGGTGCAATTCTTGGAGGAGCGCGCGAAGTAGATGTGACCCAGCTCGGTACAGGCGAACGAGGAGGAAATACTTCCATAGAGAGCGTGATATTTATGCTCGATACACAACGTGCACATATCGAACGCGTACTCGGCATTCGCCTTACAGATACCATCGTGCGTGAAGAGACTATGCATATGGCGCAAACGGCCTCGACAATTTTTCGCCGTCCCATTCCAGAAGACACCCCTATCGTTGGAAAAAGACAGAGACAGCAGAGAGCTGGCGTGCACCAAGCAGCACATGCGGCAGGCGAAGAAGATGGAGTTGCAACGGTGTACTGCCCTGTCGACCTCAAAAAATACGGTGTGCAAACAGAATACGTAATCGGACCGGAATCAGGAAAGGGCGGCCTCAGGCAAGTATTGAAGCATATGTGCCTGCCGTTCCGCGAAGCAGACATGACTAAATTTGCCAGACGAATGAAGCAAGTATGTGACTCTCACAGATCTGATCTCGAACAACCGGAAGTGGCAGAGTATATTTATTCCCCTATTGCTATAGAAATTACAGGCGGTAACCATATAACAGAAGTTAAGGCATGCGAACCAATCGATGGAAAAATCGCCGTCAGCATCAAAACAAAAGATGACAAAACTTATACAGGTGTTGCATCTACAAAAAAAGAAGGGGAAATCGATGCGATTATGCAAGGCATGAAACATATCATTGAAAATAATATTGATATTACCCGTGACGGATTTCATACACGCACCACTGGGGAAGGATCCGATGCCGATGCCATTTCAACATTTACCATGCACCGCAACGGTCGTGAGGTGACGCAGAGTGCCACAGATACAAATACACATCTGGCGGAGAGAAAGGCTCTCATTCAGACATTCAATGCTCTCTGGGCACAGGAAAGGTATGCGGAAATAGCGCAAGAATAGAATCCACCTAGAAGAACTGCTGTGCTTCCCAAAGCCTATGGAAGAGCCCCTCCTTCGCGAGGAGCTCTTCGAGCGAGCCCTCCTCCGCCACTCGCCCGTCGTTCATTACAACAATCTTGTCTGCGTTACGAATTGTAGAAAGGCGATGTGCAATAACAATCGCGGTGCGATTTTTAAGTGCATCTTCGAGTGCCTGCTGAATTAACTGTTCTGTTTCGGAATCTAGTGAGCTTGTCGCTTCGTCAAGAATCAGAATCTCTGCATCTTTAAGCAACGCTCGAGCAATAGAAAGACGCTGTTTTTCGCCACCACTGAGCTTAACTCCCCTATCTCCAATATCCGTATTGAGCCCATCTGGAAGCCGTGCAAGCAACGGGCTAAGCCGGGCAGTTTCTAGAACATCTTCTAATTCAGAATCAGAAAGTTCTGAATCTACACCAAACTGCAAATTAGCACGCAGTGTGTCATTAAAGAGCATCGGCTCCTGCGATACATACGCAATTCTTTTTTGGAGCGACGCATGTGTGAATTCACGAATGTCTTTTTCATCGAACAGAATTGATGATTCCGGGCAATCGTATAGACGCAACAAAAGATTAACTGCCGTTGTTTTCCCTGTGCCACTCGGCCCTACAAGTGCAACAACTGAGTTATTTTGCACTGTAAAAGAAAGCCCCTGCAAAATTGGAATATTTTCTAGATACGAGAACCCAACATCACGATACTCAATCTGTTTCTTTAGTCCCTCAAAAACATGTTCCCCCTGTGGAACAATGTGCTTTCCTGTATCGCTAAATACACGCAATACCTGACTCACAGGTTCTGTTGCTTCGGCGGCTAGCCCTATTGCCAAACCAAAAACTGAATAGAGAGGCAACGCACCAATCGCAACATACAAAAATACAAGAAGTATCGACGTTTCTGATACTGCGATACCAGTAGAAAAAACTGTGATGTAGAGAATGATGCAAACTAGAAAGAATGTAATTACGAGTTCTTGTGCCGGCTTAATTATTTCCTGATTTGCTCTCATTCGCAGGAAAATACGGCGATACTGCTCCCGCAAGTCACTGAAGTGCGAAAATACTTGTTCTTCCTGTGTGTATGACTTAACTAGCGTAATAGAACTAAAAATATTGAATAGATCACGACTCATGCGGAGCCACAGTTCTCTCTGTTGCCGCGCTAGTTTAACAACCTGATGTACAAGTATTCGTATCGAAACCAATAGAATTGGGAATACAAGCATAGAAAGCAGCGTCAAGCGCCAAGAGATGATGAGTAGTACAACAACACGTGCGAATATTTGCATCCCCGAAGTAATAATGCGGAGGAGTGATGTAAGCAAAACAAGCACATTTTGCGCATACAATATGGTTGAATTGATTTCTCCCTGACTCTCCCGGTCAAAAAACAGTTTTCCAAACGAGAGATAACGTTTGATCATTGCGAAGGTAATGCTGTTGGCGAACCGCCCGCTCCAATATTCCCCATACATTATGGCTGCATATTCCAATGCAACCTTTGCGATCTGTAATAGGAAGAAAAGGCCAATCAGAATTACAAGCATCACCCTATCACTCACACCTGCACCCCCTAGTGGTGCTGCAATGAAACTAAGTACCGAACCAAGAATTGGAAGATTAAGAACATAGGAAAAATCGTTCATCGCAAGACCACGAGCAACAGGGATCAAAAGTCCTAGCCCTACTCCGGCAAATATCGCAGAAGAGAATGAGAGAAAAACTGGAATCGCAACATGCCGTGGCTTTACTTCCATAATGGAAAAAAGCTCACGTAGCTTGCGCAATTTGCGTGCCGTACTCTCCGGAAGTAAATGTGTAGCAAAGGCAGTAATCATGTGCCGGACAACTGTACAATGACTAACGTCATACGTACACTTCTGCCCACTTTCCCTGCGTTTCTATGAGGAAATTCGCACTCCTGATCTCTCTGCTTTTACTTCCTGCATGTACGTTCTCCGGAACGAACACAACTAAGCCGCAGGAGCCTGAAAATCAGATAGCTGATGTATCCGATAACAATGCTTTTACTGTAAAAGAACGAGAACTTATTGAAACATACATTAGAACGAACATTGTGGAACTCTCGCCTATAAAAGCTGTACTTGGAGGTGGCTGGCTCGCCAGAAACATTCACTGGCAAGATGATGGCTCTGCTGTGGTGGAGTACGAGGATGGGCATATTGGACTAACGGCATACTTTGAGCCCGTGATTAATGATGATGGCACAGTGACGATTGAAAGATTTTTGAATGTAGATATTCCTAACCAGGCTGCGGTGGATGCGTCAGAAAAATTCAGAGAGCAATATCAGTAGGTAAACAATCACATACCATTCTCTTTTACCGCCTCCACAAGCTCCGTGAATTCGATTGGAAAATACGGTGCCGATGTATAATTTTCTTATCTGGGGTACTATTTTCACTATCTCATGATCAATAGCCGCCCATCCAATGTAGCACTGGCACAATCTGGCTTCAGTCTAATAGAACTCCTTATCGCAATGGGAATTATTAGTGTGCTCTCGTCTATAACATTTGTTGCAATCAACCCAGCAAAGCAACTCTCCGACGCACGAGATGCCAAACGTAGTTCAACAACCCGAGAAATAGAGAATGCTATCTCTCAGTATCTCATTGAAGAATGGAATTTGCCTAGTAGCGAATTGCCTCTTGGTGAAGAGAATGCAATTAACATTTGTAGACAAGGTGTAACGAATGACCCGACTTGCATCAACTTAGATGTACTTGTGCCGGATTACATAGCTTCTATTCCTGTAGATTCTGCAGAAACAGAAGAAAACCATACAGGATACAATATCTATCAAGATGAATCTGAGCGATCCCAAGTTATTTCGCTCCACTATGGCGTTACTTCTTCGGATACGGAAGAGGAAGATGAGTCGGAAGTTATCTGTATAACAGGCCTAGAGGCCGGATATGATGGTGATGAGGATTCAAGAACATTTACATTTGATACGCTCAGTCAAAATGTAAGTCTTGTGACATCAGATGGCACATCAATTGGTAATAACACTGCCGATCTGCAAACCGCATATACTCAAGGAAGCTTCGATGTATATGTCGATGGTATACACGTAGTTGCCGGAGGCGAAGTTGCTTCTGAAGATCAGAATGCATATGTTGCCGGATATTCCGGAGCAGATAGTGTGTCTCCGGATTGGTACTACACGAATATTGCACAAGTGTTTACTGCCGGTATATCTGGCAATCTTGAAAAATTGGAAATGTATCTTGCTAAAAACAGCTCGAATAACGAAGGGGAAATATCAATTGGTATATACGAATTTTCTGCAGGCGACCCAGATGATGGCACATTGCTTGCAACGAGCTCGTTTGATATAGGCTCAATCACATCAATTTTAAGTAATGCAGAATTGGTAGAAATTTCTGACTTCACTCCAGCGCCATATGTAACAGAGGGTGATACTTACGCAATAGTTATTCAACCTGTTGGCGAATGGTCTGGGTCATCTCCAGTCATGTATTGGCTTACTGGCATTGGATACGAAGGTGGGAATGCGTATCTCTCAACAGAACAAGCTTGGTCAGAATATAACTGGCATCATAAATTTATAACATCTGTTTCTGTAGGAGCAAAACTTGCTGCTGGTTCAATCCCAATATCAAATACACTCTCCATCGATTCGGCTCAGGGAACAATGGTTTTTGACTCTTCCGTAAACGGAACAGTAACCGTGGATTATTGTTATAGATAGAAAATACAAGAATCCTTTGTAGCGAGTAACAGATGAACAGCACATTGTTTGGAGGATCACATAACCTTCTCTTTTACCGCTTCTACAAGCTCAGGAAATTCAAGATCGAAGAAATGCCCTCTGTCTTTATGCTCGTGGTATTCCGTATTTAACTTCTCTCTTACGAGCCTTGGTTCTTCAATCGGAAAATAAGGATCGTCGGTGGATGCAAACTGAATAATCCATTGCTGATTTTTTATAATATCTGACCAGTTCCACGGCTCATCAAAATATCCGCTCATACGCTCAACTTCAGCTCCGGTATCTGTGTAATACGTACCAACTAGCACAGAGCCAAGGATCTTATTGTGCTCAGCGTATCGCATAGCAGCTATTGCCCCTGAACTATGACCGATCAGGATGGAATTCTCATCTGCTCCACATTCATTCTTGAGGAATGGTAGCCAGATGCTTGCTTTTGCGACCATGGGATCTGGAAAATCTTTCGCAACAACCTCGATTCCTAACTTCTCAAATTCCCGTTTTGTATGTGGGAACCAATAGTCGTGTGCTGCACCACCGGGTTCCTCTCCGCCATTGTTACCGTGGAGAAAAATGATTTTTAGGTTCTCTATGTTCATGTTTATAGAATAGCAAAGTAGCAATTGACTGAGGAGGAGTCTACTTCCCTTTAGCTCATACATTATTCCTCATCCATACATCCCAAATCTTCTAAGCAAGATTGTTTTTCTTCAGATGGCAACATGTCACAAATACTACAATCAACCAAGGCATGCATGTCCATGAATTCTATATCATCTGGCACTGCCAGGTAGGAGTCATCAGGCTCCCAAGCAACACAATCATCCATTGGCATACTGTAATCAAGAAATTCGGGCATTCCATCATTGGATTCAGCTGTGCCATCAGTATCTATGGCAACCTTAAAACCATTCATTGCATTTCCCAAAAAGCTATTGCCCCACATGTACATATATTCACCATCACTCACGATATACAAATCTCCTTGCCCCTGGATTGGCGGAGTTAAAACATATTCAAGCCGTATTCTTTCTCCAGCAATATAAGTAGTAACCTCAAGTTCACTTTCTGCAACAGGCGAAGAGAAATGACAAACAATATTCGCATCCTCCACATCACCATGCATAAAATCAATTAAGACAGTATCGGCATAGCTAACGTCTTCGTGAAGATCCTCCATGGCACTTTCAGCATCATCCGCAGCATTTTCCAAATTGGTAGAACAAGCAGTAAATGCAAGTGAAGCAATCAATAAAATTGGAAGATGTATTTTTTTAGCACTCATAGAAAATAATTAGTAAGTTAAAACATAGAAAAAATAACATACAAGTGTATGAAAATAAAAATATTTTGATTGACTGGGCGGAGGGATTGCTTCTTTAAAAGGACGTTAACTACGCGTCCTAAACCTCTTTCTTGTCTCGTCCCTACAAATAAAAAAATGCTAGACCGTAAAGGTCTATCGAATTTTTTTGGCTGGCCAGTCCTGTCTGGTACCAATTCCTATGGGATACTTTGGGGGTCTTTAGAGGTACCTTTATAAGGTTGGTTTAGGCACTCGGGTCAGGGCTTAAATGAGACAAATGAGACACTATAAAAAGGGGTGTCTTAGACAGATGTTGTTCAAATTATTTGTTCAATAATTTACTGCTTAGATTTCTTGCTCTGATGGGTATATTCAAACTTGTAGTCATATTTCTGTCCTGTAGGTGGATCAGAATACTTCATGTATTTCATAATCTTATAACTCTTTAGATACTCAAACGGATCGACGAATTTATACCATGGCTCAACCCGGAACCAATCCTGCCCATTCTTAGTCTCTTTGATGGTTTTGCTCTCTACTAACTTCTTCGGTGGCAGTGTATCTTTGTTATCCTTAATCAGAAATACTTGAATGTGCGGCTTCTTATCGTCATTAGTTATGGTTCGGGGCTTTAAAACTCCTTCTCTCACCCACTTTCGAATAGTAGAACTCCTGACATTAAAACATGACTGTAGATCGTAACTCGAATACCAGTTATCTCTGTTTTTGGCGATGGATGCTGGAACCTGCTTGCGATCTACACCTTTCTGGCATGCCATGCACTTAACACCATATTTGTCATACCATGTGTTTTCTTTTGAGCAGGACTGCCCACAAATTGCACACGTGTAGCCTTCTCCATCTAAATGAAACCCTTTCGGGTTCTCCTCCAGACGTTTCTGGCGTTTCATATCCTCGATCATGAAGTCGTACAGCACATGAGCTAAATTCTGCATATTGTACGCTGCTTCGGTTGCCTCTTTCCATGTGTACTCCTTACCGTATTCCTTCTCCATAATATCCTTCATTTCTTGGATGCGTTCCTTAGTTAGTTCCATATCGAATAAGTATACGGAAAGTGACTAATGAGTAAACATATCTTTGTAATACTATCAGCACATATCAGATCTGCTACTATACGTGGCATGTCATCCATTCCAGCTGCAACCCTCACAAAGGTTCTTGATCACCTGCAAAAGGAAGGATTTCACGATGACAAGGCTGATTCGCATACAGAAAATACAGCTCAAACCGTTCGATTGGCTACAGAAGATCTTATTCAAAATGAAGATTTCTCAGTCGACGACTTTGAGATGATTCGTAAGTTAAGCCTTGTACCCAACAAATGTACGCAGCAGAGCAAGGAGCGACTGGTAAAAGATAGTCGCATAACTGACAAAACGAAAAAGGCTATACTGAAATTGATCACGCAGGGAAATACTGGATGCTGGGGTACGGGAAAAATGAAGATGAGTCCGCGCAAAAAAGATCTGCAGCAACTGCGCGAACTCTTCAAGCGTCTCCTGGACCCAAGCGTCTCAAAGAGTGACATCGATGCATACATCAAAAACGAACTGCAGGACATCAAGGATGTCGGTATAGCAACGCTCTCAACCATCTTGTACTGTCTACGACCCACAGAATACGCCACACTCAACGGTGGTGTCCGTGATGGCATGGAGGGGTTTTTTGGCAGAAAGATCCGGATGGATACGGCACGTTATCCCGAGGAGAATGATGCAATAGTTGTATTTAGAGATGAAAATGGTTTACCGAAAAATCTGCGATCCATCGACATGCTTTTCTATTTTGATGAATTTCTGGAACTTCTTCCAGGCAACAGTCCAATTGAAAAGCTTGTCAGTGGATTTATCGAAGATTACGTGAGGCTTCGTTCAGCCAATGGCCATGAACAAGAAGAGTGGAACGAAGCGTACAAGTGGCGCATATTGCCAGAAGTTCATGAGCAAGCATTCGGAGAACCGATAACTGCCTCAAACATTCTCGCAAAAATTGAGGTGATTGAAAAAAGCAATCCCCCACAAGGATCATTTGCACATTGGATGGAGCTACAAAGCCTGAGAATGCTAGCTGAATCACATCCAGACGATGCCGCATCTCTACTTGAAAATCTGCGTACTATCAAAATCGCTTCCATCGCAGAATTCATAGATTCAGAGCGTGAACGTCTGAAGCCACTCGTAGATCGGTCTCAGTTCGGCACTCCTCTCTGGGGCTACCTGCTAGCTGCTGCAGATCCAGATAGATTCCCACTGTATAAAGATGATGTCTTTCAGAAGCTAAGAAATGCCCTTGGCAAACAAGAGGAATGGAAATCAATGAGTATCGGTGAAAAATATGAACAGTTCAGAAAAAATTGTTTAGCAATTGGAAAATTGCTTGAGGAAAAGAAAGTTCTCGAAACATTTACGGCTGATGAAATAACAGTTGCACCCGGCTTGACCGCACTCGACGGTCAGGATTTTCTGTACATGTGGGCAGACAAAGCAGTGAGCGATCAATCTACGGGCGGAAAGAGATACTGGCTGTTTGCACCGGGGAGAGACGCTGCACAATGGGAGGAGTTCTATGAGAAAGGAATT
>Ga0222658_1001303_pt1 | contig 11153 bp, 17 predicted proteins | sample AntAcemetagen476_FD_179830 | JGI IMG/M metagenome (GOLD analysis project Ga0222658, IMG submission 179830) | Saline water microbial communities from Ace Lake, Antarctica - #476 | ecosystem: Environmental > Aquatic > Non-marine Saline and Alkaline > Saline | place: Antarctica: Ace Lake... | reverse complement strand
AAAATTCCATGAATAGAACAAATTATCTTTACTTTAGTTTTATTATTAACATAATCAACCAAAGAGTAATTATATTTATCACCATGAATTTTTTTAGCGTCAATAATAAATTGCTCTGTTGATTTTTTCTTTTTTGAATATAATCCATTTACTATATTACATTTTTTACAACCATTTGTAGATAAATGTAAATATGGTTTTTGTTCAAATTCTCCATGTACAGAACATATAATTATTACATTAGTTTTTTTATTCTTATATATAACTTTTGAATAATCATATTTGTTTTTATGTTTTAATTTTGCATCTTTAATAAAATCTTTTTTAGAATACATTATAATATATTTTTCTTTTTTAAATAATCTTCACAAATAATTACAAATTTTAATTGATTTTTATCACACCAATATTTTGCTTTTGTCCATTTATATAAATTTTTTTGATACATTTTTAATTTATATTCAAAACTTTCATATGCTTTAGTAGTTTTCTTTTTTGGGATTTCTGGTTGTTGAGTTTCTTTTAAAGGTTTTATTTCTACAACAACTCTTTCATATCTTTCTGGATCTTTTTTATCTTTTCTTTCAAAATAGAAATCTGGATAATAACGATGAAATTTTCCTTTTTCATCTTGATATGGTATTGTTATTGTTTCAGAACCCCACCTAACAATATCTTTTTCATGATCTAAAAACATCATAAATTTTAACTCCCAGGAACTCCGATAAATGCATTTTTTCGTATCACCCATATATTTTTCTTCATTAATGATTTTATAAAACCCTTGATGATAGAATTTCTTACCATTTCTTTTCTTTGGGGATTTTGGATTTCTTGTATTTCCCATAAATTGGATTTATTTTATATAATTTTTTAATATATTTTCCATATTTTCAAAATCATAATAAGGAATTCTTAATAATTTTATATTGTTTTCATTACAAAAATTATTTTTTATATTATCTTTTTTTATCCTATCTTTGAATACATCTTTACCACCAAAAACATCAATTGATTTAAAATGTTGTTCTCCATCATATTCTATACACAAATTATAATTTGGTAAATAATAATCAAATGGTAATGAATTTTTGTCTTTACAATTTTCAAAACGTTTTTCTTTAACAAAAAATATTTTCATTTTTTCTAATATCTCATATATTTTATTTTCTCCTTTTGAATTTTTACAATAAGGACAACCTTGATTTCTTTTACAAATATGTATTGTAGGTTTTTTGTAAAAATATTTATTACAATTATTACAATAAATTTTTATTTTTTCAGTAAAATTAATAAAATTAATATTAGAATAATTATAATTATTTTTATAAATTTCTTTTGCTTTTTTTATAAATTCTTTTTTTTTATTACATCTAATACAACCATTTCCAAGTATATGATTTTTATATGTTTCTTTTTGAATATTTCCACATTTATTACAAACAAATAACATAGAAATTCTTTTATTTATGAAAATAGTTTTTGAATAATTAAATAAATTATCATAAATAGTTTTTGATTCTTTAATTATATCTTCAGTAATTATATTTTTTCCTACACATTTAGGACACCCTGAGGTAATATGACATATTGGATTTTGTTCAAAAACTCCATGTATAGGACAAATAATCTTAATTTTTTTATTATAATGATAATTTTTAATTAAAGAATAATCATATTTATTATTATGTATTTTTTTTACTTTTTCAAGATATGTTTTTTTTGTATAATATTTATAATATTTACATCCACTTCCATTTAAATGATGATCTGGTCTTTGAGAAAATATATTACCACACTTTTTGCATTTTATAATAATATTTTTTTTAATATTTTCAAAATTAACCAATGAATAATCATATTTATTACCATGTTTAATAATAAATTTTTTAATAATTTCTTTCTTAGTATATGCCATATTTTATATATTAAAAAAAGGAGAATAATAAATCCCCTTTTTATTTTTTGATTAAAAATCTATATATGATATAACCCATTTCCATCATTCCCAGAGTCTAAACTAATAAAACTAACATAATTTTTCTGATGAGATTTTCTTCCTCGTAACTCATTGAAAGCTTGAGTCATTCCACGTTTAGTTATTTCTGTAAAATATGGTAACGCGTACTTATATTTTTTCTCATCAAAATTATACCAATTTTCAAGCATAATTAATAACCCATTTTGTTGACAATCAAGTTTTTCATCTTCATCTTTATATCTATTAGACATTTTTCTGATAAGATTTGTTGCAATTAATTGAAAATATGTTTGAGTTTTTTTTGTTAATTTCCCTTTTCCTTTTGAAAGAACTATTTCATAATAGAGATCTCTATCCTCTAAGTAATTTGCCATAAATTGTGTGCATTATTTTTTGTGTGTTAATGTGAAATTTATATGCTTTATAACTCTATGGATGCTTTTATTTTATATGATTTAAAATCATATGACATAATAATATATAAACGTTTTATATAAAAGTTTAAAAAACAGAAACTACTTATAATTAGTAGTTTCTGTTGTTAATTTCACATAATTGAGAATTATACTTTCGTAATTAGTAATTTTCTTGCTGCATTTTTTTCATTTTTAATTGAAAGTACTTCTTTAGATAATTTAGATTTTAAAACTAATAAATTATTAAATGTTAATTCTAATTCTTTACTTTCTGTTAAAAGTTTACTTTCATTAATCATAAGAATTGATTCATTGATATCTTTTAATTTCATATCAATTTGTTTTTCTTTATCTTCTAATGTTCTAAGATTTTTTAATTCTTCAGATAATTTATTTTCATAAAATTTAGATAAATCAAAATCTAATTCTTTTTGAACATCTTGAATTAATTCAATTGCATTTTCATAAATATAGAAATTTGATCCATATCTTGAATCTTTTGAATACATATACATTTTATCTTTATAATTAAATGCAATTGATTCATTAAATGGATTTAATAAATTGGTTATTTTTACCGCAATATCTAATTCAACAAATTTATCTAAATTATTTGTTGCCGCTTCAACTAAATTATAATAATCCTTTTTCAAAATTGGAATTATTGGAGAATTAAATAATGTTTCTAATGTTGTTTCTTTATCTAATTTATCACCATTTAAATAAACATCATTATTTTTTGTTGATAATCCTAATGTAAGATTTTCATCAATTTGGAAATTGATTTTATTTTCTTCAATATCTCCCATTTGTAATACTTTTTCTAATAATCTGAGTTCTCTAACTTTCTCAATATCTTTGATATAATCATCAGCATTAACTTGTTTAATTTCTTTTTCTGCAATTAAAAACCATCTATCTACTATAAAAGCTAAATGTCCTTCTTCTACTTTTTCTACTAATGTATAAATTTTTTCACCTTTTCCAGAGTTAATTAAATTTTCTCTTTCTAATGGTGATGCAGTCATTTTTAATAAGAAATGTTTAATTTCAGGTACCCAATCATAAATTGTTAATTCATTTAAAACTGATTCCATTCTTGATTCATCAGTAGGTTTATTAATAATTTCTAATAAAACAACTAATGGTTGTCTATACAACATACCATGATTTTTTCTTTCAACTTTTTTATATAGATGTTTTAGTTCAAAAACAAGGGGAAATTTTTCAACTTCTTCTTGTACATTTTCTAAAAATGATTTAACATCAGAATCATATCCATATGGAGATAAACTTAATTTTAATGATTCATTTAATTCTAATTCTGACATATAATCATAATTTTCTAAATGAGTGTGTGCAATTCTACTAATTTCTAATTGTTCCATAGTTAAATTGTTCTTAAATTCAAATAATTGTAATTTCATTGATTTCATATTATATTTTTTATTTTTTGTATCATATCTGGCACCTTTTCGAGTTTTGATATGTAATTTTTATCATATTTATATATTAAAATAAAAAACTCTTTTTTTTCTAAAATATTTTTTGTATCTTTGTCAAATTATATAAATATTAATATGTATTTAGGATTGAATGGTAATGAATTTTTAGATATGTGTGTTAGATATGGTGCAGATGAAGATCAAAAAGATTTTAATTAAATAATAATTATTAAAAAAATTAAAAATGAAAATTAATAGAGAAGATATTAGGAATTTACAAGAACGAATTTTTGAACAGAATTTTGAAATAGCTGAAAAAAATTCAAAGAAAGCTGGTATAAGATGTTCAAAAAAGGGAAAATGGAGGATTTCGAAATAACTTTTAGTTGTAGAAGTTGTGAAGATTATGTTAATGCTGAAAATGATGAAGAAATTGATGTTGTTGAATATGTTATAGAAAAATTAAAATTTAGAAATGAAAAATTAACAAAAATATTAACAAAAATACCAGATTAATTTTCAGTTTTATAAACATCAACAATTTCCTGAAGAAATAATTTCTTATTTTTTACCCAATAATTAAATAACATTTTTCTATTTGATATATCTATCTTCATAAACAATACTCCATTTTCTTTACTAAAAACAAAAACTTCTCTCAAATATTTCTCATAAACACTTTTATAATTCTCTATATCTTTGATTTTTAAATGTACTAAACTTTCATTTATAATTTCCGAATAAGATGCTTCAAAATACTTATCAAAGTTAAAATTCTTCTCATTCATTGTGGTTGTATAGGTTGCGATAGATAATCGTTGCATATGGTCAAATGTCTTAACTCCAATGAAATGTAGTAATTTATTTTTCATTTTTCTTCTTTCTTCTTTTATAAAAATAAAGAAATAACGGAATTATTAAAGTTGAGAAAAGCCATTTATAATCAAATTTTTCTTTAAAAAATATTTTAACTTTCTCAAAAAAAGTTAAATCTGAATAAACATAAATAAATCCATCATATACTTTTACAGTTTTGCCTATATCACCATCAATCAATATATCAATAGACAATACTAATTTATTATTTCCTTTTTTTAATGGTGTTACTTCCCATTCCCAAGTAGTTATTTCATTGTTTTCTATTATCTGAACACCGGATGTTATTGATGATATTGTGAAATTACCTGTTACAGGATCAATTAATTTTGCCTGCATTTTTCTTTCAATTCTAATTTTATCTGTTTGAATATTTTCAATTGATGTAAATGTTTCAGTTGAGTTTATTACCTCTTTTATTGCAACATTCTTAGATATTGTCAATTGGACTTTTGTTGGTTCACCAACAATCATAGTATCTTTTATTATATATGATATATCGCCCTGATTATCTTTTTCTTCTGGGATTATCATAGCTTCTTCAACTATAACATCTTCAGAGATTTTCTTTGGTTTTACTTTTTTAACAACCTCATTACCATGTTTAATTTCTTCAACAATAATTTCTGAACTTGTAATTACATAAACAGTAGAATCTATTCTGGATTCTTTTATAGAAATCACAGAATCTTGTTGCATTTCATATACTTTTTCCAACAATTCAGGTTCTTTACAAGTAAATGTAACACAAACACATAATAAAATAACTAAAAATATTCTTAATTTTTTCATAATTAACTTAAATCATTTTCATCTGTTTCAGGACGTTCTTTTGAACTTTCTCCTGGATCAACACCTTCAAAATCTTCTTTATCCCAAGATGTTGGATTATAATTTGGTCTTTCAGTTTTTTCAGGATCACCACTAAAATATTTATTCATATCTCTATATAAATTTTCCCAATAAACTCTTTTTATATCTGTTCTACCTTCTTCTGTTAATCCACTGGAACCACCTGCATAAGCAAGCTGTCCAATGTGTTCATTATAGTTTTTAAATGATTGTGAGTAATCTAATGTAGGTTTTGGAAGATCTAATTCATCCCAATCAAAGTCATCATCATTATCACATGTGATAAGATCATCTGGGTCAATTTTAAATACAGGATAAAAAGTTGAAATTTCTAAAGAAAATTTAATTGTTTTCTTTCTATCTGTGTCCATTGTAACTTCTCTTGGAATTTCAATTTGTTTATCATCAGGTAAACTAAAATTAGCATTTATTTTAATCCCATAATAATCAACATTAAAATAATAATAATTAAATAATAAATTTAATATTTTTTGACTTGCTTTATCTACTTCATTTATTGTTGCTAATTGAATTTCTATATCATATTGAATTGATATAGGAATTGCTTTAACTTTTGATATAATATTTTTTAAAATTCCATTCACATTTTTCTTTTGAGCTAAATATTGATTTGGGTTTGAGAATTCATCGCTACGGGTATTAAATCCTGTAAAAGTAATAACCCCTCTTTGAAATTGATCAGTATTCATTGTTACCCTTTTATCTGCAATATCATCTACAAATGCATCTAACACAAATCGTTCATCTCCTGTTAATGAAGTATAAAAAGGGACAGTAGTTCTTTTAAAACCTGTTTCATTATCATTTAATGGAGTAAATTTATTAATCCATCTAATTTTTTTACTAAGTGTTTTTGCAAGACCAATAGTAACCATTCTAAAAAATTGATCCGTGAAGTCAAATTCCTTATCAATCATAAGTTTATTTTTTATTTTTATATATAAAATTTTGTTATTTCAAAAAAAAATGATTATCTTTGTAACAAATAAAACAAAAAATATTATTAATCATATAAATAAAAAATAAACAAAAATGGAAAAAACTACAGAATTAATGGAATGGATGCAATCAAGAACAAGAATAATTGACCTTCCTAGAGATTACTCTGAAAGAGAAGTTTTAGAATTATTAGAAATTTCTAAACTTGAAAATACTAATTCAAAAGAATTAGAAATTAAAATTAAAGAATTTAAAAGTAAATATATTTAAAATATTATGAATATAAGTTCAGGGTAAAGAGAAAAATAAGTATCTTAAAAATGGAAGGGTTTTTGCAATTAAATTTTTATATATAGAAATAAAAATTAAATTATGTATTATGTTTATATTTATTTAAATCCATTAAAAGATGATGGGTATTATTACAATGACTTATTTTTTGAGTATGAACCATTTTATGTTGGAAGAGGAAAAAACAAAAGGTTTAAATCTCATTTGAATAATTACAATTTAAAAAGAAAATCATTAAAAAATAACATTTTAAATGAAATTTTATCATATGATTTAACACCAGAAATTATTTTTCACCAAACAGGATTAACATATACAGAATCTAATAATATTGAGAAGAAATTAATTGAAATTATTGGAAGAATTAAACACAATGAAGGACCATTAAGTAATATTACAAGTGGTGGACAAGGAACGTTAGGGTATGTTCATACAAAAGAACAAATTGCGAAAATTACAGAAAAAAATAAAGCTAACGGAACATATGAAAGATTATCAGACAGACAAAAAGGTGATGGTAATATTATGAGTGGGGATAAATGGCATAGAACGGAAGAGAGAGAAAAGAATTTCTCATTAAAAATGAAAGGAAAATCACATTGGAACAATAAAACTACAAGTGAAAAAGTAGAAATACAAACAAAAATTTCAAATACATTAAAAAATAGAAAATTAGATAATATTGATAAAGAAATAAGGAAAGTAAATACTCAACTATTTTGGAACGAGAGGAAAAAATTAGGGAATACGAAAAGATTGAATAAAAAGGTAGAATTAATCAACATAATAACAAGTGAAACAATGATATTTGATTCAATCAGTAAAGCATCAAAACATTTGAATGTGTCAAAATCAACAATTAAATATAGATTTGATAATGATAAAATTATTGATAATATTAAAATAATAATTGAATAAATTATACGGTAGTAGATTAAAAAGAAGAAATATGGTAATGAGTAAAAATAAAAAATTAATAAGAGAAAAATTTAAATCTGATGTTTTTGAAAGAGACAATCATCAATGTAAATGTTGTTCAATAACAAATAGAAAATGGTAAATAGAAAATGATACAATTGCACAAAAATAACAAATTAGTTACAATGAAAATAGGTAATTCAGATGAATTTAAACTAACATTTAACACAGATAATATTGATGATGTTATTAAAACAATGCAGGAAAAGTGTAGCGAAGCTAACAGCCTAATATTTAATTCAATAACTCTATGGAAGGTAATTGAAAGCTAACGGTATTGATAAGGAAAGTTAGCATATGAAAAAAGTAAAAAATTATGAAAAAATATATAAAAAAAGTACGAGAACAATTATATTGTAATGCTACAGAGAATTATAAAAATAATTATATTACATATGATTATACAAATAAACAAATTGACGAATATTTAGATTATTTTGAAAAATGTAAAATAAATAATTTATCATCATATAAAGCATTATTATTTTTTGGGGATTATATAAATGAAGATTTTATTTTTTAATTAGATACTATCAATTATACCATTTAACTTTTCTTTTAAATTTTCTAAATATTGTATTAATTCATCTGTTTTGTTTAGATGAAGGTACAATGAACCTCTATTACAATTTCTAATGTCATATTCTAATTTAGAAACATCTTTAAGCCAATATATTAAATCTTCCAATTCTTCTTCATTCCATTGTGATTCATTAAGTATATTTTCATCATTAAATCTTTTTAATTTCATAATTGTATATTTTATTTTATGTATTTTTTAATATAGTTTTCACAAATATTTTCATATCATCTTGTGTTCTCATAACTTTTGATAAATGAGGAATATTCCATAATTTAAATCCTCCAGGTAAATTATTATGACTATTTATTAACCAAGCAAATAAAGGTTTTCTAATTAATGATAATAATTCTAATTCTCCATAAGTTCCTGCACCACAAGTTGAATCCATTCCTAAAAATACTGCTGAACTTAATCTTAATAAATGTTCATCATCTGGTTCAATGTTTTTTGAAAATGTTTTTTGAAAAAATTTAATTGGTTCTGGATTTTTAACAGGATCATAAGGAATTCCTTTAAAATCTCCAATACTTTTCATTGCTGCAACTGATTTATCAAATAAATCATTTTTATTTCTATCTATTTCTTTTCTAACAGGATTAAATAATGCTGGAGCGTCATATAATTTTAATATTTTTTTAGGTTCTTTAAGTAACATATTTAAAAAATTATCATCAACAACATATGATGGTTGAATTTCAATATTACCTATTTTAATTTTATTAAGTTTTTGATTTTTTCTTCCTGAATTATTAATTTCAAATTCTTTTTCTATAATATTTCTCCAACCTTGTCCTGTATCTTGTGCATCATCCATTCCTCCAGCTAAATATATTGATTCAATTTTTAATCCTGGAAATGAATTAACAACATCATCTAATGTTGTTAAATCAAATAGATTTAATTTATCAACAAGTTCATAATAAAACATTTTTTTTCTATTAATTAAAAATTTAAATAATTTATCATCAAACCAAGAACTGAATTTTCTTTTTAATTTATTTAAAAATGATGAAATATTTTCATTAATGTTTTCATTAATATTTTCATTATTTTCTTCTTCAATCATTTTCTCAATATCATCTCTTAATTCTAAAATTTCTTTAGTTGGTAAATCTATTATTTTATTTAAGAAAAAATCAAAATCATCAATATTATTTTCATTTATGTTATTTTTATTTAAAAAATTTTCATAATTTTTTAATGTTTTCATATTTTATATATTTAATTTTATATTCATTTGCTTTTGTAATAAATTCTTCATTTGTTAATTTGTTTGGCATTATCTTTTTTATCTTTTTTGAAATATATTAATAATTTTTAATACTTGTATCAAAGATTAATGTAATTTGTATTTTCACAATCTTTTAAAACAGAACCTTTTATTTTTATACGTAATAATGTCCATCTATTATATCTTCACCAACATATTCCCATTCCCAATATGAATTTTTATATCCATAATCATCTAAAACTTCTACTTGTTTCTCTGCTTTTTCTTCTTCATTCCATGCAGAATGTTTTATATCTTTTCTACGAACATCTCCAGATTGTTTTAAATAAACAATACACATTTCTCCATTTTTATAATTCTCAAATTTTCTTATCATAATTTTATATTTATTTTTAATATCCTACAACATCAGTATTTAATCCATTTAAAGTATCAACTGATCCCCAACCCATACCAAATCTACTTGCACCTAATTTTTCAAAGTTTTTAATTTGTTCTAAAGTTCTAACCCCACCAGAAGCTTTAATTTGCATATCCGAATTTTTTTCATCAATTATTCTTTTCATCACTTCGATTTTATCTGGTTGAGCTCCTATGGAAACTTTTCCCGTACTTGTTTTTATGAAATCTGCTCCAGCATCATCACAAAGATATGTGGCAATTTCAGTTTGTTTTGTTGTTAAAAGTCCTGATTCAACAATAACTTTTAATGTTACATATCCACCATCTTTATTTCTATTCATATGACAAATATCAACTAAGGCTTCAATTTCATTAACTAATAATTCTGATAACCCTATTTCTAAATCACCACCATTTTCTCCATTATCATTCCAATTATTTTTTAAATATTGATAATTTAATACCATATCACATTCATCTGCACCATCTCCAATACATTGTTTAGTTTCTGCAACTTTATAAGCTTGGTCATTATTTCCTCCTGGAAAATCAATGACTGTACAAACCAAAACTGATGAATTTTTTAATTCACTAAAAGCAATAGAAACATGTTTAGGCATAACACACACTGATTTAACACCAAATTTGATTGCTTTTTCACATAATTGGGTAATATCTTCATTTGTAACATTATTATCTAATAATGTATAATCTATAAATTCATTATATTGAAAATTATATTCAATATTTTCATTTATAAAATTTAAAAAATTTTTCATATAGTTATTTTTCTTTTTTTTATATATTAATTTATTAAAATCATTTTTTTTTTATTTCTATTGCCAGCCAAAAGTAATAAAGGATACATTTGGCTGGCAATAGAAAACTTATTTTCTATTAAAATCTTGATATTCAATAATAATGAGTTTTATTAATAATTTAATTTTTATAATTTTTTAAATAAAGAAATTTTTTGTATCTTTGCATTAAATAAAATTATTAATCAATAAAAAATAATAAATAATGGAAAAAATATTTAAAACAATTGGATGGGGTAAATTATATTCTAACACTATGGAAAACTAAAATATGAAAGATTAAAAACTATGAAGAAAATAGATAATAAACAAACAGTAGA
>Ga0222658_1001301_pt1 | contig 11179 bp, 15 predicted proteins | sample AntAcemetagen476_FD_179830 | JGI IMG/M metagenome (GOLD analysis project Ga0222658, IMG submission 179830) | Saline water microbial communities from Ace Lake, Antarctica - #476 | ecosystem: Environmental > Aquatic > Non-marine Saline and Alkaline > Saline | place: Antarctica: Ace Lake... | reverse complement strand
ACTCAACGCCTGCTACTACAAAGAACTGGACTAAAATATTCTTTGCACCGGGTGAACTGTTTCGGTTACGAGTCAAAGGCACTGGTACTGCTACAGGCAGCAGTCTCGCCGTAACTATAATGGGGTTATACTAATGGGCATGAATCCAGGATCGTTGAACCCACAGGTAATCAGTCTGGCAGGCGGTGGACCAGTGGACATGACAGGGCCGCTTTCCTATACGTGGGAAACACTCGTCGATGGCGATGTTACCCCAGCCATATCTGGCGGCAGCCGCTTCAAGACGGCCAACACAGCGCCAACTACCATAACAGACTTCGACGGTGTGGTAGTCACAGGCCAGTCGATACTGGTTCTCTTCACCGATGCTCTCACGAAGATTCAGGACTTGAGCAACGGGAGCAATATACGCCTTGAAGGTGGGATAGACTTTGACAGCGCTGCTTACGACACAATGACCTTCGAGTATGACGATAGCGATTGGGTGGAAACCGGTCGCAACCTTAAATAGCGGGGTAAAATAATGACGGTAAAAAAACATGACCTTGCGAGCATTGCTACTATAGTAATTTTCGTAGCGGTTCTTGTATATACATTCATGACTGGCGATCCAGCGCTTCTTGGTCGGCTGTTGAAAACCCAGGAAAAGGTAACGTCTGCTCCTGCGTTGGATGAGCCGCAAGATGGCGAAATCATTACTGTAAAGATCGCCAACGATGGCGACATAATAGAACACAGCGATAAACTACGCCTTGAAGGTGCTATAGAGTTCACTGGAAAGAAAGGCGATAAGTTAGTATTGCAACGAGACGGTGATGCCTGGGTAGAAATAGGCAGATACTTCGTTGGGGAGGATATGTAATATGCGACGTATGAAATTCATAACGGCATTAGTTCTTTGCATGTTCCTGGTGTCTTCAGGGGCATGGGGTGTTCGTGGGAAGATTGGGAACCTTATTCACAAGGGCGTGAGCGGTCATGACGTCACTGGGTATGGTGCGCTTGGAGACGGCACTACAAACGACTCTGCCGCCTTCACTGCGGCTATAGCTGCTGCTGCTGGGAACAGGGTGATAGTCCCAGAAGCGGTGACAAACTATAAGCTAAGTACGAATGTGGTCGTCCCGCTTGGGGTAACTATAGTCTTTCAAGAAGGCGGACTTCTTTCAATAGACTCAGGAAGAACGCTAACAATCACTGGTAAAATAGATGCAGGTCTTGGTCAAATCTTCTCAGGCAGCGGTACGGCTGTCTTTGCTAAAGGGTCATGCGATCAAGTCTACCCCGAATGGTGGGGTGCAGTAGGAGACAATTCCACTGACTGTACAGCGGCGTTTGACTCAGCAATGATAGCTGGTAAGACCGTTGGTGTAGTCAAAATCTCCACTGGCACATACATCATCTCTTCCCCCCTACGGAACTGGCCTGTCGCAACATTCTCTACAATGCAAGGTGGAATGATACTGCGTGGTAATGGAACGTATAGTGAACTACGGTACACAGGAGCGACGGATTACTGTCTTGAAGTTATTGATTCAGTTGGGTCTAGCATTCCTGTAGCAGCCACGATTGAAGATATACACATGAGCGCTCCAAATGTTGCAGACCCGGATGACGGTGGGTGTATCGGCGTTGGTGCATGTATAACGTCCATTAACCGAGTAACGATAGACGACGCTAACGAGGCCACTGGAATTAAGTGCGGCTTAGGAGCGAGACAATCCATCCAAACCATGATATCTCAATGCGGTTTTTACGGTAACTTACGTATCGGCCGCGCTATCTGGCTGGATGGAGTAGCACCAATAACGTATATAAGCGATTCGTTCTTTGGATGCAAAGATGGCATCTACGCAACGGCTGGAGCTGTCTTTGCGGATAACACATATATATATGCTACGAGTTGTCCTATATACATGGATGACGCGGACCTGTTTATGACCAATAGCTTCATAGAAGGCGGCGATACCGATTGTTATTTCGGTGGGCCGCGAACTTTTTACAAAATATCTAGCACGGTAATCGCTGCTACACTGTTTACCTACGAAAGCGGCGTAGAAATGAATCTGGTTAATAACCAGCGCGACTTAATAAACACAAGTACCGACGCATCTCTCGTACCAGATGCGTTTAAGTATAAAATATTTCCCGCTGTTATAGAAAACATGTGGAAAGGATCGGCTCGCGGTGCTGATGCTGATGCTCTGAACGGGTATGCGATTCAGGTTGATACTCGTCTTGCGTATACAGGTATTGCTATCCGACCATCTGGAATGACTGAGTATTATGATTCTCTGCCGCGTGGCACATACGCGTGGACAGTATGGATGAAAGACTCGGATCAGTTGGCTATTGACTGCGGTGTCTATACCCGGCTATATACCGCAAGTGCGTGGACTGACACACTGCATCCCAAGATAACGCTCTCTTCAGACTATAGACCATATACATTCCTTATGGTGATAGATGCCGCAACTGTAAGCGGTCAACGTTTTCATGGGTGTGGCCTGCGCGTCTGGCGGCTTGCAGTCGGGACGAACACCATCTCGGTCAGCCATGCTATCCTGGAATACTTAGGTCCTGATGACCCAGGACAGGGGAATCTTCTCGCGTATAATCCCGAAAAAAGTAATGCTAATGGGGGCCGTAAGAGCGAAGTGAATTTCTACGGCAGAAAGGTTGATGGAAAATCTGCGCCATTAAGCACTATACGAAGTGTTCACGATGGTACTGGTGACGATTATAAAGGCAAAGTCTACATACAAATAAACGATGGAGACGACCCTGCTGGCGGTCTTGGCAACGAATTATCACTTGAGGATGGTCTGGTCAAGGTTTTTGGAGACTTGCTTGTTAATGGTGACGATATTCAGATGGCTACCAACACAGATACGTTTCTACTGATAGCCGATGGTACTGAGTTCAGTCCTGTGATTATGTCAGGTGACGTGACAATCACTAACGCTGGTGTGGCTACCGTTGTAATGACCGACTTCATACCTGTTGCAGATTTCTCCCCAACAGGCGATGAGACGGAAAATGCTGTTACAACAACTAGATCAGCCGATGGTACTAATAGGCGGATGCTTAATAGGACTACCGGCATATCCGATACTCAAGATATGGATTGGTACTCTGAAAAAGCCGTTACTAAAACCCCCACATCTTTAACTATATGGACAAGAGCCAGCGACTTCGCCAACTGCGTTATGACGATTCAAGTATGGGATTTTTCGGGCAATGCCGACGCCACTGGCGCTGTTGCGATTACTCCAACAGGGAATGACACCTGGGAAGAATTCACGTATACATTCACTTCAACATATACCAATGATGAAGAACTCTGGATTAAGATCGCCATCACGTCGCTGGACACCGCTGATACAATCGACTTTGGCAGAGCGAAGATCAACTATTAAGGAGATCGCCATGAAACGACTTTCTTGTGTTCTGATACTCTTGCTATTGTTCTCCGGCCTTTTAGCGGGTCAAGAGTTGTTGTTTGAAGGTGACTGGCAATACTATGCTCTCAGACCAAGTGCCTTGACAGGGGAGAATGGTGTCCACATATTCCCAAGTTCACCCAACTCTGACGACCTGCAATACAGCGTGGGGTCTGCGTCGCTGAACTCTGCTGTAGTGGCGGAGATGCTTAATGCTAATCAGGGAACATTGGAGTTTTGGGTGAGGCCGAACTGGGATGGGGATGATGGGATGAATCACTATATCATCCATCTGGGAAATCAGACAGGCTATCTATCCCTATACAAAACATCAAGTAATAATTTAAGCGTTGACCTTAGAAACGTTGTTGGCGGAGTTGCACTGATTGATGTATCTTCATTGATTACAGCGGGGAATTGGTATCATATTGTTGCTGTTTGGAATAGAATCACAGCTATAAGCGGGGCAAATCACGTAAAATTATATCTTGACGAAGTAAATACTGATGATGGGCGCACATCAACGTGGACTCCGAGTGGGTCGTCTGTTATACATATAGGAAGTGATTTGAATACGGCTTTTATCTTAAACGGCGTCATCTACGGCCGCATACTCGACAGGCCACTTTCGTCAGCGGAAGTAACGGCGTTGTATGCCGCAGGAAGTGGATCGTTGGATTCTACTATCTGTGGGCCTGATACGCGGTGGTTGGGAGTATTCGAGTAATGGCAGCCTTTATTTGCGAACAATGCGAAGTGGCGTTTGAGCGGGCAAAGTATAAAGTGGGAAAGCATAAACATTTTTTTTGCTCTCGTTCATGCCATTACGTGTGGAAGCGGGAACACCCTAAAACTCTGGTACATTGCGACTTCTGCGGGGTAGAATTCAAAACAAGGCCGTCAGCAATTAAGCGATATAGCAAGCATTACTGCTCAAAGGTATGTCATGGCATGGCGCGGCGTGGGCGGTTAGATGTTAATTGCGACAACTGCGGCCAACAACTTACATTGAAACCCAGTACACATTCAGCAAGTAATCATAGTTTCTGCTCTACGGCTTGCTATGCAGAACACAAGCGCAATAACCCTAAAGAGTACCCACAGCGACAAACTACTGAAGTCTGCGTTTGTTGCGGCAAGACATTCAAGATAGTTTTATCGCGGAAGGGTAGAGCGAAATACTGTTCTACGGATTGCATGGATAAGTACAGGCTCAAGAAGGTTGCTTTTGCTTGTGAACATTGCGGGATAATGACAAGCCAAAGTTATGGTAATTATCATAGAAATGACCGCCATTTTTGCTCTAATAAATGCGCTATAGCGGCAAACGCAGGGTCGGGCAATCCTAACTGGCGCGGTGGTAAGTCGCTAGAGCCTTACGGAGCCGCATTCAATAAAAAGCTAAAAGAATATGTACGATCTAGAGATGGTTATATTTGTCAAGAATGTGGGATTGCAGAATCTAAATTAAGATACAATTTAGCTGTTCATCATATTGATTATTGTAAAACCAATAACGACCCAGATACAAACCTTATTGCTTTATGTATAAGCTGTCATGGCAAGACTATAACTAACAGGTCTTTCTGGACACCATATTTTCAGTTAATGTTGCAGGGGTATATTACCGAAGACAAACAGTTGTTATTATTTCCCCACTTGGAGGTGCAAAGTGCTTAAACGATTATCTGTAGCAACCTTAATACTTCTCGCTTGCATAACGGTTCTATATGCTGCCAGCCCGCGTTGCATTTTTTGGCCGAGAGGCCAGACCTGCACTACAGATTCCGGCGGAACGGTTACTGTCAGTATTTCGGACGTTGAGGATAGATCGTATAACAATAATGATAGCATTATGATTAGCGATGGTACGGGCTATTCTATTTCCGGCCCATGCTTAGTGAACGGGTCGCCCTCAACCAGCACACTTATGGCGGATTCAGGACTTGCTACAGCCGATCTCGATGGCGATTCGCAGTTTTTCTACGCCACTGACGCCAATTTCCCAGAGTCGGGCATTGTTGGCGATATGACCATTCAGGCATGGATTAAGCCAACGAACTTTGATGCAGAGCGTGCCATAGTTGGAAAGTATCTAACGTCTGGTAATAACCGCAGTTACATCTTTCGGGTAAACACCGCAGGGGAATTGGCAGTGCGCATCTCTTCAGATGGAATCGGAGGAACAAACAAGGCGACTGCTGGCGTCGATTTGGTAGCTGGGGCGTGGACGCACGTTGCTTTCGTCTATGATGCGTCGGAGGGAACTGGGGACTTTTATAAAAATGGTGCATTTGTTGAGCAAGAAACAGGATTACCCAATAGTATTGCTGACAAAGCCGGTAACTTTTTCGTTGGCTCCCATGAAGATTTGGGCAATCCACAACAGTTTTGGCTTGGCGGCACTTTTAATGTCGCTATCTATGACGACATACGCACCGCCGCAGAGATAAGGGCATCAGCCGCCGACTGGGACTACGATCACTCAGGCGAGGGGAACATAATCGGTGCGTGGATGTTTGACGAAGCCGCCGCTGCCGCCGCTATCGACAACACGCAAGGTGATGCAGGGCGTGATCTGATACCCTACGATGGCGGAGATGTGACGTTCTCAGGGTTGCGCTCCACTGATGGCGGGTATGTGCAGGATATTGAGAAGGTGGGGGTGAGTATTGATTGCGCGGAGACGTATAGTGCTGTTGCGGCTAATAACACCATCCATGCTGTAACTACAGAGGATATATGCGTGAGTACATGGATAATGAAGGTCAGCGCCCCGACGGGCCGTGACTATATATTAAGCAAACAACTTGGAACCGGCAATTTCACAGGATGGGCGTTCTTCGTCGAAACAACAACAGGAGCTATAGAATTTTTAACTGATTCCGGTGTTCCAGGAGCAAGTTATACAGCAGGCACTACGAATGTATGTGATGGTAAATGGCATCATGTTGTGGCTGTAATTGACAGAGATACAGTCGCAAACTGCAAAATCTATGTCGATGGCGTCGATGATACGGCCAGTTCAGGCGTTGATGTAAATTCTGTAGCCAACACAGCAATAATGAATTTATCTGTCCACCCAAGTCATTTGGAAGGAAGTCTATCTGACCTGAAGCTCTACTATGCCGCTGGTGCAGTATGGTCAGCAGCCGAAATACTATACCAAGCCACACACCCGCATGATGTGAGTGCAAGCGCAGGGACTATCACCGACAACTGGCTACTGGATGAAGGTTCGGGACTCACGCTTAATGGCAAGGTGAATAATTTGACGCTCAGTAACGTCGCCGCGTGGACACAAGAGGCTTTCGTATCAAAGAATCTCATGCTAGATACAGAGAACGGCGGGATAGGTGGATGGACAGTAGGTGACGCGGCTACTGCCATCAGCAAGTCAACAACTCAGATAAAGAAAGATACGCAATCGCTCAAAGTCCTGAACGGTGACGCCACGCAAGCCTTCGCCAGACAGACTATCACGACTGTAGCCAATGCAGATTATTGGTTTCACGGCTGGTTCTTCGCTCCCACAACAGCCAACGGCGCAAGCCAACTGGTAGACGTAGACGCTAATGCCGCTCTGGGTATCACAGTAACACAGGCGGGACTATCGGCAGGGTGGAACGAGATAGAGTTTAGCTTCGCGGCTGATGATACCAGCACAACTATCGACTTAGGCTCAGGGAGTGTCACCAATGCTGAGTTTGGCTACTGGGATTCTGTTGAGTTGAGAGAGAACCTGATAGTCAATGGCGGGATGGAAGGTGTCTACGATGATGAGTCTGGCGGCGGGGCTGGGACTATAAACGTTGCGCCAGGGTGGAATAACAGTGGATGCGAGACTGATGGAACCGATACGCTAGACAAGGAAGCAACCATAGTTCATAGCGGTTCTGCAAGTCAGAAGATTGATGTGGACGGTAGTGCCGAAGGCATTATAACTGAATCAGCACCCAGTCTTGTAGTAGGCAAATCATATACGCTTTCATGTTATATGTATGTAACAAGCGGGGAGGGACGTTTGCAGGTCTTTAGTTCTGGTGGGGCAAACAAAACGGTTAGCAGTACGGTTTCAGCATGGACAAAGCTAGAATTAACTTTCACAGCTACTACAACCAGTCACAATATATTTATCCGTTCACTTGTTGGCGCAGCCACCCTCTACATCGACAATATCAGCTTGATACAGGTAGACGAAGCTGCGGCGTCAACTGCGGATAAGGGTAGCGGGTATATACCCCTGAGAAACCCGCTGTATATTGGAGACTAACATGAACTTATTGATAGCTCTATTATGTATGACCAGTATCGGGATCATAGACGTGAACGAATCCCATTTGAACGATATGGTTGAGATCGTAGACGGTGCTGAAGTCATTGGCATACTGGTTAAAGACCACGAAGGGATCGCCATAGCCATGATGGGGCTTATCATTCTGGAAGTAGACGTGATAGCCATGCCGATACAGGTGTGGAGATATGATTCAGGAATAGTCAGGATGGTTGCAGTAGCTAATCACAGGGGAATACGGGTGGATAGGAGCGGGCAGTAACAGGGATGGCCTTGTTGAGCGCATTAAGAAGCAGTTTGGGTGCAAGCAACAGAGATATATCGGAGTCGAGTATGTTGACAGCAGCTTTTGGCATTCGGCTTCTTACAATTGTGTCAAAAGGATTTTACAATGACCAAATCAGAGTTGGAGCGACTAAGTGACGTTGGAGCAAGGATGGACGTTCTGGAGCAGATATGTAAGGATTGCAGACAAATGCAGGACGAAAGATTGGAGACAACAAACAAGGTGCTTGGTGAACTGAAGTCTGGACAGGAAACCCTAGTCGATTGGCATATCAAGAATATGCGCGCAGTATACAAGGCGGCACTTGCGGTGATCAGTGTTATACTGACTGTTGCTGGCGTTGCTACTGCGCTCGTAAAGTACACCAAGTAAAATCAGCTATAGTTAGGTCTATGCTCTACCTTTGTACCCTGCCCCAACTGTTGACAGCTTTTGTCACAGGTCTTTCAGCAGTTGTTCCAATACAGTTTTACGTTACGTGGATTCAGTTTGAACAGCGCAAATTTGTAGCAACCCTTACTTACAAACTTCGTTCTTACTTGTAGCGGTATACCCGCTTCGTGCATTTCACATGCTTTCGGGTATAGTTCAGTGTAAGTATCACGCCAGCCTAACACCAGTTCAGGTTTCGGGTTATGCGACCACCCCTGCCGTTTACGCACACCGATCCTATTTGCTTTAGCATGAATAGCGGGTGCAGACTTGTCCATACGTTTAGCTATTTGCTTTGCTCTTTCTTTCGGGTAATACTTTTTCAGTATTTCAATTTCTTCTTCAGTCCATTCTGGAATAGCTATCACTGCTTTCTTCGTGGTAGTTTCCTGTCAGCTTCTATAGCCCTTCTAGCCCTTTCAATTTGGTCATCTGCTTTTGCTGCGACCACACACGATGACCAAGCTGATATTATTATACCAAAAATAGTTCCCAAGACAACCAACCCGATAGCCAATAGAATCCACTGCATTTTACTCCCCTTCCTTGTCTGCGAAAACACCGTTTAGCATAGTGCAACCTACCCTAGCGAGTAGCGCATTTTGGGTTGATATTTGGAGTTCTGCCAATAGCCGCATAGTAGGCATGGCAATTTCGTTAGCTTCTTCATGCTTTGGCGGCAACAATGGTATAATTGTTCCTGGACTGGTGCTAAATTCGTCAAGTTCTTCCCGTTTAACTGGCGGCAAAAATGGCAGCAAGAAGAAGCAAGCGACCCACTTGAACAACAAGACGAAAATGTTATCACCTAACACGGTCTGTTCCCCCTTTCGCTTGGATGCCATACTCATGTAACACTTGCAGTACCCGTTCCAAAGCAGCGTCCACGTCAACACCTTCTGCTTTCAGGTCTTCGCGTATCGCTGTTTGCTCTTGCATCTTATCCTTCCGTACTGCTTGGTAACAATGCCTACAGCACACAACCCCGTCTTCTGACCCCATTTCGGTTATGTGGACACTCTCGCCACAGTTAGGACAACTGCCGTATTCATCTTCGTTTATCATCGCTTCCCCTTTTCGATTCACGCTCTTTCTCCAGTCAATACACTCAGCCTGTCTGCTAACATCATAGCCACAAGTATCAAGTCTATAGTTTCGTGATACTCATGTATGGAACCATCTGCTGTAAAAAGCCACTCATTTGATTCTTTGACTATAAGGCTTCTGAGGTCATCCAGCCGCATATCTTTCCATGAATCACCCTTCTCGTCTCGATGTGATTCATAGATATGATAAGCTTCGTCCAGCACCCCCCAGAACATTGTAATAAATCCGCTATACGATCTGTCCATTTCTTCAGCCATTGGGTTTCCCTTCTATCTGTTGACCAGAAACGATTCATTTTCCATACTCGCTACTTGGATCATGCCATCATTGCCACGCTTGTTTTTGACTCTCAAGAGATCGTGCATTAGATTAACGCCCCGAACAAACTGACACCAGTTGCCCCAGTTCATATCCAGAACCCGACTATTCTTAGGGTCTTTGTTGTTGATCATGATCCGCATCCTGGTATAATTTTCAGTGCCGTCTGTAATCTGAAACCACATTCCTTTAGTCTCGCAATCCAGAGCAGGATGATTGTATGCTTGCCAAATGTCATCCCATTGGATGACCTTGATTTCCTGAGTGCAATAGAAAAAACCATTCGCATCGCGCCAACAGGCTTCTTTATTAACGAATATCTTTCTGCATTTACGGCAGGTAGGTTCAATGCCGGCTAGGTCTTCGATGCTAATGGATGCCCTGTTATACAAAGCACCGTTCTTGTCAATATATGGAAACGGGCTTTCCGTCACTGGCGTTAATACTACTTCAAACATTTTCTCTCCCTTCTTTGAGTCTATTATCCCAACTTTGGATCGATACACTATACCCTACATTAGGCGCTGGGTTCTCTTCAAGCAAGCGATCCCATTCATCTTCTGTTATATCTGGACAGGATAACACCCACCGCGCCTTTGTTCTGAAGCGCCAGCCACAGGCAAGACATCTGATACCACTATAATCGCTGTAATGCGCCAGGCCTTTGGGCGTCTCGAAATAACTGTGATTGTGGTTTCGATGCTCTACTCGGTAGTTACTCCTATCACATAAGCAGGTCTTCGTTACACTCATTCTATCCCCTTTCTGCAATCTACTGGTAGCTCGCATCTGATTTGCCGATGTGGTCTTGCCGTTGCTGGTGTCGTATTATGTTCACAGCGCAAACATTCAGCAAGCGATATTTTGGGTTCCACCAGGGCTGGGCAGAACACGCACCTGTTCCACTTGCTATCAGAAAAAACAACAATAATTCTCGCTTTGCTTGCCATTATATCCTATCACCTTTCTGTGTTAAAATAAACGCGGTTGCAACGGGTCTTGTGTTTCAACGCAGGGCTTCCGCTTCCTGTTGTTAGCGGCGAAGAACAGCATAATGGTTGCCCCTAAGACAGCCGCACCGCGTACTGTCGCCACAGACACATTGCGGTGCGAAGCCATTGACTGAACTTTGAGCAAGGTATACGAGTCTTCTGGAAATCCCGCCGTCATTGAATTGACCCATTCATAACTGAGTTCGCCATTAGTCCCCTTATAATACTGTGGTGCTGTCAGTAGAGTACAGACGAACACTACCGCACCTACTATCAAGATAATTCGTTGAAGCGTGTTCATGTTGTT
>Ga0222658_1001298_pt1 | contig 11198 bp, 13 predicted proteins | sample AntAcemetagen476_FD_179830 | JGI IMG/M metagenome (GOLD analysis project Ga0222658, IMG submission 179830) | Saline water microbial communities from Ace Lake, Antarctica - #476 | ecosystem: Environmental > Aquatic > Non-marine Saline and Alkaline > Saline | place: Antarctica: Ace Lake... | reverse complement strand
GGAGTGCCTGCAAAGAAAAAGTCCGAGACTCAAAACCTTTCTTTCTTATCTCAATCTAGAACCGGCAGAAAATGCAGAAGTGGTTCAGCCGCAAAAATCCGAACTTCTAAATATCTCTTATCAACCCAGATCACTGGAGGTGTACGATGACGAAACAAAAAAATCTTGAAGACCTTTTAGAGGAACTGGCATTTAAAACGCCAATAAAAGAAATACAACCTGATACCCATGAGGTCCTTACTGATTTGCTTGCTACAGAAAAAGAGTATCGAAAACAATACAAGATCAAAAGACTTCTCAGAATGTCAGGCATAAGACAGGTAAAAATATTGAGTCAGTTTGATTGGCATTTTAATACTAAGATTGCTAAAGCTGATATCCTTGCCTTCCATAACTCACCATGGATTGAAGAAGCTCATAATCTTGTTCTTATTGGGGACACAGGCTTGGGTAAATCTCATATAGCCGCTTCTCTTTGTTATGAAGCTATTATGCAGGGTTATTCAACTATCTATATATCTGCATTTGACCTCTGCACCAAAATCAAAAAGGCTATCACTCCTGCCTCCAAGATTGATTACTATGCCAGGGTGCGAGTCTTATGTATTGATGAACTCGGGTATACTTATCACAAAAAGGAAGATACTGATATCATATTTCAGATCGTCTCTAAAAGAACAGAAATCCTTCCTACTATTGTTACCACTAATCTTGCTCCTAAAGATTGGGGATCTATCTTTAGCGGCCCTGCTGCTTCTGCTATCCTTGATAGATTAAGTTTTAACGGGAGATTTATTACCTTTGAAGGGAGGTCTTATCGATTACTTAAAAAACATAAGTCAAATTAGACTGTTCCTACCACACATATTTCTTGCCTATGCTCTTGATACGAACAAGGGATTCCTCTATCTTCAACCATTTTTTGGGCATCCTAAATTATCCTTTTTGGGTCGTTTTGGATTATTCCCTACACTGCTGAAAGGAAGCAACTTCAAATAGTTTCTTTTTTTTTATGTTTTTCATAGCACATAATCCTTACATTGTATGTAATATATATACTCCTCTAGAAGATTTGTCAAGCATTTTTATTACACTATATGTAATGTTTGTGTACTAGAATACGAAAACCTGCCAGACAACATTTATTTACCTAATCCTTTCACTCGCAACTAGTTACCTCTTTAAAAGCTCCAGAATCATCAGTCGGTACTTGCGTATACGGTTAGCCGAAAACTTTTATGTATACTTTTTTCATAATTCATTATTCTTCATGATGTTACGTAAACAGTTACGTCCCGTTCATTTATCTGTCTCAAAGCTGCTTCCTACGGCTTAGCTCAATCGATTTTATCTCCAATTCGGCTTCAGATTTGAAGTCTAAACATGCTCATTCTTGCTGCCGAACAAGAGATAAAACCCTATACATTATGCGTAATTGTTGACATGCCATTAGATTAATTTAGAAAAAACTGGGTGTTTTTTTGACTACTTGTTGTTCTTAGATTCCAGCGAATACCTTAATCTTTGTGTTAGCTCTTTTTTGTTTGGCAGGTATAACTTATATCGTGAGACAAATAATTTGTTAGAGATTCCACCTAATGCATATTCTACTAAGATATTATCTTTTTCTGCTCCAAGGATAATGCCTACTGGTGGATTATCGTTATCAGCACTCACTTCTGATTTAAAATAATTTAGGTACACATTCATTTGTCCAACATCTTGATGTGTAATTTTGCCCACTTTTAAATCTATCAAAACGAAACATTTTAAAATTGTATGATAAAAAACTAAATCCACATAAAAATGGCTATTATTAAGTGTGATTCGGTATTGACGGCCGACAAAGGCAAACCCTTTCCCCAACTCTAACAAAAAACTCTGTAAATTGTCTATTATTTTCTGCTCCAGCTCTTTTTCAGAATATTTGTAATTTTCGGGAATTTTAAGGAACTCCAATATGTAGGGTTCTTTTACAAGATCTTCTGCTTTTTTTAGAGTCTGCCCTTTTTTTGATAACTCCAGAACTCCTTGCTTATCCTTGCTTAAAGCAATCCTGTGGAATAATGCGGAATTTGTCTGCCTTTTTAATTCCCTAACAGACCATCGTTCTTTAACACACTGCTTCTCATAAAAAGACCTTTCCAAATCTTCTTCAATCATCAAAAGTTCAACATAATGGCTCCATGTCAATTGGTCAGACAGTGTCTGACTTTTTGGGTATTTCAAATAAAGCAACCGCATATATATTACATTACTCCTGCTAAAACCTCTGCCGTATCGTTTTTTTAAATCTTTAGCAAGATTATCAAATAATTTACTCCCATAACCCGCACTTTCGTTGTTTTCTTTTTCGTATTCAACAATACTTTTGCCAACTTCCCAGTAGGTTTTAACGAGAATTGTATTAACTGCATAAAACGCCTGCCTTCTTCCTTCGTCTAATATTCTGCCAATAGAATCGACCAATTGGTTATAACCTTCAGGTTTGTTTATTTTGATTAGATTTTTAGTCCCCATTTCTTTCCTTTTGGCCATCTCTTCATCTCTTTTCTTTTACTGCTTCTATAATATAATTTGTAATAGCTTCATTTTTAGCAGTGGGTATCCACAAAATACCTATTTCAGGAACATTGAGTTCCTTGCCTCTGAATTTTATCTCATTCTGGGCACATAGGCAACTTCAAGATTTAGTAAAAAAGAATATTTGTAATATTGCTGGAGCAGGCCGCAATTCGCACTATCTCTCTATCTCTAAATGACCCAATTATGACCCGATTCAAGGGAGTGAATTACTCCTAGCTTACGCAAGAAGCTTCCTGGTTCGCAGTCCCGAGTACTTTCGGGGCTTCATAGGCGAACTATTACTTCGCAGGGATAGTTTATTATATCTTATCTAATTTCTCAACACGAAGTTTCTTTACTGCGGGCTTATTTATCATATCCTGCATCCAATCAGGTGCATTAGCAGGTTTAGCAATCTTCTGTACTGAACCTTCAAATATATGCAGTCTCCATTTGCCATCTTTCTTCTGCCCATGTTCTCTGAGCTTGATCAGACCATCGCTATCTTTCAATCCTCTGGAAGCAGCCTTTAAAGCAGCCTGTCTTGCTCCTTTCCCCTTAAATACGTTATCTTCCTTTTTGCCTATTCTCAACGAATAGAGCTTTGCTTCTGCTTTCTTTGCCATTGTTCCCTCCTCTTATTTTCTAATTCTCAATTTTTCATCTTTAAAAACACAAAACTTATTTAAAAGATTATTAGAATATTTTCCCAAAATATTTTCTATAACTTTAACCTTTTCCTCAGACGCAGCTTCTTCAAGCCTTAACAATAAAACACCTGTATGTGGCAATCCAGAATTATACACTAACTCTCCAAAATCTTTATCCATAGTAATAACCATTCGCTTTTCAGAAACCGCTATCCTTAGTATTTCCTCATCAAGCATTTGAGGATTTATATCTCTAACGCTTTTTGTATCATATCCATGATTTATAAGCCAACGCTCAACTTTTATACTAACTCCAACATCAACTAAAAATTTTAAACTCTTTTGCTTCACCTTCAAGTGCCTATTGCGAGTTTGAAAACTTGCTCCTCGCCAACCAATTCAGATGCATGAAGTAAAACTGCCTGAATATCCTCAGACTCCAACTCGGGATAGTCTTCAAGCAATTCCTTAGTTGTGATTCCACCAGCTAAGGCTTTTAAGATCTGGTCGACTGTAATTCTTAAACCTCTAATAGTTGGTTTGCCAACCATTACATCAGGATTGATGGTAATTCTATCTAATAGATGTTGTGTATTCATATCTTTTCCTCCATTTTAATTTGGTTATCTAACTGCCGCAACTTTATCCAAATTCTTTAATTTTATTCTACATCTTCAGAGGACATTGTCAAACTAACAATTTTTTAGAATGGGAATAAACAGGGACATCATGATAAATTTCGTGACTCTATCATTTAAGCACCAACGATATTTCCCATTTCTTGATGTCCAGTATATATCCATGGCACTATAGTGCGAGATATAATAATTAGTGCTGTTTATAATTTTATGTACCAGTTGGACATTTCATCTAATTCCTTGTGGAATTATAATGGCCTCAGTGAGGAATTCGTGCGGGAAAATAGCAGTATATAATAATTAGTTAGATGGGGTCGAACTCCTTTTTTATAAAAAATTCTATTTGTATTATTTATAAATAAAAAAGGCTTACACTTCATAAGAAGCATAAACCTTTGAGAGTACAAATATTCCCTAGTTTTATAAAATAACCTCTTTATCTTACTTATGGGTTAAAAAACTCTAAAAATTTTTTTAAGATTAAGGCTATATTAAAAAATAGAACTATTTTTATTAATTCTCTTTATTTAAAAATTCTTCTTTTAGTATTTTTAATCTCGTGCTTCTTAATATCGGCCCTTCAAATTCCGGCTTAACTTTTAATTTATCAACTTCAAATCTTACCCTTTGTTTTATGTTCTTTTTTTCTTCATCCTCTAATGAATTAAATATTTGCTCAAGGGATTCGTCTAAAGCTCTACTTTGTTTAATTTTTTCTTTTTCCTCTTCAATTTTTTTAAAATCTTCTTTCTTTTTTATATTTATTTCTTCTTTAAAACTACCTATTTGAATTCTTCCTGTTTGCCTCCATTTTTTCAATATTCCCTCCATATAATGTAGACTAGGTTTTGTACGTTTCACAGATTCAGTAAATGCGCAATCTACCCAATTTTCTGAGTATTTATTAATATATTCTTTAAGTAATTCTTGTCCTGTTTCTTTAAGATTTAATTCTTTTATAATTTTTTTAAAAATATTACCACTACTATTTTCACCCATATTTACTTGTCCTACTTGACTATCTTGAATTTTAATTATATTAGTTATGATTTGTTGTTTCTTTTTATTTAGTTGTGTTACTTTGTTATATATTACTTTATTAGGGTCAAATTTTTGCACTACCCTCTGGTATGATTTTTGCACTAACCTTAGTATATTATTTACACCACTACTAGTGCTATTATTACACTGCCTTAGTGCAACCATTACACTCCCTTCATATTCAAAAACCACCCTAAAGCGATTACTTTTAAGAGAATTTCCTTTAATCTTTATAATAAAACCATTTTCTACTAATTCTTTTACCCCATTTATTACAGAATGCCTGCTTAAACCAGAAAGTTTTTCTATGCGAGATATAGAAAGAAAAGCTTCACCATCTCTATTTATATGAATACCAATTACAGGATAGATTGATTTTGCAGAAGGAGAGAGTTTTGCATAAGAACCACTTTCAAAGACATCCCTAAGAAACATAAAATAACCAAGACGTCCTTTAACTTCTTTCTGATCCACTGTCTTTCCTTTTTTTAAAACACATAATTGTACTACTTCTTCTTAGCTTTTGTAATACTATAATACCTAAACTGTCGACCACCACCTCGTTCAGACCTCGTCCATTTTTCTCTAGCTACCAATCCTTTACGGTATAATGCTGCTAATTTATTAGAAGCTATATGTACAGAGTTATAATGCATGACTGTTGTAAGTTCCCTGGTGCTTATAGATTCCACACTAAGAATTTTTTCAATAATAGGGTTATAATTATCTTTAACATCACCTATGAGACTCCAGCGATTATTGGTTTTAATAAATAGAACCTTAGAAGCTTCTTTAAGTGTTCTATCTATAGTGTCTATTTGATGGTCCTGTAATTCTGATAAGATTATAAACTTATCGGGATAAACACCAGCGTCTATCATTCCCAGAACCGTGTTAAATATAGTATCAGCACAAGAGAAATCTATAGTTCTTATATTCTTGAAAGATATATTCAGCCCGGTATGAACAGGTAAATTATCTAAATGCTTACATATTTCTTTTCTTTTTTCTTTCCCAGCTTCTCTTCCTATAAGTAAGCCGTCTTCAGCTTCTAATAGATGGTCATCTAAATATAATTGCATATAAATCCTTTGTTAATGTTTCTTGTTGGGAAATAAGACTTCTATCTGTGTTCCTGGGAAACACACAGAAGTTGAAGAAAGCCAGTTTTTCCCTAATGGCTTATATGTCTCGGGAGAAAAAGAGACTTTAGCTCTATTAGAGCGCACACTTAAGTACCCATGAGAGTCTTCAATCATTTTTTTTACCTCAAGAAGTCCAATTCCCCTCCGTTCACTTAACCGAGAAGAGACCCTTTTATTAAAAGCTAATTTTAAAGCTAAAAATTCATCTTTAATACCAATGCTATCTCCCAGGCGCTTAGGTATTCCTATTCCTAAATCCATCACAACTATTTCAACCTTTCTTTTTGTTGCGGCTAAGGCAATATATCCTTTTGGCATAGAATCAACCACACTATGATCTATAATGTTTTGGGTAAGCTCGCCGATAATATTTTGAATATAGTTAATTTTTTGTTCCGAATAATATAGTACTTTAGTAAGATATGGTTGGAATATATTTATGGTGCTATCAAGTAGTTTTCGGATTCCTCCTACATCTTCTATAAACATAAACATTATAATAGAATTCTCTTTATCATTTATTTGCCAAAAAGGATTATTCTTAAAAGGTTTTGGATCATGACTTTTGGCAGCACTGCGGATATTACGCAATGTTTCAAAGCCAGCATTGTGAGTGCCGTTAGAAGGATATTTTATATTAAAGTTTCTGTTGGGAAGTTTATTTAAAAATTTGCCTAGAAGAAAAACTCCCATTTCACCATAGAGATTTAATTTTTTGCTGCTTTCAAGGTCTATAACTATTTGTTTTGTAATTTGAGCCCTTTTTAAAAATGGTGTAGCGGATATAGAGAACACAAGCTTATCAAAAGCATGGGCATCCAAAATGGTCCCCTCAGGTTTTACATAATAATTATTTGCCTTTTGAGATAAAAAGTCCATTACCACTGATTTATTATATTATTTAACATTACATAATGACTATACCCCTTAATTTTAGACGTGTCAAGAAAAAAAATCAAGCGAAAACGGGAAATTACTCAGGTGCATTTAGAAATGTTCTTTACCCAAAATTGCTTTTCGTTTGGGAACTACTTATGGCTTACTTCCTGTTCTACTTTGATAGACTTAACGGGTTGTATAGAGCCAGCAGGGATCGGCTTTATTGTCCCCTCTTCTTTTTCTACAGCCTGAGTAAATGCCTTTAGAACGGCATTTACAACGTCAGAGATATCAGATCTTTTCCAATAGGCATACGCTTTTACTTTATCAACAACATCTTTTTCATATTTGTAAGTATGAGGGATGCGGACAGGCTTAATAGCTTTCTCTGGAGTTTTTATATTATTTAAATTATCTGTATTACTCGTATTACTGGACTTCCCCGAAGTTTCTTTTTTCTTTTTTTGAATTATAGAAGAAAAAACGCCGTCCAGTTTATCATTTTTTTCAACCATTTTTAGTCTCCTTTGCTAAAATTTCATTACACAAACTATTGTAGTCTTCAGCCCCGTGACTGTCAGGATCATATTCAAAGATGCTTTTGCTTCGAGAAGAAGCCTCGGCCAATTTTACATTTTCCCTAATTTTTGTCTTTAACAACATACCGCTAAAGTTATCCTTCAACACCTTGAGAGCTTCTTCCGAAAGCTTTCTCCTGGAATCATACATACAAGGCAGAATTCCTATAATTTGGATCGCGTGATTGAGCTTTTTTTTAACTTTTTCAACTGTTTTAAATAAATCACTAAGTCCCTTTAAAGCAAAATATTCCGCCTGGACTGTTATTAAAACCCCATTGGCTGCGCAAAGAGCGTTAATGGTTAAGAGATTTAAACTGGGTGGGCAGTCTATAATTATGTAATCGTAATCATCTTTTGTTTTCTCTAAAATATCTTTTAAAAGTTCCTGATTGCCTATTTCTTTGGATAATTCTAAATCTGCAGTTGCTAAGGATATATCTGCCGGCGCAATTTTAATATTCCCCGTTTTTTTTATTACTTCACTTAAGGTTTTTTGGTCTTTTAGAGCATTGTATATTGTAATATCTAAGGTATCGGGTTCAAGGCCAGTATGAATAGTTAAGTGTCCTTGCGGATCTAAGTCTACTAAGAGAACGTTCTTCTTTTTACGCGCAAGGGCTTTCCCCAGATTAAAGGTAGTCGTTGTTTTCCCCACGCCGCCTTTTTGGTTGGCTACCGCAATAATGTTAGACATATGGGTACTCCTTTATTTTCTTAAAATATAAATAATATTATATTACACATATTAAGCATATTGTCAAACAATAAAACATTAAATAAAGAACATTAAGAATATTACATTACTCATATTAAATAAAAAGTCTAATAATATTATATTGCTAACATCCAATAAAGAACATCGGTAATATGGTATTACTTAAGAATATCAGCTTATTGGTATTTAGAATAGACTGCAATCTCATTCATTCCTAGTTTCTTATGGGAAATGTCCAAAACTTTACATTAAGCAAAAAGTCTACAAAGTTTTCCACAATTACCACGGCACAGGGTAGGGTAAGCCGGTGAATGTTTTTTATCCCTTAATGGGCTATCGATGAGGATATGTTTGAAATAATAAGCAAAAAATGAATTGACATTACACTTTTTTGTGTTACACTTTTTTGTGTTATAAATATGAAGGGAGAACCAATCTATGAAAAATCCATTTATTTATGGTGAGCCAGTCTTTGGTGGGAACTTTTGTAATCGAAGGGAAGAGATAAAAAAGCTAAAGAACGATATCCTAAGCTGCCAAAAAATCTTCCTTATTTCTTCAAGGCGCATGGGAAAAACATCTCTTATTAAAACAGCGATTGACCAAATTAGCGCAAAAGAAATAATATCTATTTCCATGGACTTAGAGGAGTTTTCTTCGTATAGAGAATTTCTTAATACATATTTATCATTATTGGTCAAGAAAAGCACTCCTGAAAATAAGATTTTGGGGTTTCTTCGACAAGTGCTCTCTGGGATGCAAATTAATTTTAAAATCGATGAAATCGGCAAGCCTGTGATATCGCTTGATTACAATCAGCCAATAAACGCGGAACTTGACAGCAAAATATTCAACCTGCCAGAAATTATTGCAAGCAAGCAAAACAAAAAACTGGTTGTCGTTTTTGATGAATTTCAGGAAATATTAAAACTTAACAGAAAAAACATTGAGGGAAAGTTAAGAGCTCATATCCAACATCACCGGAATGTAGCCTATGTTTTTGCAGGCTCAAAAAGACATCTGCTTAACGAAATGATAAATTCTCAGGATAAACCATTCTACAGGATAGGCCCTGTTATGTATTTGGAAAAGATCAATGAAGATATCTTTCTAAAATTTGCAAAAGACAAATTAAAGGCTAGTGGGATAAAGGTATCTGATAAAGCGTTACAAAGAGTCATCAAACTAGCTGAGAATATCCCATATTATACGCAGCTACTATTACATGAATTGTGGGATTCTAAGATTGATAAAGGGCTTATTAGTGAAAAGGATGTGCAATCAGTTTTATCCCAAGTAGTTCATCTGTATTCACAAAACTTCCACCTTGAATGGTCCCGCATGATATTATCTAAAAGACAATTATTAAAGGCTATCTCGCTTTATGGAGGCAAACAAATTCTTTCAGGGGATTACCTTAAAAAAAACAACCTGGGATTGCCATCGTCGGTTCGCAGGACATTACTCAGTTTAGTTGAAGATGGATACCTTGATAAAGAGAATGGCGAATACTTTTTCGCCGACATTTTATTCCGCGAATGGATAAAATTAGGTGTAAAATAAGGGATTTTTCTCATCTGGAGGCGATAATATGAAGGTTACGGTTTATCTTCATGAACCCATTTTAATAAAAGCAAAAGAAAGAGCTAAGATGATGGGGATTAGTTTGTCTAGGTTAGTTGAAACTGAGCTTGAGAAAGTATTTGAAGTAGATAAAAAAGAAAAGGCGCGTAATTGGATCATAGCGTTTGCAAAATCAGGACAGTTTAAAGGACAATTTGATGATGCAGATAAGTCTATCAAAGAAGAAAGAAATAGGGCAGAGAGGGATTTTGCGTTATGATCGTTGGTATTGATACTGGGGTTCTGTTGAAAATCGTTGATAAAGCATGCGAAAAAGAAGAATCTATGCATCCGACCTAAAAGGCCTTATTATCAAGCGAATATCGGGCTTAATAAAGAAGATTCTCGGGTTTTATGTGGAAGGGATTATAAAACTTTCTTCACTCCCCAATAACTCGCTAGATCTTTTTTCAACGCGCCCCAGTTTTGTGGTTATGGATGCGAAGTTATCGCTAAAATTACAATTTTGTCCTTAGTAGTAGAACTATAATAGAAAAAAATTCTATAGGCAGCTGGTGTGTGTTGCTCTGCATATGCCTCAAAAACTTTTTCACCTCCAGGACCGTTAATTGAATAATAAGGATGAGTTTGTAAACTTGGATGTCTCGGGTTTTGTTCTAGTAATCCCAATGTTTTTGCTACGGCCTTTTTTTACTTTTTTAACTGTTCCTTTGCAGTGCTGGTAAACCCCAGTGTGAATTTCATAACTTTTTAAGAAATTCTTTAACATCTTTTACTTCGGTAATTTCCCCTTCTTGGGCATCTTGTAACCCATTTTGGATGCTTTTTAAGACCTTTGGGTTTTGATAGATCCATAGTTCTCTACTTGGAACGTTTGCCATTGGCCTTAACAGGATATCTCCTTCACTTCCTATAAGAATTCCAAAGGCATCAACTTCCATGCGGCCTAATGGCGCTTTTTCCATAATCCTATTTCCCAGGGTCACTCTGTTTTTGGAATCCAAAGTGGTATATCCTACTGATGTGAATTTTTCTTTAGTGATTTCTTCATCTACTTCATATGTTTTCATGTTTTCCACCTCCAGTATAAATATACAACATTGTGGAGAAACTTGGCAAGTGGGAAATCCCACTTTGTTGCTGTATTACCAAATGGCCTATTTAGAAAAAGCGGGGCAATTTGGGGGAAATTGCTTATACATCTGTACTGGCCTGGTCTGAGATATCGCAATGCAGAGCAGATATGAGAGGCTTTTTCTCGTCGGGAGACGGGCTTTGGCCACTTTCCAGTCCGGAGCGCCCAGGTTTGCCTTCTATGGCCAGAGCCTTTGTCCCCATTAGGAGACGGAGCTTTTTCTAACAGGGTAAACTGCACGGGATTTTATTACCCATAGTCCAAT
>Ga0222658_1001297_pt1 | contig 11199 bp, 14 predicted proteins | sample AntAcemetagen476_FD_179830 | JGI IMG/M metagenome (GOLD analysis project Ga0222658, IMG submission 179830) | Saline water microbial communities from Ace Lake, Antarctica - #476 | ecosystem: Environmental > Aquatic > Non-marine Saline and Alkaline > Saline | place: Antarctica: Ace Lake... | reverse complement strand
TGAAATAAAATTAGGAAAAGAAGTTTTAATATTCGTTTTATTATTAGTGGTAATTGGAGCATTTACTTTCTTACTTACTAATTCTGCAATGAACTTATCATATATCTTGGGAATATCTCCAATAATAATAGCATTCACTATAATTGCTGCGGCCACATCAGTTCCAGATACTATTATTTCAGTGGTTAATGCAAAAAACGGAGACATAGACGATGCAACTTCAAATATTTTCGGTTCAAACATTTTTGATATTTTGGTTGGACTAGGCTTACCACTTTTAATATATTATTTTTTTAAAGGAGCAGTAGAGATAACATTTGTAAATTTAGAGATAGTTTTAGGATTATTGGGAGCAACGATAATAGTACTTTACTTCTTTGCAGAGAATCATATTTTAAATAAAAGACACGCCAAAATACTTTTGTTTATGTATATCTTTTTTGTTGCATATGTGGTTTTTTTAGCTATTTTTTAAAAAGTTAATTATTATGATATTAAATAAAAAGCTATTTAAGTTAAAAAATCCTTTTTAAGGAAGGGGATAATATGGATAGATTTACAAAAATAAGCGCTTTTATGTTTTCATTAATATCGGTTATAGCAATTTTTATATTAATATTTGAGAGCAATGAAAAAATAATTATGTTGGCGACAATAGTAATTATATCAAATATGGGGTTAATGATTTTATTTATTTTAATATTCAATAATTTAATTAAAATGAGTAGAGGTTTTTTTGTAAGCTTTGTTGTTTGGACTATTTTTTCTACTTTTGCATATTGGTACATAGTAAGTATGATATTGCACTATAGGTATGGATCTTTTCTTTCATTAAACGGCATTTATTTTTTTATAATAACCAGAAGTTTATATCGGAAAATATTAATGTTTTCAGGTTCCGCAGTGTTAATAATATTATCAGGATTGATTCTTTCTCATTTTGCAAGGGAGCAAACACATCCAGTTATAAAGAAAAAAATAAAAAAAATAGAAAAAAAAATAGTATCTAGAGTATTAAATTTTGATAAAAAAATAATTAAAAGAAAATTTGAAATAAGTGGAATTACAGTTTTATTTATATTATTTTTTTATTTAATTATTTTATTTATTCCAACTGAGCATATTGGTGGCGCAAGTCCGATAGTTGATTTAGTAAAAGTATTCAATAAAGATATAGGAAAAAATTATACAGTAACTGATCCGTACATGAGAGAGGATATAGAATATAAAAAATTAATAGATACTAAAAGTCCAAATTCATCTGTTATTATTATAATGTTGGAATCAGTTTCAAGAGACAGAATGCCGCAATATGGATATAATAGGAGCATAACACCAAATATAGATAAATTTTCAAAAGATTCAATTTTATTCAACAACACATTTTCAACATCAACACATTCAGATTATGCTCAGCCATCTTTTTTATCTTCGAGATATACATTAATTGGAAATCATAGAAATTTTTTTGACTTAGACTACAATAGAACTTTTTTATGGGATGTGTTAAAAAAAGAGAATTATACAACAGCTTATATTTCTTCCCAAGACGACGATTGGGCAAATATGGTAAAGTATTATGATACTCAAAATTTAGATAGATATTCTTATTCAATTACGGATGGTGAGTATAATTATGGCACAGGGAATGCAAAAAAAGATTACGATGAAGTAACTATTAATAAGACTACAACTTGGTTAGAAAATATTTCTGAACCATTATTTTTATATGTAAATCTGCAAGCCACTCATTATCCATATTCTTATCCAGAAAATAATTCTCTTTTTATGCCAGATAATGTAAGCAAAAATACAGATTATTTCAAGATAGCCGAAGAGGATTATGGTAATTCGGTAAACAGGTACGACAATTCTCTTTATTATGTTGATAAGCAAGTTGGAGTTTTATTGGATTTTCTAAAGAAGAAGGACATTTATAATGATTCAATTATAGTATTAACTTCAGACCATGGAGAAACATTAGAGCCAGTACACGGACATTTAAGACATGGTTTTGGAGTTTATCGAGAAGAAAATATGGTGCCAATGTTTATAAAAATTCCAGGAGAATCGTATAAAATAGTAAATGATAACGTAAGACATTTAGATGTTATACCGACAGTGTTGGACATATTAAATTTATCAATACCCAGGGAAATGCAGGGAATTCCAATGTCAGAAGATCAAGAAATATTTATTTTTTCACAAAATCAAAATTTTAAAATAAGTTTAGTAAAAGATGATTTAAAGTATATAATAGATATGAATGATTATACTACAGAGGCCTATAATTTAACATCAGATCCATATGAGGAAAAAAATTTAGAAATAAGAGATTCAATAATTTTTAAGGAAAATAGGGATAGACTATTGGATTGGTATAATTGCCAAAAATCGTATTATACAGAAAAAAACTGGACGAATGAAATAATCTGTATATAAAATATTTATTGAGTTATGTATTCAAAAACTTCAGAATTTCCTTGCTTTTTATAGAATATCGTAATATTTTTATCAGAAAGTTCAGAGCAGGAAATCTCTATGTCTTTTGTTTCACCTGAATCTATTGGGATAATTTTAGAAAATTCATCACAATTTTCAATAATGATTTTTTCAATATAATATGTAATTACATCATTATTTGTAATTCTTGCAGTAATTTTTGAGTCATCATTAAAAATTATTTTAGCATGCATATTATAAGAATGTGCATCTAAAGATACGGCATTGCCGGTAATAGATGTTCTTAAAAAAGCAAAAAATATAGCAGTAGCTAAAATTATTAAAATAGAAACTAATAAAATTTTCAATAAAAATGATTTTTTATACTGTTTTTTCATAAATCTAAAAGAATTAGTCGTTATTTAAAACCTTTTAATTATAAAACTTCAAGCTTTCTTCTTCCACGAATAACCATGATATAATTAGGAATATCTTTTTTTAGAGCCCTATCTAAAGTAGCAACAATATAGCTTGTGTGGATTTTGCAAAATTCTCGTAACCCATTATCAACATAGCTTTTTTCAAGCTTTACGCTTTCAAATTTATTTGATTCTAAAATCTTTAAAGCAAGTTGCGCATTTTCTCGTTCCTTGAATTTTTGCTTAGAATTTTTAACTCCTTCTATCTCAGAAATAACTTCCTCAGGTATAACTATTACAAATCCCATAAAAGGAATTTCCTCAAAGATATCAATTTTTTCCCGAACAGCAGATAAAATAAAAGAGCTATCAAGAATGATTTTCTTTACCATAAATAAAAAAAGGAGATTTAGTATAAAAAGCTTAGTAAGTCGTATATTTTAGCCCCATCCACTAGGGATGAAAATAAAGCATAAACCTAACTTTTATAACCTATTAAATCTTTATCGTTATATGCAAGAGGTTGATAACATACTTAGAATTTTTCAGGAAGCAAGAATTTCAGTTCAAGATGGTGATGGGTCCACATTAAGAAAGTTAAGTGATCAGACAATAAATACGGCATCAAGAACACAGGATCCAGACAATATTGCAACAGCTGTAATTATTTATGCTTTAAGTAAAATAATAGAGAGAAAAGATTACAGAAATCAAAAAGGATGGAATACATTTTATAAAAATTTAAATTTATTAATAGATAAAACAATTAAAGGAATAGAGGATAAAAAAGATTTTTTAGTAAAAAAGAATTTGGGATTAATGAGAGAAGAAATAAAAAATCTTTCTGGAAATTTAAAAAAATATATTGAAGACGTTTTTAGAAAAGCTAGTGTAAATAAAGCTTCAAGAATTTATGCGCACGGAATATCTCAGGAAAAAACTGCAAAGTTATTGGGAGTGACAATGTGGGAGTTACAGAATTATGCGGGGACTACTAATGTTTCAGAAGATCCAGAAGCAAAAACAATTACAATAAAAGAAAGAATAAAATGTTTGGAGGAATTTTTTAAATGAAAGCGATAATATTCGATGCAAGCACTTTAATTAGTTTTGCCATGAACGGGCTATTAGAAGAATTAAAAGAGTTGAAAAAAATGTTTGGAGGAAAATTTATAATAACTAAAGAGGTAAAAAAAGAAGCAATAGATAGACCAATAACAATAAAAAGATTTGAACTTCAAGCTATGCAATTAAAAACATTATTTACGGACAAAGTGCTGGAGCTTCCAAAATCATTGGATGTAGATGATGAATTAATAACAGAAAACGCAAAAGAATTAGTAACTTCGGCAAATGAAATATTTTATGGAAAAAATAAAAATATAGAAATCATTCATATGGGGGAGGCTGAATGCGTAGCCCTTTCTAAAATACTAACTGAAAGAAAAGTTCCAAATCTTTTAGCGATAGATGAGAGGACAATGAGAATGCTTTGCGAAAAACCAGAAAATTTAAGAGAGCTTTTAGAAAGAAAACTTCATACAAAAATAACGGTAAGAAAAAGCCCAAAAAGAATTTTAAGCGGATGTGGGGTAATTAGATCAACAGAGTTGATATATATGGCATATAAAAAAGGGATTATAAAATTAAAAGGAAATATGGTTTTAGATGCACTTCTTTATGCAATGAAGTACAAGGGTTGTTCAATATCAGAAAAAGAAATACAAGAAATAAAAAATTTAGATAAAAAATAGTATTCTTATAAATAATAAATATTTTAGCAATAAATTATAAAAATAATTTTTAAATAAAACAATTAATCAATAATAGATTTAATAATCTTAGTCATTACATCTAAAAATTCTTCAGCTCTATCTTGCCATAAGTCAATTTGAACCCCTCTTAAATCACGAAGTTCTCCATGAGAAATTCTTTTATGTAAAACGTGAAGTTCTCTATACCAATCAACATATTTCATTTTTAACTTTCCAGTATTTACAAAATGTTCTTTTAAGTTAGCTGAAATATGTTCAGGAGACGGAGGAGTAACATGCATAGTCATAAGTGCTGCGTGAGAACTATCAACCATAGACCAATAAAGTCCTTCGATAGATCCAAGTTCGGCAGCCTTACTTCTTAGTAAATGTTGTGGAGCACGATTTAAAGCACTATAGATAGCTTCAGGAGTAGATTTAATTTGTCCAGTAAGTAATAAATATTTAAGCGGTTCAAAGAATCCAGCAAAATCAACCAAAGCCTCCCCATATCTTATAACATTAACAAGCACAGGATCTCCAACCATTAAATCATTCCACCAGGTACTAAGTTTTATTGTATTAATATGAATATTCTTTGTATAAGGACTTGATTGCAAAACTAAGTCAAGCTCTTTTCTATACCACGCAATTGTTTGAGCGTCCCATTTTATAGAAATATCATCAACGACAATTATAATGTCAATATCAGATCCAGGAACAGCAGATTGCTTTACGGTAGAACCAAATAATATAATAGACTTAACCACATTACTAAATTTCTGATAACTCTTTGTCGCAAAATCAAGTGCAATCTCGTGATCAGTTTGTAGTTTTAATGTAGGAATTTTTCGTTTATCAGGTTTTGATTTATGTTTTACAATTTTCTTTCTGATATTTTTTCCATAAACCTTTTTCTTTGAATCATTTTTTTTTAGAACCTTTTTCTTAACAACTTTTTTAACAACTTTCTTTTTTCCCACCATCTTCTTTATTTTTTAAAGCATTTCCTCTTTTTAAATATTACTTAATTTGAGGGGTAAAAATAATCTTCCTCGCTTCCCCATCATGGTTCCTTCGTCCCGACTCACTCACTTATTCTATTCTTCCACCACCCACGCCCTCGCTCTACTTCTTCCACTACCCCAAACTTAATCGTTTCACTCACTCGTTTCCCATCACTCAAAAATTTATAAAGAAATCTTTTCATTCTAAAAACTCTAATCAAATTAAAACCAAATGGGCGCGGAGGGAATCGAACCCCCCCCAACGGCTCTGGAGGCCACTATACTACCAATATACTACGCACCCATACAAATCAATCCATTCTGCAGATTAAAAAGCTATCTATTAAAAATATAATTAAGTTAGTTTACCCTATTAACGCTTCTATAAATTCCAATATTGCGAAAAACGCATCCAATAAAGATCCCATATTCTTGCGACCCAAGTTTTATTTTTAAACTTAACTAAAAGAACATTTTTTAAATAACATTTAACTTTAAATTAAAAGATGGCACCAAATATAGAAAAATTGATAGCAGCGATTAATCCAGGATTATATGTTAAGCTTCCAGAAGATAAAAAAAAGGCAGGAGATCTAGTAAATTCTATTAAAAAAATATCAAAAGAAAAAGGTTTTTTGGCTGCAGCAAAGGGCATAGAAAAGGCAAAATCAGACGCAGATTTCAAATTAACTTATGAAACTTATTCAGATTCTTTGGAGCCAATATATTTTTGGATTTTAGATTTTATTTCTGAACTGGGAATGAGTGTAGATAAATATGTGGATAATTTTATAACTGCACCAGGAAGCACTCAGTTTGTTGACTTTGCACAGAAAAAAGGAATTACTCAAGATAAAGTTTCAAAGATAATGGGAGATATAAATATGGTATTGAGAAGCGTTTTAAATTTAATTTATGATTTAAAAGAATTTAGAATAAGATTGGAAAGTTATAATGATTATAATTCCAATGATCCAATAATTAAGAAATCTGCGCTCCTTTCATTAAAACAACTTTGGATGGACAAGGTCGACATGACAAAGGGAAATTCTTCACTTAAAGCAATGGCCTTAAGTCAAATGGGGTTTCAGACTCTTCTTGATGCATTTTTGGCGTCTGAATCAATAAAGCATGCAGAGGGGTTAGATTTAAACGAAAGAGTAAAAAGAATACTCTTGCCAAGAATACAAGAATTTGAATTATGGGTGAATGAATCAGAAAAAGAATTAAGAAAAAGATATGCATTGGAGAAAAATTATCTAAAAAGTCAGGTTAATAGCTTAAAGCTTTACACACATTGGGTAAAACCATATTTAAAAGTTCTAAATAGATTTGAAGCAGAAGATGATCTTTCGGACCCGAATTTAGTAACAGGATTTAATAGAACAATATTAAACTTAACTTTTATGGCAACAAGAGGTTTTGGAACTAGTGATGATTTTCCAGATGCTTTGAAAAGATCTTTTGAAAACAAAAAATTAAAGCTTAGAAAATACTCAGAGTGCGTTTTAGTGAGTTTTACATTTAGAGCGGTTCCAAATCAATCTATATATATGGGTAAGGTGGATGTTTCATTTAAGGGATATGTTTTACATAATGAAGAATTAAAGGTTTTAAAAAGAGAATTTGAAAAAGGGGGAGTAGGAGAAATGATGGAATTAGTTGAAGGAATAGCAGGAGAAAGTTTGGAGGAATTGCAGTCAGAAATAGATTCATTTTTGGAAGAAAAAAGTGATGATGATAAAAAGAAAGAGGAAAAAGAAAAAAAGAAAAAGTCAAGTGCGGGATCAAATCCATTTTTAGCAATATTAGGAATGGGGGAAGAGACGGAAAAAAAAGACAAGAAGGACGAAAAAAAAGATAAGGAAGACCCATTAAAATCAATAAAATCAGATACTTGGGAAGAAAAGACATTCCTTAGGGGACCGGGAAAAAAGAAAGTAAAGGGTACCCATTTTTTAATTTTTGATATTTACAAAAAAGCTCATGGAATGGGAAGTTATCCAAAAGATTATTACATCTAATTACAAAAGAGATTTAAACTAATTTTATTTATTTTTTTAATGGAAGAGTTAACTTGTAAAAATTGCGATGCAAAATGCTGTAAATATGTGGCCATGGAAATAGATACTCCAGAAGCAAAAGATGATTTTGAAAATATAAGATGGTATGTTTCCCATAAAAATATAATAGTTTACGTAGACAATGATAACACTTGGAATATAGAATTTCAAACTACTTGTGAACATCTAGGAAAAGATAATAAATGTAAAATTTACAAAAAGCGTCCAGAGATATGCAGGCAATATTCTCAAGACGAATGTCATTTTCACAATGAATACGAAGAAAAACACACATTTAATAATATTGAAGAAATTGACAATTACATAAAAAAGAAATTCAAAAAATGAAAATTAAAGTAAAGCTTCATCCAAATTCCTCTCAAGAAAAAATAGAAAAAATTTCCGAAATATCTTATGAAGTCTGGATAAAAATAAAGCCGATTGACGGAAAGGCAAATATTTACTTAGAAAAACTTTTGAAAAAATATTTTAAAAGACAAATAAAAATAACTTCGGGATTAACAAGTAAAAATAAGATAATAGAATTACTATAATCTATATAAACAACTCCTAATTTCAATTTCTACAATGAAATATGTTTACGCTCCAGATTTACAAAAAATAGCCGAAGATGTTTGCTTGGTCTTATTTCCACATGTAAAACTTGACAGAATGAAGTGCTTTAGAAGCTATGGAACAAATTCAAGAGGAACAATTGCTAGGTGTCACGCGATTGGAAAATTAATGCAAAAAGCATTAGGTGTGGATGCTTATTATCCATTAGAGTTTCTCTCAGAGCGTTTTGATAGGTTATCTGAGGAGGATCAATTAAGAGTAATAATACACGAATTAATGCATATACCAAAAACATTCGGGGGTGGATTTAGGCAACACGATTGGGTAAAAGAAGAAAATGTTGAAAAATTTTACAAAGAATATAAAATAAAAAAAGGCGAAAGGGAGTCTAATGATGTTTTTGATTTGGATGTTTATCGACGGAAAAATGAAGAAAATCTAAAAAAAGCTGGAATTTTTAGAAAGAAATGGTTTTCTTAAATTTTATCGACGAGAAGAAACATTTAAAAAGATTATTACCGTCAGTAAAACAGAAGGAGGTTATATTAAAAATGGGAAAAGTGATTGTAAAAAAGGCTATTACGAGAAAACCAGGATTTCTTTATTACGTTGACGGAAACGGAAATGTTTGTGAGGCAAAATTAGCTCGAGGAGGACGAAAGAAAGTTGCTAAGAAGAAAGTAGCAAAGAAAGTAGTTAAAAAGCCAGCAAAGAAAGTAGTTAAGAAAAAGGTTGTAAAGAAAGTTACTAAGAAGAAAGTAGCTAAAAAGCCAGCAAAGAAAGTGGTAAAGAAAAAAAAATAAATCCATGCTGTTTTAATTTTTTAATTTTTTAATTTTTTAATTTTTTAATTTTTCCCCAATGTATTAGCATGGGGAATTTACGAAGACTCCCCAATGTATAAATGTGGGAGACCTCATTGGAGGTTCTTATTTCTAGAAGGGTAATGTCGAAGCGCCAAGTGTAGGATATTTACAGACTGCTCAAAGAAGATGTTTTTTATTTTTTGACCCATGTAATACACAAAATTAACTAACAATAAATAGTCTATAAGTAGTAGAAATTAGATATTATATTGCAATAATACTTTTAAATCATAATATTTTAAGCCACATATGACAGATTTCAATTCATTAGTTTTTAACCCATTATCTCTTTCTGGAGATTTAGATCACCAAAGGTATAAATATTATAATCGAGAAGATGGCACTGGTAATTGAGCGCCTTATTATCCATCACTGGTTCAGCCTTTAGGTTCTCCCGTTATTATTTTTAATAGGGGGCTTGGTGTGCTTGGAGAGTTAGAAGGAAATATAGAAAAGTATTTTGGACAAGCAGAGGCTCGTGAAATGACAGATATAATGACCGAAAGTGGGCCCATCCATATTGGTTATCTCTTGGGATCTTCTTCTGAAAGCAGACTTGAGGTTAGGAGCCCAGAATCTTCAAAGGAAACAATAACGCAACATATAGCATCATTTGTTCCTTGTCAGTTTTTTAAAGTTGAAAGATAATTTTTATAAAATTCCCCCAAAAACATTCGCTCCCCATTTGGTTCACTTACGCTTCGCTCCGTTCACCTATTCTATTTTTCCCGCCACGCCCTAGATATACTTTTTTAAATAAATAATTTTAAAGTTCAAACTCTTCGATAAAGTTAATAATTATTTTATATTTTTCTAAAAATTTTTCTCCATTCTCAGTTAAAATAATCAATTTTTCATCACGATTTCCTTTAATTTCTTTTATAAATTTTTTATTCAAAATTTCATTAAAATATTCTTTAAATCTAGAAGACGAAATGTTGGATTGTCGAAGCAGCGGAGTAGGTTTTATTTTATGATTGTTTTGAACTATCTTTAAAATATCTCGCATAATTTCCAATCTCCCCCGCCTCTCCATTAATTAACTCCCGCCCTCGTCAAGACTTTATATAAAATAACTAAAAATACCCCCAAGGACATAAGATAAATTAATAATTGGAATGCTCTAAGAAAATCAGGAATAAGTATATCAATTATATTTAACATCCAAAAAATAGATAATAAAAAATAAACTATGTATAAATTAAGCGACTTTTTCTTTTTCGATTGCATATATGCCAAATAAACAATATAAACAATAAATAAAAGTAATAAAATATTTGCAAGTAAAATCAATTTAATATTATTTCCAAACCCAATAACCACAAAAGTTAAAACAAGCAATCCAACATGAAAAACTTTAATATAGTCACGCTTTAATTTTTTATACAAAACGCTGTATAGTAAGTAAAATATAGCCATAATACTAAAATACATAAACAAAAAAGACGAAGCTGCTCCAAATAAAAATCCAAAACTTCTAAATCCATCCATGCCAAAACAAACTATAATTATTTTTATAAAAGATCTAAAAAAATACGCAATAGCAAAATACAAAAAAGCTAACCTAAAATATTTAATCCCTTTATGTCCACTTAATTTATAGAGTTCTTTTGTTCCAAAAAATATCATCAAACTACAAATAACTATTATGAAAGAATACAAAATTTCAACACTAAGTGTACCAATTAGAATTTCTTCCATCATTCGCTTCCCTGCCCCTCTGGTTATTTCTTTGTATGGCATTTTATAAAATAATTTAGTATTATCTATTTATAATACAAGTGGATTAGAGGTCCATCTTATTTAAAAGTTATTTATATCTAAATAAAATATGAAAATAGAATTGAAAGGAGGTATAAAAAATGAATAAAATAACATTAGGTTTGTTTGCATTTATGGCAGTTGCAATGTTGGGAGTAAGTTTAGTATCAGCACAAGGCGGATTAGGATTTAAGAATATGGACGAAGAAGATAAAGCAGAGTTCAGAGAGAATGGAGAAGCCATGAGAGACGCAGTTGAATCAGGAGATTACGAAGCATGGAAAATTTTAATGAATGAGAGAATAGAACAG
>Ga0222658_1001296_pt1 | contig 11205 bp, 9 predicted proteins | sample AntAcemetagen476_FD_179830 | JGI IMG/M metagenome (GOLD analysis project Ga0222658, IMG submission 179830) | Saline water microbial communities from Ace Lake, Antarctica - #476 | ecosystem: Environmental > Aquatic > Non-marine Saline and Alkaline > Saline | place: Antarctica: Ace Lake | collected... | reverse complement strand
TAAGAAGAAAAGATAAAGAATATTTTTATCTTGTTCATAGCTATAGGGAAGGGAAAAAAGTTAGGAAAAAGCAGATGTATTTGGGGAATTCTGTTCCAAAAAAAATAGAAGAGAAAAAGAAACAATTTATGGAAGAATTTTACAGGGAAAAGTTTCTTGCGGATATAGATAAAGTGAAAAATAATTTTAATAAGGAGTATCAATTACTTCCGGAGTCTGCGAAAGAAAAATCAAAAGATATTTTTGCAATTAAGTTTACTTATAATACTCAAAAAATAGAGGGGTCGACCCTAACCCTTAAAGAAACAGCTAATTTATTAGAGAATAGTATTATGCCTGGCGATAAACCATTTAGGGACGCAAAAGAGGCAGAGTCTCATAGAAAAGTGTTTTTTGATATGTTAAACTACGAAAAAAATATGAATATGCAGATTATTTTAAAATGGCATAAAGAATTAATGCAATATACTGGGTTGGATATTGCTGGAAAGATTAGAAATCATGGCGTTGCAATTGCTCAGTCAAAGTTTACTCCGCCTCTATGTATGGAATTGGACGTTTTACTAAAAGAGTTTTTTGATTGGTACAATAAAGAAAAAAAGAATTTGCATCCTGTTGAGTTAGCTGCATTGGTTCATCTGAAATTTGTGACAATTCATCCATTTTCTGATGGTAATGGAAGGATTTCAAGATTGATGATGAATTTTGTTTTAAGGGATAATAAATTTCCGCTGCTAGATATTCCTTATATTAAAAGAGTTAGTTATTATAACGCACTAGAGAGATCTAATTTAAAAAATGATGATAATATTTTTATCCAGTGGTTTTTTAGAAGATATTTAGATGAGTATAAGAAATATTTATAGGCTATTTGTTTTTCATGTTACCTTATTCTAAACAAGACTTATAAATTAATTCCATCAACGATAAATATAAAAATATATAATATCAAAACGAGTTCCTTGAAGGTGTGGACGTTATCTTTTACTTGGTGGGGGCGTACTTTGTCTTCGGTAAAAGGTATTTTTTTTAGGAATCGGGGAGTTAAACTGGGAGTAACTTTATTTCTAGAAAAGATATTAATAAAGTTTTTATACCACCCCGTCTTCTCTAAAATATGAAAAAAGGGGTAATAATATTTCTAGTAAGTGCTTTTATTTTAATAGCGTTGGTTTATGCCGCTCCATTAATTGATTTTACCTCCCAATCACCTTCAAATGCAACCCTAACAACAAACACATCATTAGAAATTAATACTTCAATTATAGAGGGAGATCTGATGTCTTTAATCTACAGCTGGAACGGAACAAACTTCACAATGTATGATGATAGTTTAATTTTAATGATGAATTTTGATGATTATGCAAGATTGAATGATACTAGTATTTATGGTAATAATGGCAGTTGTACTAATTGTCCGACTTTTAATTCCGCTGGAAAGTATAATGGCGCCTATAATTTTGATGGGAGTAATGATTATATCCAGATTCCTCACTCAGACTTATTGTCAATTAATGATAAAATTTCTATTGGTTTTTGGTTTAAATCTAACGTACCTTCTGATGATAGTCAGATTATTATTGCTAAACCAAAAACTTCTTCAGATTATATTGGTGATTGGTGGTTTGAGGCAAGTAAGACTGGTAGCGAATTTCGTTTTTATTTAAAACAAAGTGACGGAACTAATCATAACTTAAACGTAAATGCAGTATTAGATGACTCTTGGCATTATATTCTTGGAACATACAATGGAACAACACAATCGATTTATATTGATGGTTCTTTGAATAATACTGTTTCATGGGCTGGAACTTTTATAAATTATAATCAGCCTATTTATATTGGGAAACAATTTACAGATACATCTTATGGTGATGTGTGGTTTGATGGGACTCTTGATGAATTGAGAATATGGAATCGAAGCCTAAGTTCCGATGAAGTCTATCAACAATATGTCTCTAATTTGAATAAATTTAATTCAACTCAATGGTATCTTTATATAAATCAAAGCAAGAATGCAACAACAGAGCTTGATTACGGGAGTTATACTTATCAAGCATTCGCAAAAAATAGTTCTGGAGATATAAATTCAACAGGACAGAGAACATTAACCATAAAATCAGATATAATTAATCCCGAATTGAATGTTTCTAATATTACAATTGATGAGGGTTCCTCTGTTGGAGTTTTGTTTAATGCTAGCGATTCTTCGGGGCTGTCCTTTTGGTGGATAAATGATACAACAAATTTTAAAATTAATCAATCTGGTTATTTTGAAAACAATAGTGTATTAGCCGATGAAAATTATTCTGTAAGTGTTTCAGTAAATGATACTGAAAATAATATAGTTTCCGAAATTATTGTTGTTATGGTGGTGGCAGTTTCTGTTGAAGAGGTTGAAGAAACAACTTCTTCAAGTAGCTCAATGCCTATAATTCAAATGGGAAAAGTTAAAGAAAAAATGTTTTCTGGAGAATTAAGATATGGCTATCGAGCAAATTTTGAAGTTAAAAACGAAAGCCATAGGCTTTATTTAAGAGGAATTAATAGAGATAACGGCGCTGTTAATTTTGATGTTTATTCTGAAAAGCAAAGTATTGAAGTTAAAATTGGTGAAGAAAAAGAGCTTGATTTGGATTTAGATGGGACTATGGATGTTTTATTAAAAGTGAATTCTATTTCTAAAACTAATACAGCTGTTAATTTAGAATTGGGAGAGATTGCTGTTGAAGACATAAAGGTTGTTGATGAAATTTACGTTGATGAAAATGAAAATGAAAATGAAAATATCAAATTAGTTAGTTATATGAGTTATATCATTGGGTTGATCGTTGCTATATTATCAATAATTCTTTTATTCTTATTTTTTAAAAGAAGTGACAAATAGTTGAAACTTCCGCATTACTTTAGGTGGGGGCGTCCATTTTATCGTCGTTAAAAGTGGGTTTTTAGGAATCGTGGCGTTATTGGTTTTTAGTTGGATTTATGATTGGAAGTCATTTAGATATTTTTATCCGTTATTCTGGAGGTATGTGTGATGTTTTAATTCTAGAAGTTTAACTTTTCCTACATTAATTCTTTTTTAATTAATTTATGTGCTATGTTAATTTTTTGAAACATTTCGTGATTTCCATTAGTCATGTCTGGATGGTATTTTTTTGCTAAGTCTTTGTATTTTTTGCTAATAATTTCAAAATCATTTTCATCTTCGCTGACTCCTAGTGTTTTTCTAGCATTCAGTAAATCTTCGTCTAAATCATTGTCGTCTTCAAATTCTCTTTGGAATTGATCTAACGTTATTTCTTTTTCTAGTAATTTGTTTACTTCAAATTTTAAGACTTGATTTATTATATATAAATTTTCAATAAATTTAGGCATTAAGGAGTAACTATATTTTAGGTTTCTTCCCTCAAAGTACCATGAGGCTGAAGCTTTTCCCTTTAGTCTTGCATTCTTTTCTAGGGGGATGTCAGAGCTATCTCGATCAACACCTATGAGGTTTAATGTTCCTATTATGCTGTTTTGAAGTTTTACGGCTCTTCTATCATACGAGTCTCTGAAGTTTGGATCTTCAATTTCGTTTCCTTTAATTTTTATCATAAATGTATACAAAAAAAAGTGCTTATAAAGATGAGCATTATAGTGGTAAAAATATAATTTAAACATAAGGCTTATAAGTCATAATTTGAACGATAATATATGGAAGAAGAAAGCCATGAAGTTATTGTTAATGAAGAATGCCCATTAGTTGAAACTGAGGGAATTAAGAAGGAAAAGGAAAAACCAGTTGTAATTTCGGAGCGTGAAATTGAACTTTTAGATAAATTACTTCGGCTTCGAGCAGAATTTTCAAATTTTCAAAAAAGAACTGAAAAGGAAAAAAAGGAGACAATAATCAATGCAAATATTAATTTAATTTCAGAGTTGCTTTCTGTTTTAGATAATTTTGAATTATCTTTGAAGCATAACGACGATAAGGGAGTTTTACTTATTCATAATGAGTTATATAAAATTTTGGAAGATCAAGGTTTAGAGTTAATTTCAACTTCTGAAAAGTTTAATCCTGAATTTCATGAGGCAATAGCTCGCGAAGATGGGGAGTCGGATGGAGAAATAATAGAAGAATTTCAAAAAGGATATATGCTAAACGGAAAGCTTATTCGAGCTTCAAAAGTTAAAATTAGTGTAAAAACTAAGTAGTGCAGAATAGAAATATTTAAAAAGAAATGTATACGAATTTGTATACACGGTAAAATAAAAATGGGAAAAATAATAGGAATTGATTTGGGAACAACATTTTCAGCAGTAAGTGTGCTTGAGGGTGATAGGCCTAAAATTATACCAAATACTGAAGGAAATAATACTACTCCTAGTGTTGTTTCTATTAGTGGGAATGAGGTTTTAGTTGGAGATATAGCACGAAGGGGAGCGGTTGCTAATCCTAAGCAAACTATTCGAAGTATTAAAAGATTAATGGGTACAAAGAAGGTAACTAAGATTGACGATAAGGAGTATAGTCCAGAGCAAATTTCTGCAATGATTTTACAAAAATTAAAAAAAGATGCTGAGGCTTATTTAGGACATGAAGTTACCGAAGCTGTAATTACAGTTCCTGCTTATTTTGGGAATGCACAAAGAAATGCTACTAAAGATGCTGGAGTTATTGCTGGACTTGATGTTAAAAGAATAATTAACGAGCCAACAGCAGCGGCACTTGCTTACGGGCTTGATAAGGGCCATGATCATACTATTTTAGTGTTTGACTTTGGTGGAGGAACTTTTGATGTTTCTATTTTAGAACTTGGTGGAGGAATTTTTGAAGTGAAATCAACTAGTGGAAATAATTTTTTAGGTGGAGATGACATAGATGATTTATTAATTGATTATTTAGCTACTGAGTTTAAGAAAGATAGTGGTGTTGACTTGAAACAAGATCTTGTTGCGTTACAAAGATTAAAAGAAGCTGCTGAAAAAGCAAAGATTGAGTTAAGTTCATCACAGCAGACGAAAGTTACTATTCCTTATTTTTCAGATGCTAATGGTCCTAAGCATTTAGACGTAACTTTGACTCGTGCAAATTTTGAGAAAATTTGTGAATCACTTTTTGAAAAATTAAAAAAACCAACTGAACAAGCGCTTAAGGATGCTAAAATGCCAAAGATTGATAAGGTAATTTTAGTTGGTGGAAGTACAAGAATTCCAAAGGTTCAAGAAATTGTTAAAGAAATTACTGGGCTTAATCCCGATAAATCTGTTAATCCAGATGAAGCAATTTCGTTGGGTGCTGCAATTCAGGGTGGAATTATTGGGGGAGATGTAAAAGATATATTACTTTTAGATGTGACTTCATTAACATTAGGAATTGAAACTCTTGGCGGATTAAAGGTTTCTTTAATTGATAGAAATACTACAATTCCCACAAAGAAAAGTGAAGTATTTTCAACTGCTGCTGATAACCAAGATGCTGTAACTATTAATGTTTTACAGGGTGAACGTGAAATGGCAGCTGATAACAAGTCCTTAGGTAAGTTTGATTTAGTTGGAATTGTTCCGGCCCCTAGAGGTATTCCTAAGATTGAAGTTACTTTTGATATTGATACTAATGGGATTGTAAATGTGTCTGCTAAAGATTTAGGAACAGGTAAAGAGCAAAAAATTACTATTACTGGTGGATCTTTGACTGATGAAGAAATTAAGACAATGGTTGAAGATGCTGAAAAGTTTAAAGAAGAAGACGAAAAGAAAAAAGATCAAATTATGACTTTTAATGAGGCTGAGACATTGGTTCATTCTACTCAAAAACTTTTAGAAGAGCATAAAGATAAATTAGGTAAAGATTTAATTGAAAAAATTCAAACTGAAATTGATTCATTGAAGGACGTATTAAAAACTGAAGACCATGACGAAATTAAAGCAAAATTAGAAAATTTTAAGACTGTTTCTCAAGAACTTGGTGTAAAAATTTATGAGCAAGCGGCTCAAGTTCAAGAGGAAGTAAAAGAAGGAGAAGATGGTGTTGTTGATGCGCAAGTAGTTGACGACGAGAAAGAAGAAAAAACCGAAGAGCCTTCAAAAGAATAATCAAACTAGGGGATTTTTAATTTAAAATGGCAAAAAACTATTATCAAATACTTGAAGTAAAGAAAACTGATTCTATTGAAACTATTAAAAAAAGTTATAAGAAGTTGGCTTTGAAATATCATCCTGATAAAGCTGAAGAATCTAAAAAAAAAGAATATGAATCTAATTTTCAGGCTATTAACGAGGCATATAGTATTTTAAGTGATCCTGCGAAAAAGCAAAGATATGATTCTGGGGAAACTGGTAATTTTAGTTCGCGTTCTAGTGGTAGTGGTTCTATGTCTGATTTTGGAGATATTTTTGGAGATTTGTTTCGTGGAAGATTTAATGAGTCTTCATATGATGAAGAGACAGATTTAGATTTGCATTATGGATTGGTAATTGATTTTAATGAGGCAGCATTTGGATGTGAAAAAGAAATTATGATTAAGCGAAATGTTCAATGTAAAAAATGTAAAGGTTCTGGTTCTGAAGATGGTAAGTTTGAAAAGTGTGAGAGGTGTGGTGGTTCTGGGAAACTTGAAGCAAATCAGCAAACTCCTTGGGGTTTAATTCGTCAAAAGGTTAAATGTCCTTCTTGTAATGGGGTGGGAAAAAAGGCTAAGAATGAATGTAATAGTTGTAATGGAAGTGGTGTTCAGAGTTCTAAGGAAAAAGTAAAAATTAAGATTCCTGCGGGAATTGATAATGGGCAAACTTTAAGAGTTATGAGGGAGGGAGATTTTTCTAAAGGTGGAGACAAAGGGGATTTGTTTTTAAGAATCCAAATAACTCCGCATAAGACTTTTAGACGTGAAGATGTCGATGTTTATATAGACTTTCCAATTAGTTTTTCTCAAGCTGCGTTGGGGGATAAGTTAATGATTCCGACAATTTCTGAAGAAGTTAAGATAAAAATTGCAGCGGGAACCGAGTCGGGAAGTGTTTTGAGGATAAGGGAGCAAGGAATTCCCCATATTAATAATCCGAAGTATCGTGGAGATCAGTTTGTAAAACTTATTATCAAAACTCCAAAGAAATTAACTAGAGCTCAAACGAAGCTTTTCAAAGAATTAGGAAAATTGGATTAGTTTATTTAATATTTTTAAATATTTATTTTAGTATGGATTTTATAATTTATTTTTATTTTGAATTTAATGTTTTTTTAAAATGTCTTTTTCTCTAATCCAACAAATTTCAAAGGATCTTGATATATTCTGTTTTCATCTTCAAGATATTCTGTATTTCCCGTAAAATATTTTACAAGGCTTGTAGCATTTTTTCTTACTTTTTCTTTACTGCTTCTTTTAGTGTATATAAGAATGGGAGCATATTCAAAAGGCTGGCCTTCTTCTTTTATTTTCCAAAGTTCTACAGGAATTTCATCTCCTTTATGCTTTTTATAAAAATCTTCTTTATGCCGATGATAAGTATAAAATGCTGTAGCTTCTTTGCCAGTTTCTGGGATTACAACAATTACTGGTTTTTCTCTATCTTTGTTATCATGTCCATTAGTAATTAACATATTTTTTTATATTTTTATTATTCTTAAATATTTGTATACTTTTAAAAATACTTTCTGAAAGTTCTCGAAGGATTGCATTAATTTTATCAAGAAATTAATATAAAAAAGTTAATTGTATTTAATAGATATGGAATATATATTAAAATATTTTCACTAGTGAATATATTGAGAAAGCTTTAAATATATGTTTTTTATACAATGTTAATGAAAAGGAAGATAATAAAACAAGGGCATAATACTTTAACAATGACCCTTCCTTCAGACTGGGTAAAAAAATTAAATTTACAGGCAGGAGATGAGGTAGATTTAGTTGAAAGCGGGGGTTCTTTGATAATTAATAGTAAGCAAAACAATGTATCAAAATTAGTTGAAATAAATATAAATGATTTTACTGTTCCAATGCTCTGGAGATTTTTCCAATCTGCATACAGAGAAGGATATGATGAAATAAAATTAATTTACGATCCTTTAAAGAAAGAATACGAGGGGGTATATAATTATTATGTAACACATTTTGGATATTCTAGAATGGGAGTAGGCCCACAAACTCAATCAGCTATGGATATGGTTCAGGGATTAGTTAGTAGATTTATTGGAGTAGAAGTAATAGAGCAAGGAAAGGGATATGCAACAATTCGAGAAATGGGTGAATTTTCAAGTAAAGAATTTGATAGTTCACTTAGAAGAATTTTTTTATTAATTTTAGATTTATTTGAAAAAACAAATGATATTATAAAAAATAATAAAATTGGAGATATGAAAATCTGTAAAGAACTTCACATGTTGGATACAAATATAGATAGATTCATAGACTATTGCTGCAGAATAAATAATAAAATAAATGATTCAAGTTTTCATAAAAATAAACCAGTTATGTTTTCTACCCTTTTTTTATTAGAACTTTTGGGAGACGAATTTAAATATATTGGAACACATCTAGCACAATCAAAAAAAAAGGTTAACGATGTTTTACCCTTTGCAAAAAAAGTTAAAGAACATTTTGAAACATATTATCATCTTTTCTATAAGTTTGATAAAGAAAAAGTCATTAAGTTTGGGAAGAATGATTTTAAAATTTATAACGATCACTTCAAATGGAAAGAAGTTAAAAATAAAGATGCAAAAAGTATTAATCGACATTTAATGCAAATAAGTAAATTTGTTTTTTGTTTAATGGAATTAAGAATAGAGATGGAATTTTAGAATTTTATTACTACTTTTCCACCATTGATTTCTCCTCGTTTGTTTGTGTCTAAATCTAATCCTAAAGTTTTGAATGCATCCTTATATCTTTCAGGAGAAAATCCATGTGTTATGATTTTTCCAAAATCTTTGTAATCTTTTAGCATTTTAATAGCAGGTGCAAAAGTTGAATTTGAGTCAATAGAGCCAATTATTCTTATTCCATTATCTGTAAGAAAGGAAGGTTTAATTTTTGCTTCAAAATTGTAGTTAAGTCCTATCATTAAAATATCTCCACCTTTGTCTATAATTTCTAAGAGATCTTCAAGGAGAACTCCGCTAGTGTCAATAATGATATCGTATTTTCTTTTATAATTTAATGAAAGTAAATCATATTTAGAATAGTCTTGTACATTTGAAAATAGTTCTTTTGCTTTTTCTAGTCTATATTCGGAAATATCTCCGATTGTAACTTCGCATCCCATTTTTGAGGAAGCAATTCCAAATAAAAGTCCAATGGGACCAGCACCAACAATTAATATTCTAGATTCGTGACTAATTCTTGTTTGACGTAATGCGTTTAATGCGCACGCTAATGGCTCGGAAAGCGTAGCTACTTCAAAAGAAAGTTCTTCTGGCATTTTATGCAAAAAGGAAGATTTAACTACGTGATATTCTGCAAAAGTTCCATCGTGTGAAACTCCGGTTTCTGTGTGACTTTTTTCTGAACAATAATTTGGACGATTATTTTGGCAATAAAAACAAATCCCACAATGATAAGTAGGATCTAAAATAATTTTATCTCCGGGTTTAACATTTGTAACCTTGGCTCCAATTTCTTCAACTATTCCGGAAGATTCGTGTCCCAATATAATATCTTTTTTAGCACTATAATCTTTATTTAATATATGTATATCTGTACCACATATGCCTGTTGCTTTAATTTTAATTAAAACCTCATCATCATTTTTTATTTTTGGAGTTGGAACTTCTTTCATGTTAAGGAATTCTCCATTTTCAAATATTAGTGCTTTCATTTTTGCTTCCTAGAATTTTTCCAATTTAATTCGTTTCTTATTTTTTTATGAAGATCTTCGTTAAAAGAGGCTATAATTGAACATTGTTGATTTATGCTTTTATCGGTAGTTAATAACATTTTATTTAAATTTTCTCCGTAGGCATCAGTAACTGCTCCTCCGGCTTTAATTAAAATGAATGCGGCAGCTGCAATATCATATGGAAAAAGTGTTACGACTTTTCCTCTTCCGACTCTTAAAAAATCGTTCAATAAAAAGGGGTTGTCTTTTAAAATTCTTTGTCCAATATCTACATGCGAATCAAGTTGTCCAGTAATAATTCGAGTAAGGGAATAGGTTGAACTAGTAAATACAAAAACGGCACCAAGTGTCACAGTTTTATCAATAAGATTTCCACATACATTTGTTATTTCTTTGATTGGATGAGCGGTTAATTCAGTACTCCAAAACATATTTTCTAATTCTATAAAACGTTCAAAAGAGGGTAAGTTTAATTTTGAAGAATCTATCCCATCGTTTTTTGAATTTGCATAAAAATATTCACCAGTTTTTAATTCCATAATTAGTGCATCTGTAATTTCTTTAAAGGTGGGATTTTCAGAATAAGGACAAACGGCAACGGAGAAACAACAATTTTCAAAATTTGCCATTGCTGGCCTAGTACCATCTATAGGATCAATTATTAAAATCCATTCTGGTTTTTCACTTAAATGAATTAAATTTCTATCTTCAGAAAAATAAGCAATGGGTAAATCCCATGTTTTTAATATTTCTTCTACTTTTTGCTCTGCACGTTCATCAATTTCAAAATGAGGATCTCCTCCAAAAGATCTTCTAACAATTTTTCTTTTGTTGTTTTCAAATTCTGGTAGAATAAGATTCCTTACTTCATTTGCTAGGTGTAATAATTTAGTTTTAATTTTGTTCTCCGGTTTTTTTATTTAAGTATATTGTATTTAGCACTTTTTCAAAAACTTGAAATATATATTTTAGTTGTTTTTTGGTTGTAATTAAGGGGGGCTGTATCATTAGTGTATTTCCCATTCCAAGGTATTTAGAATTAGAAATAATAATTCTTTCATCTAGAAGTTTGGAAACGATTATATCTGTAGTTTTTGAATCTGAATTTCCAAAATTATCTAAAACATCAATTGCACCTTTAGTTCCAAGAACTCTAGATTTTTCTAAAAAAGAATATTTTTTTTCAATTTTATCAAAAAATTCTTTTATTAAAATTTCTAAAATTTCTACATTTTTTAGGGATTTTTGTAATTCTTCCAAGTAAGATAGTCCTGCGGTTAAGCTAATCGGATTTTGAGCAAAGGTAAATGAGTGATCTCCAGATTTTAAGAAGAATTTTTCTTTATATATTGTTCCAGCTAAGGGAAAACCTCCTCCTAT
>Ga0222658_1001285_pt1 | contig 11300 bp, 11 predicted proteins | sample AntAcemetagen476_FD_179830 | JGI IMG/M metagenome (GOLD analysis project Ga0222658, IMG submission 179830) | Saline water microbial communities from Ace Lake, Antarctica - #476 | ecosystem: Environmental > Aquatic > Non-marine Saline and Alkaline > Saline | place: Antarctica: Ace Lake... | reverse complement strand
ACTGGACTCAGTGATGAGGAAGTTGAGCAAATGAAGAAGGATGCCGAAATTCATGCAGAAGAAGACAAGAAGAAGAAGAAGAGCGTAGACGTGCGTAATCAGGCTGACGCACTAGTATTTAACATTGAGAAGCAGATGCGCGAGCATGATGCCAAGATTGGTGATGACATAAAAAAGAAGGTCAACACCAAGCTCGAGACAGTTAAGGATCTTCTTAAAAAAGAAGATGCACCTAATGAAGAGCTTAAAAAAGCTACCGAAGAGCTAGCAACGGAAGCACAGGAGATTGGAAAGATTGTGTATGAACAGGCTCAGAAAGAAGAGGCGGCTAAGCAGGAGAAGGGGAAAGGCGAGAAGAATGGAAAGAAAGGAAAAGAAGATGTTGTAGATGCGGAGATCGTGGATGAGAAGGATGATAAGGATAAGAAAGAGAAGGAAGACAAGAAAGAAGAGAAAAAATAATTGAGCGTTGTGCCATTAAAACCCCCGTTTCTGCAATCAGAGGCAGGGGTTTTTAAGGAATGTCCGTTGTGAAGGAATAGAGATCAGAGCTTCTCTCCAACCATCTTAGCCAGCTCGACCAACCTACAACTGTAACCCCACTCGTTGTCGTACCATGCGAGAGTCTTTACAAGGGTTGTACCATTTTCTTTGTGAACCTTGGTATTGGGTGCATCAATAATGGAACTTCGTGAATCACCAACGTAGTCTTTGAGTACAAGAGGTCGAGTTTCGTAACCCAGAATTCCTAGCATGTGTCCTTCCGCAGCAGCTTTAAATGCTGCATTAACAGACTCTGCAGTCGCATCCTTCTCCACTACGCATGTTAGATCTGTCACGCTACCAGTCGGCGTGGGTACACGGATAGAAATACCATCAAGCTTGCCTGCAAGATCCGGCAGTACAAGTGCAACTGCCTTAGCTGCACCAGTGGAAGTCGGGATGATGTTTTCGGATGCTGTGCGTGCACGCCTCAAATCTTTGTGTGGGAAATCAAGAATACGCTGATCATTTGTAAAACTGTGGATTGTAGTCATAAAGCCCTGTTTGATGCCAAAACTCTCATGTAGAACCTTTGCCATTGGCGCTAGGCAGTTGGTTGTGCAGGATGCGTTTGAGATGATGTTCATTGTATTTGGATCGTACATTTCCTCGTTTACTCCAAGCACGAATGTTCCATCTATCTCATCTTTGGCAGGTGCAGAGAGAATCACTTTTTTTGCACCAGCCTTAAGATGCATGCCGGCTGTGTCACGTGTGCGGAACACGCCGGTGCACTCCAATACCACATCAATCTTTAGATCTCCGTGTGGAAGCTGAGTTGGATCCTTTTCTGCGAGCGTCTTGATCTCTTTACCATTTATTGCAATCGCACCCTTTTTAACCTCCACAGATCCATCGAATTTCCCGTATGTCGAGTCGAATTGAAAAAGATGTGCGAGCGTTTCGTCATCAGTAAGATCATTTATGAGGACTACGTTAAGACCTGGATGCTTATTGAGGATAATGCGTAGTACCTGGCGTCCTATGCGGCCGAAGCCGTTAATGGCAATGTTCATAATGGATGAGGGAACAGTCAGTTATAATGAGAGAATAGCGAAATTAAAACCATTGTTCCATTGTTCAATTGCTCCATTAATATGGACCGCTTGCGAACAATGTAACAATGAGACAATGTAACAATACAATTACTATGTCTCTTTCCACAGACATCACAAACCGCACCCTTCGTTCGCCTCACGGAGAGCAGGCATATCATCTAGTTGAGACGTTGCTAGATGCAGGGCACGAAGCTTGGTGGGTAGGTGGCTGCGTGCGGGACATGCTGATGGATGAAGTACCGGAAGATATAGACATAGCCACCAGTGCCAAGCCGGAGGAAGTAACTGCTCTCTTTAGCAAGACAGACGAAACCAGTGCACAATTTGGTGCGATTCTTGTATCAATGGAAGGACATGTTTTTGAGGTAACAACATTCCGGGAAGATGACTCAGCGTCAGATGGAAGACATCCCGAATCTGTGAAGTTCTCCAAGAGAAAAGAGAAAGATGCAGAGCGCCGTGATTTCACAATAAATGCGATCTACTGGAATCCAATCTCGCGTGAACTATTTGATCCGTACGAAGGCGAGAAAGACCTGCACGAGCGCCTCATCCGCTTCATCGGGAACCCAGAGGAACGCCTCGAACACGACGCACTGCGACTTTTTCGTGCAGTACGGTTCCGCGCGTTCATAAATGGTCAGTATCACCCAGATACCTTCAAGGCACTGCACAAAAGATCAGGGGACATAAATATTCTCTCCGGAACTAGGCGCCTCCGTGAACTCGAGAAAATGCTTCTTGGGCCACATCCTGCTCGGGCATTTGAGGATCTGTGGGAAACAGACATCATTGAGCATCTGCTACCCGAGCTGTACGTTTGTAAAGGCGTTGCACAACCAAGCGCTCCCCATGGAGAAGGGGATGTGTGGGATCACACCATGAAGATCATCGCATCATTTACAGAAGATCATGAAGCTGACGTGAGGTGGGCTGCGCTACTGCATGACATTGGAAAGCCGGTTACGTTCTCAATAGAAGATGACCGCATTCACTTCAATGAGCATGCGCCAGTGGGTGGTGATCTAAGCAAAGCAGTTTTGGACAGATTGCAATGCCCTGCAAACAGGCGGGATAAAATTGTCTGGCTTGTGAAACATCACATGACCATGGGTACATTTGGCGATCTGGATGACGAGCGTAAAGGTCACTGGTATTACCACCCGTGGTTCACAGAACTCCTGCAGATCTTCTGGCTGGATATCGCTGGTACAGAGCCATCTGATTTTGGTCTATATGAAAGCATCATCGCAGACTACAACCAGTTCCTGGACAGTCATCCGCTGCCACCAAAACCATTGCTTAGCGGTAACGAGATTATGGAGATCCTCGGTCTGCACCCTGGAGAGAAAGTAGGGGAGATACTCAAGAAGCTCTACAAAGCGCAGCTGGAGAAGAAGATAACTACGAAAAAGGAGGCACTGGAGTATTTGAAATCGCATGTTGATGAGAGTTGAACGATCAAAGTTGCATATTGGTGTACGAGTGTATACCATATGTAACACATGAAACAAAAGAGCAATCTTGCCTTCATTGACGGGCAAAACCTGTACTACGGCACCAAGGAGAACAGCTGGAAGATCGACTTTCGAAAATTCCGCACGTACCTGAAAGATAAATACCATGTCAGCGAAGCGTATTACTTCTTTGGATATATTGATGAAGATCAGCAGACGCTATATGCCAATCTCCAGAAGGCAGGATTTATCGTCACATTTAGAGAACATACCTCTAGTTTAAAGGGAACAAAGAAAGGCAATGTAGACACTGAAATTGTCTTTGAAGTGATGAAAGTACTCATGGAACGAAAGGATTTTAATTCGATCCTCATTATTTCTGGTGATGGCGATTACAAGAAACTAGTTGATTACCTTATAGAACGCGATGTCTTTAAGAAGATTCTATTTCCAAACAGGAATGCTGCTTCTTCACTCTACAAACAATTACCTCCTAAATATTTTGATCATCTGGAAAGTCCAGGAATACGAAAAAAAATATCCTATTTGCAAGAGAAGAGGTCTCCTTAGGCACGAACACCGTTTGGATTCCCCTTCGTCGGAATACGTGAGTACTTTAGGTAATTACGATTCTATTGGCAAGAGATTTTAGATGTTCGCTAGAATCTTGATGCTCAAATCTCATCCTCTTATTATGCATACGAATCCAAAACACCCATCGAGAGACCGTGGGATGAGGAAATATTGCGAGAATTTGCTGATGAGATGGTTTCTATGATTAATGACGTCTAGTACAAGCCATTAAATAGATATTGTAAAGAAATGTTAATTTTGCTATACTTATTACGTCATTGGTTGTTAGGAGGCTTGCTTCCTCTCATAAGATGATCAACACAAACACCGTCTAGCTGACTTATCTTGGCTGGCGGTTTTGTGGTTTAGGGGCAAATGCGATATTTTTGCGATACAATAGGGGAGAGGGCCAGTAGCTCAGTTGGTTAGAGCTCCGGACTTATAAACCGGTGGTCGGTGGTTCAAGCCCACCCTGGCCCACCATCAGGATCATTTCTATTCAATCTATATCGTGCCTGGAAAGCCTCAAGGTTAAAAGGTTCTCCATACGCAGCTTCGAACTCAGGATTTTCTTCTCCTGCTAGCATCCTATGGTAGGCGACTATCTCGGCAATACGACGTGATGATTGCCTATCCCGTTCCTCTGGTGAGAGACGTGATTCTGCATGCGTAGCATCCAATATTTTCTGGGCACCTTCATGGGTCATAACACCTACATGGATTCCACATTCTCTCGTCAAATCATCAACTTTTGATTGAACCACTCCTAATTCCTTCCATAGTTCAGATGGATCAACATCTCTGTCATCTATTCTAATAGTGCCTTCAAATCCATACTCTGGCATATCGCCAAGATACAAGGCTTGAAGAAATACTCAAAAAAATAATTACTGATCTAGTAATAAATCTAATCGAATCCTTATTTCTGCTCCTTAACCACCACAGTCATTGATGCATCCTTTTTGGCAGATTTGACGGCTACTGCAAATTCACCAGTTGCCTTTATCTGATCTGTAATCTTGAGATCTTTTTGAGGAACCTCAATGTCATACTGCTTTTTGAGCTCATCTACGATGTGCTTTTCTGTAATTGCTGCGTAGAGCTTGCCGGTCTTTGTAGTCTTGCGTTCAAATTCTACAGTCTTACCTGCAGCGGACTTTGCTGAACTTGCTGCATCGCTTCGCTCTTGTTCTGCCTCTATTCCTCTGCGCTTAATCTGTTCGGAGAAACGCATGCGTACAGTAGGCGTAGCAATGAGTGCTTTGCTTTCTGGAAGTAGGAAATTAAGGGCATAGCCATCTCCTACGATCAATAGATCGTTCTTTTTACCAATGCCGTTTATATCCTGTAGAAGTAGAACTTCCATAATGTAATTGGGGTGTTCGGGAGTTGGTGTTCCAACTGCTCCGTAAGCCGCGGCATACTATTGACCCTCATCCATGTAGTCAAGAGGAATGTACTATTATGAATAAAACATTTATACAAAATACGACAAATGCGCGTAAAAAAGGAATTTCTAAATGCCTAGTAACCAGGGAAAGAACTTGATCCAGCCCTTTCCTGGGCGGAATACTCGTTCTTCTTTAAAGAACCAATGCCTGAGTGTGAGGAATCTATCTGAATGCATAGAGAGATCGCCCAATGTTACACCTCGCAAATTTTTGTTATACGCGAATGTGTAAACAGGTGAATATAGGAAGACAGCGGGTACATCTTCTTTTAGAACATCCCTGAGTTCTTGTAGTGAACGTTGCCTCTCATCTGGGTTTCTTGTTCTGCGGATGTACTCCAGCAGAACATCTGATTCCAATGATGAATACTGAGAAAGATTGTACGCATCCAGCAAAAGCTCATTGCGGTTATCTGTTTGCTTCTGCTTACCTGAGCTGTGCCAGTATGGGTAACTGTCTAGGTTATCTAGCAACGATTGGCCAAAGAGCAATATGTCGTAGTCACGACGGAGCATGCTTTCCTCAAACGCAGCACGTGTTTCTGGAACTTCTACCTGCACATCAATACCCAACTTACTCCACTGTGCTTTAACCATCTCAGCAATTTGAGGGTACTGAGGAGGGCTGGCACTTGTAAGTAAGCGTACAGAGAGAGGCTCGCCAGCATCATTTACTCGTACGTTAACTGGTGCATCTTCTTTGCGTTCACGGAGCATGCCTTCGCTCAAAGAAAGATCGCTCACGGCAAGCTGCTCCTCAGTAGGAATAGTCTCGTCGCGCGATGCTATAAACCTCTGCAATAGCTCTTGCTCATGAGATGCTTTGCGGAATGTACCCCAATCGTCCGTTCTCCAAAGGTAGAACGAATCTACAGCATTACCTTGGTCATCTGCTAAGCGCACGACATTGAACCCAATTGCCAAAGCTCCAGAACCCTCTGTGGGTATTTGTGCAACCCAAGCTCCGGTATCTGTTTCCATCAACATAATCGGCAAACCGTTTACAGTGGCTCCGGTAGAACCAACTGCAACAAGCGATCCTGTTACCGTAAGTGACGCACCTGTTTCTAAGTAAGCTATGGGATCCATTTGAAGTTCTCCAACAGCATTTGCTTCATTAATCTCTAGCAAACGCTGTAAGCGAACCTTCTCTGGCAAGTTCCACTCAGAGGTAAAGAGTGCACCTTGAGCAGCAGTAAGATCGTACTGATACCTCCAGTCCTCCATATCAATTTCTAGCAGAGGAGTATCTACAATAAGAGATTCGTTTAGCTCATCTACAATCTCCTGTTTGTTTGTACCAAGTTGGAGAGCAAGCCTAAGCGTGTTGTCCTGCATAATGGTTTTGTCATGATTCAGGAACAGCGCAACATATTGTGGCAACGTATACATCACAGAGCGGAAACGCTGTGGAATGAGTGGATCTCCTTCATCGTTTCTTGGAACCAAACGAACACCGTGGAGATTTCGTAGATCCGAAAGAAGAGTGGTGTAGTCGGGGAAAATACGGAACACAACACGTTCCAAATGGAACTGAGAGGGGAGAGGCCGCAAGAATCGTTCCAGAGTTACCTCTGTACTCAGCTCTGTTTGAACAAGACCTTTAAATGCATACGGGCCCGCTCCAATTGGATGGAATCCAAAATCAAGCGTCTGATCCATGCGTTCTATTGGAACACCTTCAAATGATCGAGCGGGGAGAATCCCAAGAGTTAGATTGCTTGGGAAAAACGCATAAGGTTCATCTAGAGTGAACTGCACCGCAATATCATCCAGCTTCTCTATATGTACTCCGCGGAAGTTCTGCCGCAAGAGACTGTTTGGAAACTGTGGATCTTGTACGGATGTAAATGTAAAGAACACGTCGTCTGCTGTAACAGGATGTGGATCTTCTTCAGTTGTATCATGCCAAAACAGATCTTCTTTGAGCCTGAGCGTATAACGCAAACCATCACTACTGATCTTCATAGAAGCTAGGTCTTCTTCTATTTGCTGGGTATCCGGATCATATTTGAGTAGACCGGAAAAAATAAGTGAGACCACATCACGGTTTACATCATTGGTTACAATGAACCACGGATTAAGCGGCATGAGCTCACCTATGGATCCTTCTATATAAGTGCCACCCGTAGTTGGAACAAGTGTTGTATTGGTAAGGTAAAAAAGACGCAGAAGTACAATTAGCGACCCCATGAATAGCAACGAAAGCCCCAGTGTGACCCACTGGTAAAGTGTTATGCGCCGCAACAATGAGTAATGGCTTGTACGAGGTAGAGGCACGACGGGGTTGGAACTTTGTTAGATGTACCACCTAATTAGCGACAGTGCGAAGAATGCGACTGCCAACCAAACAGTAACTTTGTAGATTAGAAGTTCTGCACCACGGCGCTGAATTGCCACTGAGCCTCCTCCGCTACCACCAAATGTCGCCGAAAGCCCAGATGCACGGCTCTGCAATAAGATACAGAGTGCAAGTAGGGCGCTGATAACTACGTGAATGAGAGCAAGCATGAAATGAGTTTACGGAGAGATGCTTTGTGAAACAATGATTTCACTTCAAAAGATGGTGGGTGGTACAGGAATCGAACCTGTGACCTTCTGGGTGTAAACCAGACGCTCTAAACCAACTGAGCTAACCACCCACAGTTAAAAGAGTATAGAGAATTTCGCGCAGTATGCATGTGAAAAGAAAGTGAATAAATACATACTTGACAAGTTTACAGAAATAACTTAAATTGCTATACCTAGTTTTCTCCCAATAATAAAGATGGGTCTTATAACAGCACGTACGCGAACTATCGCTCTCATAAGCATTGCCGCCCTAAGCATGGGTGCGCTCCATCTGATCTCAAGTGATCAGCGTGGTACATCCGCATTCGCAGCTAGTGAATGTTCCGATGGAATTGATAACGATGGTGACACTTTTGTGGACTTCCCAGAAGACCCCAACTGTGATGATCTCGGAGATGAATACGAAGGACCCATAGAAGGAAGAGTTAATGTCAGCCTTACAGATGGAAAGGAAACCGTAGAGCCAGGCGATACACTCTTCTACATAATCAGACTTTCTACACATCGCACAACTCCACAAAACGTAGATGTGCGTTTCTACATTCCAGAACATGCAAGCGAAGCACGTGCAAACCAAGGTGGTGCAGTGCATGGCTCTGTAGTGGAATGGAATGATGTAGTTGTGTTCCCAAACAATGGTGCAGAACTCGCTGTAGATGTTCGTACTACACTTGGTGCAGACAACGGTGACATTATGTCAGCCAGAGTAGTAGTAGACGGAGGCACTGCAACAGACATAACTGAAGTCGCAAAGGACACAATCCCAGCATCTAACTGGGTTGATCTTTCTGTAACGGACGGCAAGACATTCGCCGTACCGGAAGAGATGCTTACATACACTATTCTCGTAACAAACAGAGAGAAGGAGCCACGCGACATTACAGTACGTTCGCAGTTGCCTTCGGAGTTTGTTGTTCACGAGATAACAGGACCTCACCGCAAAAATGTACGCAAGATTATATGGGAGGACATGCAATTCGAACCAAAGGAAACTCGCGAACTCGTAGTTACTGGTCACGTAGAACGTGACGCACCTGCGTTCTTTCCACTAAGATTCCGTGTTTACTCCGGAACCGAAATTGCAACAGATACAACTACTATCGATTCAGAAGGAAATCAGTTTGGATCACTAGTTGTCAGCATTACAGATGCACAAACAAGCGCTGCCCCAGGGCAGGAGCTCACCTACAGAATTCTACTTGAGAATACTGCAACCTCACTTATTACAAATCTGGATCTACATGCAGGTTTGCCTCAGTACGCAGAATTCGTAGATTCTGATGCTGGTGGAGAGTGGCTCGGAAACGGTGTGTTCTGGAAAGGCCTCACAGTTAGCCCTTCTGGTTCACGCACACTGCACTACACCATTCGTGTACGAAGTGATGCACCAATGGGTTCATCTCTGCGAGCAGGAGTTATGGCAAAAGGCGTAGAAGCATTCGACATTACAGACATTGGAACGTCCATTGTAGGAGCAAGAGAGCCAAGCCAAATAACTCGCAATGCACTGACTAAGACAGCTGACCGCCGCGAAGTACGCCCAGGAGACGTTGTGAGTTTCACAATCACCCTGAGAAACACCACAGATCATCCGTTCACTAACGTGACAGTGGAAGATCGTTTCGATGCCAATCAAATGCGTATTACCGGAGGTGCAGCAGATGCGGTTAATGCAGCTGGAATGCTTAAGTGGAATATTCCTACCATCGAACCAGGAAGTTCATGGTCCACTCAGTACCAGATGCAAGTTAACCCAAACATTCCTCATGGAACAGAACTACGCAACGTTGTTTCTGCAGACGGTAATGGACTAGAAAGCCTCTCACTCACAGAGCGTATTCAAGTTGGTCGCCTCGGAGTGATTACAGGTATGCCTAAGTCCGGTGCAAGCATGGATGTACTCTTCCTGCTCCTAACAGGACTAATGGGACTCGCTCCCGTAGGAATGAGAATGAAGCAGTACGCTTAATTAAAACTTCAGCAATTTAAACAAGAGCCCAGCGTTACGCTACGGCTCTTGTTTTTTAAATCTCAAAATTAAGCATTATCCAATTGCATCAAAGATATCCTGCATAAGCTGAACGATTGTAGAAAAGTTAAGCTCAAAAGGAATACCGAGTAGATTCGCAATAAAGGAAACAGCGAAGAAAGCTATAAACGCTACAACGAGTCCAATGATTGCGTAGCGGATAGTATTTACAGCCTTTTGGATCTTCTCTTCGTTCCCCGCTGAGAGAATAAAGGAGATGCCGCCGACAATGATGTAAACGAGTGAGAGTACTGCAGCGACAATAAGACCAAGAGCAACAAACGTTGCGATGACCTCAATGATACTACCGTTCTCAAGTAATTCGCGGAGCATAACGGGGAGGGAAGGGGATTTAGGAAGAAGCTTCTTCTACAGCAGGAGCTGCTTCGGAAGATGAAGAAGTAGGCGGTTCAAGAATCTTTAAATTTACACGTTGTGCATTTTGGCTGCCTACAACACGAATAAGAGTGCGTAGAGCTTTTATAGTCTGCCCGCCCTTTCCTATTACTTTACCCATATCACGTTCACTAACCTGAACGGTGAGTAGAACACCAAGATCATCTATCTGACCATCGATCTTGAGTTGATCGGCATCCTCAACAAGTACGCCTAGTGCGTACTGCAGGAAAGCAAGTCCTGGGATCTCGTCGTCCGTGGTGGTAGCTTCGTCCGGCATAGAGCGTTTGTAGTGTAGTCAGTGCGGCTCTGCGTGTCACGTATGATCTTATTTCTGCGAATCTTCCTCTTTCTTTTCTTCTTTTACTTCTTCTTTAGGTTCTTCTTTCTTTTCTGCCTTGGGTTCCTCCTTGTCATCTTTGACCTCTTCTTTCACTTCCTCACTTTCCACTGCTTTACTTTCCACCTCTCCCGCAGGAGCCTCTTCTTTCTTCTCTTCCTTCACTTCTTCTGCAGGCTTTTCCTCTTTTACTTCTTCTTTGGGTTCTTCTTTCACTTTCTCACTTTCCACTGCTTCACTTTTCACTTCTTCACTCTTAACTTCTTCCTCCTCATTCCTCTTTTTCTTCTTAGTATACGAATCAATAAACTTCTCCAGACCTTTCATACCTTCACGCTTAAGAAGGCGAGCAACCGTGTTACTAGGTTGTGCACCTTTAGAAATCCACTCCGCAATACGCTTTTGATCTGCTTCAAAAACAGGCGTTTCGCGGTTTGGTAGGTAATGTCCAAATATTTCTATGAACTTCTTCTTAGCTGACCAGCGCTTCTCTGCAAGCACTACCCGGAATGCGGGCGTGTTTGTGCGGCCAATGCGCTGAAGGCGGATTACGAGCATAAGTACATGGAATGATCAGCGGAGCGATTTATACGTACTCCGCAATGCCACAGGGAAGCCTGACTTCCATCAGCGACGCGGTGGAGCATAGCAAGCAGACGCCTGTGTGCAAGCAAAAACCTTTCAGAATGGCACTACCTAAGATCGCTCGATCCTGAGTTCTCGCACACACTTTGTACCGTGTTCTTTAAGCTCATCCAAAAGAACTTCTTTTCGCACTTGTAGCTCCTGCGCAGCAATAGAATTCTCTGCACTTATTAACAGGACTCCGTCTTTTACATAACGTGGATGCAACTGAGGTGCATATTCACTCATATTCTTTTTT
>Ga0222658_1001284_pt1 | contig 11302 bp, 14 predicted proteins | sample AntAcemetagen476_FD_179830 | JGI IMG/M metagenome (GOLD analysis project Ga0222658, IMG submission 179830) | Saline water microbial communities from Ace Lake, Antarctica - #476 | ecosystem: Environmental > Aquatic > Non-marine Saline and Alkaline > Saline | place: Antarctica: Ace Lake... | reverse complement strand
TGTCCAGATGTACGTTACGAAGCACACCAGTATAAATTTGAGATAGAGATAAGTGTTTGAGTAACCAAAAAACGAGCATTAGCTCGCTGTGTGTATGGACTAATAAAGCAAGAGGACCAAGGCATTGACAGCGCAAATTAAATACTATATACTATGAGTAGAAGGGTCGACATATGCGCGGATAGCCATGGTCGGCTTTTTTATTTTAAACAAGCACCTCAAAGATTCCCGGACTGTCTTTGTCGTTCATTTTTCTATCTATAAGTTTTTTCATCATGGCCTCTACTTTTGTAGGCTTTTTCTTTACGCCAATTTTCATTTTATAAACTATGCTTGCCATTATGGCTAGGCTATCTGCCATCTGGATATCAATATCTAAATTGGCTTTATTTACCAAGCTTAAAGACGTAACTTTATTTCTATAGTCTGGGCCGGTAATTCCTGCGGATGGAACACCTATCGACTGCAACCTGTTGTGCGCTTTTATTAAATACCCATCTTGAAAAGGATCTGATTCTGCCACAATCTTCCCATTTTTTTTGCTTAGATGTTTTTCTGCAAATCCTTCCAACATTTTTCTATAAGATCGTTTCAATATAGTAATATCATTCCATCCTATTTTTTGAGCCTTAGCCTTATCGGTTATGACAAAAGCCAGCGACAAGGATTTGGCATTTAAGATAGATATCATGTCTGACCAGAAATCCAGCTCAACTTTTTTAGTTTTACGTAAGATTGCAAACGGACCCTTTTTTCTTATTATCTCTCTACAATGAAGCACTATTTCTTCGTCATTAAAATATTTTTTCTTTAATTTCCGGATAGATCTGTCTAATTTTGGCCTAAATGCTTCAGGTAAGATAAAACCAGACAGGATAAAATTTTTAGATAAATGACCGAAACTAGCCTTACCAGTTTCATCCAGTGCCAAAACTTTGTAATTATTCATAATCTATATCTCTATTTTACCTTTGCTGCCCTGCAAGTCAATAATACAGGAGACATAGGGGAGGGTAGGAGCAAGAATTATTTCAATAGATGTACGAGACGAAGCACACCATAGATTTGAAATAGAGATAAGTGTTTGAGTAACCAAAAAACGAGCATTAGCTCGTTCTTTTTGTATCGTAAATATATAAGCAAAGCTTGATGGAAGGCTAAGCAAAGCTTGATGGGGGAATTAAAAAAAAGGGACGACACTCATCGTCCCCGAAACTGTCTTGACTCGTGATATAAACCCATCCCAGTCACGCTCATGGCGAAAGCAGCGACACCACAAATAACAGTACCGAATGGCTCAATAAAAACAAGCACAACGGCAGCTCCGAAAAGAAATATTCCAAGAACAGTCCAAATGTCCATAACTCCTCCTTATAGGTACAACGTGTATGGTCTGGGTGCAGTCAGGAACTTGTATCCAAGCACAAGCGTTGACAAGCTAGACAAGCCTGTGAGGATTGCGAGTATCGGCATAGAAAATGCAAACAACACAGTAACAGTCACAAAGCACGCACAAAGAAATAACAAACATATTCCTAGACGTTTGTTCCTCCATATTACCATAACTCCTCCTTATATGAACTGGATCATTCTATCTCATCCATCTCCTAAGTATGAGCTAGGTTCTGGGAACGTCCTTTTCTTGGGAAGGTTGTCCATGGACCAAACTGAGAACCCTTAGTAGTTACAACGTAATTTCTTCTATCTATTTCTGGTAAATCTTTCGGTCGTAAAAGTTTCAACTCGCAAAACCGTTCAAAGTAGTCATTCAAGACTTCTTTTGTGAGAACCCTTACTTCTGCACCTACCTGCGCTTCTCTTTCTAGGATAGTGGACACGAGAATGTGGATTGTTAAAGGAACTACATAAAATTGATCAACAACAATGTCCCAGACTATCTGAGCCAGTCTATCGTTTTCTAGCTCAGAGCGCAGCCTTAAGTATTCATTTTTTTTCATACTTCCTCCTTGTAATCTCATTCACACCCTATCAACATATTGTAGCTTTGTCAACGCTACATACAACAAAAGTTTACCCGTCCGTAGTTCGTAGAACGTAGGAGGGCCCTAACTTGTCCTGAGCTTAGTTTACCCTGAGTAAAGCCGAAGGGAAGTTTTAACGAAGGAGGAGAACTTACCTTTATGTACTCATAAAAATTACGGATGTAATATTTTGTTAATGTGTAAAAAAAGAAGCCCCAATTCTTCTGGGGCTTCATCTCATAGTGCTTCTACTCTTCTTCGAGGAATTCTGGGTCAATCTTTTTAATAACACACTCAAGAAGAGTGGTAAAATCAATATCTACATAAACACGACTTCTGTCCTTGTTCTCAAAGACAATAATTTCAGTGTCGCTACAGACATTCATACTCAAAGAGAGTACTTCGCGCACATCGTCTGGTAAACTAATTTCACCGAATTCCCCTCTGTCAACGACCTTAACCTTCCTGAGGAGATAAGGGTCCCCAATCACAACATCGACAAGATCATCACCTGGCTGATTTGGGACATCAAGATAGCCGCTGGTACAGAACGTGTTAAGCTCTTTACCCAAAGCTGCCTTACTTGTTCCCACAGCAATTAGGTCATTGTCGCCCTCGTCATTGACAGCGCAATCGTTTATCTCCATAAACCTGCCACCAGAGAACTCTAGACCCACTAACTTCCTCTCGTCATTCATTTTGTCTCCCTTTTTGCTTCTAAATTTCAATCACATCCTATCATAAATTATCATACATGTCAACCTTACGTACAAAAAACCCTAACTTGTCCTGAGCTTAGTTTACCCTGAGTAAAGCCGAAGGGAAGGGCTAGGCGTTCTTAACTAAGCAATCCCTCTGTTCCATTTGAAACTTTGCGAGGAGGCACTTCAAATTTTTGCTTTTCAACGCAAACCCGCCAAGTGTTCAAATCTTCCGTCAAGGTTCTCGCCGACAAGGCGAGGTTCTTCAGGAATGGCGGGTTTGGTTTGTCGTAATCTAATCTCGACAGACCGATAAGGAGCGGCTTGTTTAAGGTGTTTTTAGCGGGCAGACCTTCCAGAACGAAGTACACCATAAATTTGAGATAGAGATATGTGTTTGAGTAACCAAAAAACGAGCATCAGCTCGTTCTTTTTGTGCCATAATGGGACCCGCTATCTTTTTTATGTGGAGGATATTGTGCGTACTATCATGTCTTTTACCTCCTTATTGGTATTAATAAATTTAATAAATTTATGAGGATTTTCATTTTTAAATACACGAAAAATTTGGTCTATAAATGCTGGACCAACAGACTCAACCCCCTTAAAATCTAGTACGATATTTTTAAATTTTTCTAGTCCTACTAATAGGCGCTTTGCTTGCGATCGTGAAACGTGGGGGTCACCAGGATCAGCGCTCAGGCTAACCGCAATTATTGTTTTGTTGAAGCCAAGATTTTTGTCAGTATACTCATCCATTATTTTTTTTGGCGTAACACTAGAGAACAAAGAAAGCTTCATGTTTATAAGTGTGCCTTTGATGGTGGGGTCAATATCGTGTTGTTTCTCAGAGGAAAGAAGCCACTCACGCTTGACGAAGCTGTAATACAAATCGTCAGAATATATTGAAAATATGTCAAAAATCCTAGAGGTAAAAAAAATGCCTTCACCCGTATGATTGTCTGGGTCAGTAGTAAATTTTCCCTTAGAAAGGTGCAGGATTGCCTCGTTTACAGACTCAATATGTAGCGCGTTCTGAATCTTGTTAAATATGCCTACGCCGTTATCTACGATGGTTATATCAATATGCCTCTTGGTTTTGCGCACCTTAATGTGAGTAAATGTTCCCTCCGAGTGGTCTTTGACATTGTTTAATATTTCAGTGAATCCATAGTTACAACTTGCCACAATGTTAGCCGGTAACCCCACAACAATTGGTTTAATATGTTTGTACCAAACCCAGCTTTCATCTAATGTTGGAGTTATGTCCAAATTAAAACTTTTATAGTTATTATCAACAAGGGAATATCGAACTCCAGACGTGCGACCGATCTTAGTAATTTTGCCATTTTTCACTTCTTTGGCCATGTGGGCATGAGCCCGTTGCCTTGAGATGTCAAAGGTTTTAGCTACAAGAGCAACTATGTCTGAAGGATGTTTTTTTAAATTATTATAGATAAAAAGTCTAATTGTGTTTTTGGCATTTTCTATCATATGATCTATTTTACTACCTAAAACCCAACTTGTAAACCCCTAAAACCCAACTTGTAAAATTATCGGAAAACAAGTAATGGAGAATGAGACATATCATGTTTTTCAGTTAGAAAAGGTATGGTTTATATCATACATAGTCATTGACTCTGCTTGACAATAATCTACGCTTTAATATAGAATTAAACTAGTTCTTAAAAGGAGGAGGAGCAAAGTGAAGGTGAAAAATTGGGGTTCAAAAATAGCAATTTTCTTGGTTTTTATGATTGTATGTTTTTGCGGCTATACACTCTTTATTACTTGGCATAGCATGAATGTTATAAACATGGGAACTGATGTGGTAGTCCTGGGCTCTAAATCGAACCTGCTAAGAGTTGAAGCAACTACAGGCTTGTTAAATGATGATCATGAGTTGTATCAAGACCTAATATCCCAAGCCGACAAACTCTGGCAAGAACGGGAAGTCTTGAACGAAAAATATGAAAGCTATAGTCAGTGGCTGGATTCTATCAGCATATTCTTCTAGTCTTGATTAAGTAATAAAACGAAGGTTTGCTAAGATGGCAAGCCTTTTTCTTTACAATCACCCATCGATCTCTTATCATGAGTGAGTCGAAGGAGGGAAGAACGGCACCTCATAGTCCCTTGGATTACTCGGTGTAAACTTCTCGAGATAATATCTTTCCGTACAAACTTTTAGAGTAAATATGGCTGTTTTTAGTGGTTACGAAAACGCATATTTTCCAATCTTGTAGTTACGAGATAGCCCATGAGTAAAAGCGCTCAAAGAAGTGTGTCCGATATGTCAAAATTAAATCAGTGCAAAATTTTTGAACTCAGAGTAAGCGATATTAACCCGCAATTTTTAATAAAATTTCTGCAAAAAGCAGTAGTGAATGATAAAAATAAACCTTTACACATCATTACCCTCAATCCAGAAATGGTAGTTGAGTCGAGAAAGAACAAGAAATTCAAAAATATAATCAAAAATGCCGGATTAATTATTCCTGACGGTATAGGAATAGTGTGGGCAGCCAGAATACTTCAGAATAAAAAACTTTCTCGCTTTTCTGGGACAGATATTGCAAAAATAATTTTAGACGGCCCCAAAGGAACAAAAGCATTCTTGTTCGGCGGACAGCCTGGAGTTGCCGAAAGAATAGAAGAGAAGTGGGGAAGTAGTGTTGCGGGCATTTTTCCTGGTTATGGCGCAGACGATAAAAAGGTGATAGAAAAGATCAATAATACAAATGCAAACATACTTCTTGTTGGACTAGGAAGCCCTAAGCAGGAAATATGGATAAATGAAAACCTATCTAAACTAAAACATATTAAGGTAGCTATTGGAGTAGGTGGGGCATTTGATTTTTTGTCTGGAGAAACTAAGCGAGCGCCAAGATGGATTAGAAAAATTGGACTTGAATGGCTCTGGAGACTTATTCTTGATCCAAAAAGAGCAAAAAGGATATTTAGGGCAACCGTTGTGTTTCCATGGCTGGTTCTTAAAGAAAAGCTAAAAACATCTTAAAGCCCTGCCTACCGGCAGGCAGGCGCCATTCCTTTGAACACTTGGCTTGTTTAGCTAATTTTGAGTGTTTCTTTCTTCTCTTTCCCCTAATCTCCCTTATCACCCCTTGTTTTTATCTCTCTCCATTGAATCATTGTGTCATTGAAAATTGATTGGAAATTGAAAATTGAGAATTGAAAATTATACTCCTTCTCTTCATCCAGAAATTATTCAATAAGGAGGATGACTTCTCTCTCTCTTCGTTACATGTTTCTCGACATTTAGTACTATGAAAGTTCACTTAATCGGCACCGGCGGCATAGGAGTTAGCGCTCTAGCTCGGTATTACAAGCACATGGACAACGAAGTCCAGGGCTCTGATATTGTTGGGTCCGAAATAATAGACAAACTAGAATCAGAAGGAATAACTGTTTTCGTGGGTCCTCACAGCGAAGAACGCATAAAAGAAGATATGGATCTTGTTGTTTTTAGCGCAGCAATTAATGAAGAAAACACAGAACGTAAGAAAGCTCAGGAGCTTGGGATAAAGACCAAGAAATACTCCGATGCTTTAGGAGAAATTGCGAAGAAATATTTTACTATTTGTATTGCTGGCACTCATGGCAAAAGCACAACCACGGCGATGTTGTCTTTTGTGTTGATTGAGGCAGGGCTAGATCCGACAGTGATCGTAGGCACAAAACTAAAAGAGTTTGGTGATACGAATTTCCATGCAGGGTCATCAAAACCAAAGGCAGGCTTTAGTAAACCTCTTATGCTTATCGAAGCAGACGAATGGAATGCTTCATTCTTGAGTTATGAGCCAGATATTTTGGCAATAACGAACATAGAAGAAGAGCACCTAGACTTTTATAAAGACCTGGATCATATTATTGACACCTACAGGCAGTTTACCCGAAATATTCGTGATGCTGGAACTCTTATCCTTAACAAAAATGATTCTGGTAGTAATCTTTTGTTGAAAGAAGTCCAAAGAGGGGACATCGAAACAAAGTTTTTCGCCGATGAAGAGCAGGGGACACAAGAAGAGGTGAAAAAAGCTCTGAAAGTTCCCGGAAAACACAACCTAGAGAATGCTCTTACCGCAATGGCGGTGGCACGGACTTTGTCTGTTCCAAATGATGATATTTTATCTGGCTTGAGTAAGTATACTGGCGCTTGGCGAAGATTTGATAAAAAGAAGTTAACTATTGATGGTAAGGAAATAATCCTTATCAATGACTACGCTCATCATCCAACGGAGATAATGGCGACTCTTGAGGCGGTTAGAGAAGGGTATAGTGAAAAAACAGTATGGACGGTTTTTCAACCTCACCAGCAACAGCGCACGAAAAACCTTATGAAGAAATTTGCCGGTGTTTTTGATTTAACCGATAAGCTTATCCTGACCGACATTTACGAAGTGGCAGGACGCGAGAAAGAAGAGGTTGTGGTCACAAGCCAAGACTTACTTGTTGAGATAGAGCAGGGTTGGGCCAAAAGAGGCCTTCCAGGCAAAGAGATTAGCCTAGTCAGTGACTTAAAAGAAATTTCAGAACTAATTAAGAAGGATACAAAAGATGGAGATGTAGTCCTGATTATGGGTGCAGGCGATATATGGAACATTAATAAATTTATTTAATTTATATTATGGGTGCGGGCGATATATGGGATATTAACAAGTACTTGTAATACCTCACAAAGTTAGAGACCGCCAAGCGAATATTTGTGTGCGGATTTACACAATACATATTTATTACTTTGCAAATGAGACAAGAAAAGGTAGAATACAGATAACAATGATTAATCATTAACATAGGAATATGCTTTTGCCACAAGCCATTGAAAAAATAATCGCTCTTGGGGGTGGAGTTTCTGTTGATGCATCTAAATATTTACCTCAAAATCTGGAGCGTTTTGCTACGATTGCAGCACAGTCTGGGGCAACGCTGATAATACGTAACACCAAAAAGCTCTTGCCAGTGACAATGCAACGGATTGCTGCTTTTAGTAGGGGAAGAGTCATTTTTAATTTTGATGAGTAATTTGTCTATAAAAAAAACAAAAAGAAGTTTTTGGGAAAAACTTTTTTACTATCCTTCATTTGTTAAAAGATTTACCTGTACGCTTGTGGTGATTTTGTTATTTTTTTGTGCGATTGCTTGTTTGACGTTACTAAGGTGGAGAATCGTTGACAATATTTCGGACCAGGTTGCAATTTTAAATTTTATTGTTCAAATTGCGATATTAGTTCTTGCAATATTCGCAACATATTTCGCCCTTCGACAGTTAGTAGAAACACGTTTTGTAAGCTTAGACGAAGCGGGTATGCGAAACCTTAAGTCTAGACACTACCTCAGGGCTTTTGAAAAATGGAAAGAAGCATTTTACATAAAATCAGACGCTACCGTATTCGCTAATATGTGCGAAGCACTTTTGTTATTAGAAGATTATGATACTTTTGATGAGTATATGAGAATGTTGCGAAGCTCTAAATTGAAGGCAAGATTATTCCAAGAGACATCAGATCATTTAATTCTTCTATACTTGAAGGCCGCGCGACATCTTTTAGTAAAAAACCAAGGGCAAGCAGAGAACCACCTTTCTTCCCTAGTTGCATTGACGAAAAAAGAGAAGATATTAAGATTAGACTGGAATTTTGGTGATTTGAGAGTATCTCCTGCATATCAAAATCTTGATGGAGAATGCAAAGAAATTGTAGATAATTTGCTGTCCTATCTTTCTATGACTATGATTCCAGAACAAAAGACAGAATTTGAAGCAGGAAACTATGCAAATCAGATTACTAATGAACTAACTAAACAAAAAAATAAAAAACCTGCGACTTAACAACACATATTTTATATTTTTATCTGATTTTTTAACTAAAAGAGATAGAATAGGGGAAAGCAGTGTGTTCTGCTTTTATGAATACTTATAGCCAATTAAATATTGTTACCCTTAAACCATTCACCGCCTAGCGGTGTTTTTTGTTTGTGTTTAAAAACATGGAACCAATGACAATAGAAAGAGATCAAAAAGTAACAATTACTCCGCCACGATTTCCAAAAGGAGAAGAAGATGATTACAAATTTTGTGGTGTTATTGAGGTAACAGGAGGGAATTATCCTATGCTAGAATTAGTTTTTGGCAGAAATCTTATGTCTAACAAGGATATGAAAAAGTTAAGTGGCTCTCTAAAAGAAAATAGTCCTCATGTTTATAGCCACTTAAGGCACTACAAAAAAGAACTAGAAACTGATTTAATAGAACATACTTACTCAGAGATTACTAATCATTGCTTTAAATTTCTAAAAGCTTCTAAGAATCGAAGCTTCTAAAAATTCATGAATTAACCGCAGACAAAGCAATGTATGACTGTAGTTTTAGTCCTTGATTCTGTGTCGCTTTTGAATTTTTGTAAGTTTTTATGGGTACTGCTTTTTTGGGAGTTGATTTAGACGAGAGAGAAAGAAATAAAAAAAAGAAAACATAAATATATTAAAAATTAGAAACTGGAAAAATGAACAATAAATGAACAATAGAAGAAAGATATTTATTTTTAAAGGCATATTTTATACCAAAAAAACGTGTTTTAATTTATATAATAAAGCTAAAGGACGAAAACCAGACAAGCCAGAAAGAGACTATTTAAAACTGATTCTCTTAACAAAGCCTCCCTTTGATTATCAATGTAACAAGGTTATAAATTTCATTTTAGATGAGCAAGCAAAAAATATCGAGAAATTGTCTGATTATATTGATAAAAACAGAAAGGATAAAAGGTTGTGGCAAAACAGAGAAAGAAACTTAAAACTTATAGATAGCATTAAAGACAGAAATAAAGAGTTTTTTAGAAAATTTTGGTAACTGATAAATGGAGCAGCAGAAAGCAACAACAAGAATTTGACAATTTCACTATTAGGTTGAACAAACTTGGTAATGAGAGTTAGGAAATACTATAGCCTATCGAGATTAGATTACTATAAGCCTGAATTTTCTCAAAAGCCTAAACCCGCCATTCCTTCATACGTTTAGCGGGTTTGGGGTTTTCCTTTTCCTTTTTTAAGTTTCTTAAATTTTCCGTGAATTAACTTCACCAAATGTTTGTATGGTATACAAATTATTGTTAGAATAGGTGTGTAAGTTCACACAAAAACCAATTAAGTGACATATTATATATTTTTTACTATAACTCACTTATTAATTATTATTTATTAGAATTATGAACTTTTTTTGGAAATTTTTAATGCCTAAATCAACTAAAAAGTTTTTTTGGAAAGAACAATTAAATTCTTATAAAAAAAATGAGCCCATGATTTTCGACGATGAAGTCGGTTTTATAATAAATTTATTTATTGAAGATAAAATAGCACCAGATAAATTTACTGCCAATCTTATTCATGTAATTACTGAAGGAAAGGATAGATTAAATGTTATACCTGACCAAAGAATGCAAGAAATGTTAAAAGATCAGACCCCATCAATAAACTTTGTTTGTCTACCTAGTGCAAAAAGAAAAGGGATGCCCGCTTGGTTCTATGCTGCCTATCCCGATGTCTTGGCTTGGTTGTCTAAAAAAGAGCGCGAATTTGAAGATAGTCTTATTGAAAAAAGTTTTAATTTATTCGGAATTACTAAAGGAAAATTAGATGAAAATTTTGAAAAAAAATTCATGAATAATCAAGGCTGTATCAAATTTGAATACTTAAAAACTTTAGTTGATAGCTTTAAAAAAGAAACAAAAATAAAGAACATAGAAACATCAACAAAAAATATATAATACATCACATAACAAAGCATATGAGATTTAATAAAAGGTGTGCAAATAATTCTAACGTTCCTGCCTACCAGTAGGCAGGGTTCACGACTCTCAGTAATATTAGCTTGCATAATATACAAGACAATTTAATCAGTAAACAATTAAAGACAAAACTATGCCAGAAAAAATAGAAGGCACAACCCCGCCACAAGAGGGTGAAAAAAATGAATCTAACTTAAACCAGATTTTTATGACATTAAAGACTGATGCAATGGAGCATCGACAAATGATGTGTCAAAGAGCAGGAGATACATTAAGTTTTTATACCTTATTTGCCTCAGAACAGGCTGCACAAAGTGTTCATGATAGCCTTGTTCAATTAGGACAACAACCAAAACTAGAGGGCAGAAAAGTTTTTTTGACTGCTGAATTTCCTGGAGACGAAATTGATAAGCTTGCTGATACGTTTAATTCAATACCAAAGAGAAAAGAATAAATTGCCAAAATTATTGAAGCCAAGGGATGGGGCAAACTAGATTTGGAATATAAACACATTCATTCTGTCGTTGAACAATAGTTCTAACGTTCCTGCCTACCAGTAGGCAGGGCCACGCCCAGCATGATCTTTTGTGATTATGGTATTGACAGATGATATCAGTTATGATAGGATGAAAATGAAAGATAAAGGGAGGCAGTGATGATTGACGTAGAAAAACTAGTAGGGCTAACCCTTAAGGGTGAACTTGTCAGAGGAAGTCGTCTTCTTGGGAACCAATTTGTGAGGGCCGTGGCCACAAGTGAGGCAGCTTTAGGTACAAAACTGAATCAATTTTGTACTTATATATATGATGAGGTTACA
>Ga0222658_1001283_pt1 | contig 11305 bp, 11 predicted proteins | sample AntAcemetagen476_FD_179830 | JGI IMG/M metagenome (GOLD analysis project Ga0222658, IMG submission 179830) | Saline water microbial communities from Ace Lake, Antarctica - #476 | ecosystem: Environmental > Aquatic > Non-marine Saline and Alkaline > Saline | place: Antarctica: Ace Lake... | reverse complement strand
ACTTGTAGTGGGACAATATCAGCATGGGGATCCTACTCAACTTATGATAATTGCGCAACTACAGAAATATGTGCCAACAATGATTCAAGTTGTAATTATACAGCTAGTTGTGATTGCGAATGTACCAATGCCTCAGATCCTTGTTGTGATGGTTGTAATTACAATAGCTCAGCAACTGTTTGTGACTCTACCTATGCTACTGACTATGGATGTCCTTGGGGAACTAGTTGTGGTGCAGACGTGGGAAGAAGATATCAACAAAGATATTGCTCCGGTACGAGTGCTACTTGTAGTGGGACAATATCAGCATGGGGATCCTACTCAACTTATGATAATTGCGCAACTACAGAAATATGTGCCAACAATGATTCAAGTTGTAATTATACAGCTAGTTGTGATGGTATCCCTGTTTGTGAGGGGTGTGTTTCGGTTGATCCCTCAGAGGCACAATATTTCGCCAATATTGGCGAGAGTCTAAGATTTTATATTAAAAATCCCCAAGGAGGGGTGACTTATAGCTTTGCCGGCGCAAGTTATTGTACTTGTTCAAACTGTACAGAATGTACAAGAGCAGCAGGCAGTACAGTTAATGGAGCAACTATTAATTATACAGGAATAGGCTACGCTAACGGCAACTACTTGGGATCTGCGCTAGCTTATGTTTGTGATTATGGAGGATACAGTACGGGATCTTCAGCTTACAATCTTACACCTTCAATAAATTCAAGCAAAACAAAAAAGCATATGTGCTCTAGGCATCTTCAAGGTAATTATTATAAAGTGACTGTGCCGTCCGGCTATACTTGCGATCTAAGGTGGACCGTTAGTCCAGGAAATCAGGGAACATACAATTTTTACGATCTTTATACAAAATCTACCAGCGGATCATATCCGACTAAGTCAAGCTATAATTGTCATGAAGACGCTTATTCTTATTCTGATGGTGTATGCTCGCACACAGGACTATCGTCTGGTACATATTATGCTTATGTGCCATACGACAGGGATTATCCGTCTCAGGTAATTGGAGAAACAAGAGCAAAGTCTGATTATGAAATCATCGCAAGATTGAGCAATTGTGTTAGTGGCGGAACTACTTATTGGAATCCATGTAGTCCTTCGTCATGTAATGGTAATTACATTACAGGAAGCGAAACGACATATTGTGATTCTGGTGATTCTGTATTGGGCGGACAGTGCATTCCTCACGACAACGATATAGTAATTTCAAGTTACCAAAGTGGCTCAGGTTGGTATTGTAAATTTGACGATCCAGACTGGTTTTTCCCAACAAATGATGGGTATGGTTTTGTAGAATGTCAGAATTAAGTTGCTCTGAAATGACAGACATTAAAAAGTTTAAAAAAGATAATGACAAAACAGAAAAGAACTATTCTCACAATAGCTGTGCCCATAGGAGTGATACTAATTTTTCTTTTGGGATATTATTTGATTGGAAATTCAAGAGATTCTTTATTTGAATATGCTGATTGCCTGAAAGAGGCTAGAATCGAAACTATCAATTTAGAAGAAAAATTTATCATCGTTGAGCAATTAGCATGCCCAAACTTGTCCAAAAGTCGTCTTAATAAATCAATCAAAGTTTTGGTGGACCACGAAACCCTTCTTGAGAAAATTATAAAAGAGATAGATCAAGAAAGTGGAATAGAAAACGAAAGCGTCTTGCGCACAATACTGGAAGATTTTAAGGTTGGACAGGTTGTCAATATTGAAATTAGTAAAAATATTATTGAAAATAGTGATATCAAGGCAGAATCTGTGCGATTTTATGAAGACAGCCGTAAAGAAATAACCTTCTAAACACCCCACAACTACTTGGAAACTACCAAGCGAATATTTGGTAGCTTGATGTGAGATGTGGGCGTTTGCGAGAAGAAAACGCAAACATTGATTTCAATACGTATATGCGAGTGAATATGTGGACGCATATGCGTTTTTTGTTTGTGGATAAATGATTTAGGGAGGCAGCTATAAATGTGGTATAATATCTTTATAATAGATGAACTATAAATACCTGCTGAAAATCGCTGTAGGCGTTGTTTTACTTTTGGGAGGGTTTTTTGTTTGCACAAATTTTTCTTATGCCGCTACAACTGACAATGTTCATGGTTGGGCGTGGTCGGATAATATTGGCTGGATTAGTTTTAATTGTACTGATGGAGGGCCAGCTCAATCGAATGTATGTGGCATAAGCAATTACGGGGTTCATGTAGCATCATCAACAGGCACAGGCATTTTTTCGGGCTATGCGTGGTCGGATAATATTGGCTGGATAAGCTTTAATCCGACTGATCTATTGGGATGTCCGTCGGGAAGTTGCCAAGCGGAAGTAGATTTGGTGACAGGAGAGGTTTTGGGCTGGGCGAAAGCTCTTAACTCAACAGGAAGTGATTATGGTTGGATTAGTCTGCGAGATATTGCTAATGGATACAACGAAGTTTTAATAAACACAACAACTGGTCGTTTTGAGGATTATGGTTGGGGAGGAGGGCCAAACGATGAAGCAGTTATTGGTTGGGTTAGCTTTAATTGCTCAGACGGAGGACCAAGTCAATCAAATATATGTGGCACATATGATTATTATGTGGAAGTTGATCCGTCGATTTTTAATGGAGTGCCATATGTTGAAGATTTGAGCATGGCTCATTCCGATTTTTGTTCAGAACCGCCAAGTTATCTTTTAGGTTGGACATTTAGAGACGACGATGCGGGAGCTTATGAAACAGCGTATGAGGTTTGGATTCAGAATGACTCGACACTCAATTCTACGACAACGCTAGTAAGCACCTATCCGCCGCCACTTTTCTATAATGGAAATACCCAAGAGATGCCTTTGTCAGTAAGAACTTCAGAAGATTTCAATGTTTTTCCTCTACAAATAACTTACGGACAATCATACTCTTGGAGCATAAGGGTTCAAGATAATTTTCCTACTTGGTCTGTACCAATTCCAGGACCAGGCTTCACTGTCGAAGCCGATTACCCTGATTGCAGTTTTGACATGGATCCACTGACACCCAAAATCAGCGAAGAAATTACTTTTACAGACACTTCAACCGCTGGAACTCCCGCTATCCCAATTACGGATTGGAGTTGGGATTTTGGAGATGGGATATTATCAAGCACACAGCACCCAACTCACACATACTATGAGGTTGCGCCAATAACAGTTACGCTTACTATTACAGACTCACTATTAAGAAGTTGTACCTATGAGCGGTCATTTAATGTTCGACCTGGAAGACCAGAATATATTGAGGTAATACCAAGATAACAATGGCAATAAACACATATTTAGGAATTGATATTGGAGGATCGACCTTGAAACTTGTTGAAATAGAGAAAAAAGGAGGAAAGTTTTACTTAAAAAACTATGCCTCAACTTACTCAAACATAAAAAGCGATCCACTTATGGAAGGAAGAGAAAACTTTTTGAAATTAAAGCCAGAAGAACTGGGCAGAATTTTAAAAGAAGTATTTAAGGCGACATCGTTTAAGAGTAAAAAGGCAGCGCTTTCAATTCCAATTCACTCTACGTTTACAACAATTCTTAAACTACCAGCAGAGCTTGGAGGAGACGAACTTAACAATGCCATAAAGTTTGAAGCGAAGAAACACGTTCCTATTCCAATAGAGGAGACGATTTTAGAATGGAGAGTTATTAGAGAGACCCAAACGCAGGCAGCTCAAGGGAGAGAAGTCTTGAGCGGAGACGCGAAAGGAGTGATGGTCCAGGAGGTATTTTTGATGGCCGTTCCGAAAGACATTGTGAATAAATATCAAAGTTTGACAAAATTTTTGAAGGTTGAGCCTGAGGTTTTAGAGGTAGAGATATTCTCACTTTATAGATCAGCTTTTGTGGCTGACGAAGGCCACTATGTATTCATTGACATTGGTGGACAGAATACCAATGTAACCGTTTTCTCAGAGACGTTTATAAAAGATACATTCAATATTAATATTTCTGGTGACGACTTCACTAGGTCAATTTTGCGCCTGAAAAGAACTCTTAGCTTCAATGATGCGGAGAAATTAAAAGTAGAGAAAGGATTAACAGATCCGCTTGTTAAGGAGGCGCTTATGCCGCATTTCGAAGACATAGTTGATCGGATCAGACGAAGACAACCTGAGGGATTTAGGATTAATAAAGTAGTGTTGGCCGGCGGAGCAGTATTGCTTAAGGGGCTTCCACAGTATTTTAAGGACAAAATGGGAGTTGAGGTCGAAACGATCAATCCTTGGAAGAACATCGTTGTCCCATCAATGATTAAGGAAATTCTGTCCGAACAAGCACCGTCGTTCGCGGTAGCGGTTGGACTTGCCCTTCGTGGATTAGAAAGTTAATCATTATTAATAAATTATGCCTGTTAGTTTAATACCACCAACAAAACCAAAGCCAAAAAAGATTAAAAAGGGTAAAATAGGCGCTTTGGTACTCAAGGGAACAAGAGAGCCTAAAAAATTAGTGTATTTTTTAATATTTCTTATAGGAACTATCTTAATATTCTCATTTTATGGGATAGTCAAAAGCTATCAGACGTCTTTAAAGAATAAAATTACCAGACTTGAAGATGAGGGCAAAACACTGGAGGCTGAGAAAAGAGAATTAAGAGAGACAACATCAGTCATAGGGTTTCAGGCAAAACTTGATATTTTGGGGTCAGTTATTGATTCACACATTAGCTGGGAAGGAGTGCTGGGCTTTTTAGAAGAACTTACATTGCCAAAAGTTAAGTATGACAGCTTCTCATCAAATGGTTCGGAGCGATCACTAAGGCTAAGTGGTGTGACGACGAATTTTACTAATTTAGCCGAACAGATGCTTGTTTTTAAAAATCACAACCTGGTTGAATCTTTTAAGTTGACGGGGTTTGGCATGTCTGACGATGGGATACGGTTTGATATAGATCTTGCATTGTCGCAGGAGGCCTGGGAAGGGGGCAGTAAAGAAGATGAATCCTAAAATTTTTATTGTATTTTTAATAGTTTTATTGGTTAGTGTTTGGAATTTTGCTATTGATCCAGTTTTTGACGGGATAAATATTATGAAAGATGAGATTGTCGTACAAGAAGCCCTTAATGAATCTAAAAAATTTGAGATAGCAAAACTTAAATCTCACGAAGAACAATTATTATTATTAGTTGAAGAGAAAGAAAAAGTGGAGATTGCCATTCCTTCTATTGCAAAGGAAGAGGAGCTGATGTTGGAAATCGAAGCATTGGTCATAAGGAGCGGGATGGCCCTGGGTAGTCTATCGATAGATGTGCGTGGGTCAAACAAAAAGAAAGGTGAATCTTCAGAAGGACCTCAAGAAATCAATATTAGTATTAATGCAGGGGGTAGTTACGATGCTCTAAAGCGCTTTTTTGCGTTAGTCTATAAAGATTTACGCATAATGGACATTGAAAATGTTACTTTTTCGCCTCCTGGAGAGAAGAAGGCTGGAGAAATAGGTATTTACGATTTTTCCATAAGCCTTATTACTTACTATCACCAGTAGCACCTACTTATCTCTGACAAGCTTTGCTTATCATTAATTAAGCCGAATTATGAGTACAGACATTAAAAATAAGAAAAATTTTCTAATCATTCTAATCATTCTAATTATTATTATTTCTGGTGTTGTTTTTTATCTTCTTAAAACAGGAACTTCAAGAGAGGATGACATGTCTCAAGGTGAAGAGGCTACGAACAAAGCTCAGTTTACTTTAGATGTTGATATTTTAAGAACACCATTCTTTGAAGACCTGAGGAGATACGGCAACTTTCCAATAAAAGCAAGGCGTTCAGGAAGGAAGAATCCATTTGAGCCTTACGACTAATAAAAACCCATACAATAATGCATCACGACAAAGAAATTGCCCAAGTTTTATTAAAAAAGGGCATTTTTAAAAAAGAGGAGATTGATAAATATATAGACAAGGCTCAGAAATTGAGCAAGCCTCTTTCTGAGATTTTGATAAAACAAAACCTTATTGGAGAAGAAGAATGGCTTAAAGCCAAGGCAGAGGTTTTAGACCTATCCTATATCAACCTGGAGAGATTGACGGCCGAAGAAAATGTTTTAAAAGAATTTTCTGAAGAGACAATAAGACAGTACAAATTCGCTCCATTTTCCAAAGAGGGTAATGTTTTAAAAATAGGCTTAATTAATCCAGACGACCACGAGGCGCTTGAAGTCTTAAGATTTATGGGCGCAAGAAGAGGGATTAAGATGGAGCTATATTTAATCAGCAGAGCTAGTTATGCGACAATTCTTAGGCAATACCAAAATATCAAGGGTCGCGTAGAAGAGGCCCTAAAAGAATTAGAAGCCAAGGCAGCGATTACTGATGCTGTAAAAAAGAAAAGAAAATCAATTACTGCTGAACCGCTAGCAGCAGAAGCGCCTATCAGTAAAATTGTAGGAGTTATTGTGAGGTATGGAGTTGAGACGCATGCGTCAGACATACATATAGAGCCACTTGAAAATTCTGTAAAAATAAGATTTAGAGTTGACGGACTTTTGTATACCAGTCTTTACCTAGAAAAAGAGGTGCATCAATCGATTGTTACGCGTATAAAGATTCTCTGTCGACTAAAGATCGATGAGACGCGCGTTCCTCAGGACGGTCGTTTTCACGTAAGGTTGGACGAGAAAAAGATTGATTTTCGTGTTTCCACGTTGCCGACAGCTAATGGAGAAAAGGTTGTTTTGAGAATTCTTGATCCTACGTCAGGTATATATAATTTAGGTGGCCTAGGGTTGATTGGCAGGAATTTGCGAGTCGTTGAAAAGGCGATTAAGAGTCCTTACGGGATGATTTTGTCATCTGGGCCTACTGGATCTGGAAAAACAACAAGTCTTTATACGATTTTAAATATTTTAAATCAGGAAGCTGTGAATATTGTTAGCCTAGAAGACCCTATTGAGTATTTTATGGAGGGCGTTAATCAGTCTCAGGTTAAGCCAGATATTGGCTACACCTTTTCTTCTGGTCTGAGACACATCCTAAGACAAGATCCGGATATTATTATGGTGGGAGAAATTCGAGACGCAGAAACAGCTACACTAGCTACTCATGCTGCTCTAACAGGACACTTATTGCTTTCCACGGTTCATACAAAAAATGCAGCTGGCATAGTTCCTCGCCTAACAGACATGGGGATAGAAAGATACCTGCTTCCTTCAACTCTTTCTATTGGAATAGCTCAGAGACTTGGCAGAAGGCTTTGCGGAGACTGTAGGAAAGAGTATGAGCCACCGGCAGAGATACAGGAAACATTGACAAAGACTCTTGCAGAAATACCTGATTCAGAAAAAGAGGGCATTGCTGCAAGCGGTCCTTATAAATTATACAAAGAGGCTGGCTGTCAATACTGTAAAAACGAAGGAACAAAGGGAAGAGTAGGGATTTTTGAAATTCTGGAGATGACTCCGCAGCTTGAAGAAATAATTATTGCTGGATCAACTGACTCGAAGCTAAGAGAAGAGGGTGAGAGGCAGGGAATGATCACAATGTTCCAAGACGCAATCCTGAAGGCGCTAAGAGGAGACATTTCTTTTGAAGAAGTGCTAAGGATTACAAAAGACTAATTATGAAAATATTATTAGCTGAAGACGATGCATTTTTGTCAGATATGTATGTCACTAAATTTTCTAAGCTTGGCTATAAAATAGATGTTGCTTATGACGGAGAGGAAGCAATCAAAAAAATAAACAAGTCTTTGCCGGACGTCCTTCTCCTGGATATAAGAATGCCCCTTAAAGACGGTTTTGAGGTGCTGACCGAGATTAAGGGCAATGAGAAAACAAAAAATATTCCAGTAATTCTTTTGACCAATTTAGGACAAAAGGAAGATGTTGAGAAAGGATTGAAGTTGGGAGCGGTAGACTACCTAATTAAAGCCCAATTCACACCCCAAGAAGTTGTTGAGAAAGTAAAAAAAATAACAAAACAATAAAACATGCTAGACCTTAACGCTGAGAAAACAATAGACGAACTGTTAGAAATAGTCGTAAAAAAAGAAGCATCAGATTTACACATTTCTGAGGGACGACCACCAAGCATTAGAATAGATGGGCGTCTTACGCCTGTTGAAAACAGAGAAAAACTCACTCCAGAAAGCGCAAAGGCACTTGTATACAGCTTGCTTACTCCCGAAGACGAAGGCCGTTTTGAGAAAGAGAAGGAAATTGACTTTTCATATACTTACAAAAAAAATAATCGTTTTCGCGTTAATGTATATTATCAAAAAGGCTATGTTTCAGCAGCACTTCGCCTAATTCCTAACAAAGTTAGAACTATTGAAGAACTTCAGTTACCGGCTATTCTGGGTAAATTTTGCCTACAGAACCAAGGCTTTTTTCTCTTGGTGGGTCCTTCGGGCAACGGAAAAACAACAGCGATGGCAGCCATGGTCAATGAAATTAATCAAAAGAGATATGACCACGTTATTACGATAGAAGATCCGATTGAATATGTTTTTGAGCAGAGCAAATCTATTATAGACCAAAGAGAGCTTTATCGTGACACAAATTCTTTTGCCAGGGCACTAAAATCAGCCCTGAGACAGGATCCAGATGTCATTATGGTAGGAGAAATGCGCGATCCAGAAACCATTAGCTCGGCATTAACTGCGGCTGAGACCGGGCATTTAGTTCTAGCTACTCTTCATACTAATGATGCGCCTCAAACAATTGACAGGATAGTCGATTCATTTCCGCCTCACCAACAAAATCAAGTTAGATTTCAGCTAGCAAGCACCCTTTTAGGAATTTTATCAAGGCGCCTTATACCAAGAATTGGTGGCGGTGTTATTAACGCAGTTGAGTTATTGGTCGTTAATGGAGCTGTTAGAAATCTTATTCGTGAAAACAAAATTTACCAGCTACCATCGATAATAGAAACAAGCTTTGAGGAGGGGATGATATCTTTGAATCGATCTTTAACAGACTTAGTTAAAAAAGAAACAATATCTATTGATAGCGCACTAACATTTAGTTCGAATCCAAACGAGTTAAAACTCATGCTGTAGTCACTTATACAAATGAAATACAGATACAAAGCACAAAATAAAGAAAAGATAGTTCAGAACGGAGTTATTGAGGCAGAGACGAAAGGGGAGGCCATTAAGACGCTTCAAAGCCACAATCTGGTTGTTTTTTCTTTAACCGCGGAGGGCGATGCTCGAGCTTTTAAAAAGCAAGTAAACATCCCATTTCTAAATCGTATCAAACAAAAAGACTTAGTAGTCTTTTCAAGAGAGCTAGCAACGCTTGTTGAGGGAAAAGTTTCTTTGGTAGAGGCGCTTAAGTCTCTAGCGCGCCAGACTTCAAATACCAACTTTAAAGATGTTATTGCCGTGGTGGCTCAATCAGTAGAGGGGGGATCATCACTTTCCAAGGCAATGGGCAAATATCCTAAGGTTTTCTCTGATTTTTATATGAACTTAATTAAGTCATCTGAAGTTTCAGGAACTCTTGAAAAAACCCTTATTTATTTAGCAGACTACGAAGAACAAAGACATGAAACGATTAGCAAAGTTAAGGGCGCGATGATGTACCCTGTTTTCATACTTGTTTTTATGGGTGTTATCGGCGTGTTTGCCATGGTTTCAATTGTTCCCAAGATAACAGCGATGCTTACAGAAGCAGAGGTGGAGCTTCCTTTTATGACAAAATTAATCATAGCAATAAGCGATTTTCTCACGAACTATTGGTATGTGGCTATTTTAGGCACGATCGGGATTGTATATGGTTTTTGGCGCTGGATTCATTCAAAGTCTGGTGCTCGAATCTGGGGCAAAATAATTCTCAAGGTACCTGCGCTTGGTGTAGTTCTGAAACACTTCTACTTAAATCGCATTGCAGAGAACCTAAAAACGCTTTTGAGGGGCGGCATTTCCATTCTCAGGTCGCTTGAGGTAGCTGCCAATATTATTGGCAATAGCGTTTATAAGGATATAATTCTTGAGACCAGAGATAGTGTGAGAGGCGGGAAGAGTATGAGCTCAGTTTTTGAGACATATAAGGAATTTCCTCCGATGTTTACTGAGATGGTTAAGGTTGGAGAAAAATCGGGAAATGTTGATAACATGCTTGAAAAACTAGCGATTTTTTATAAAAAAGAGGTGGATAATGTTGTTGAGAACGTTAGCAAGTTAATTGAGCCTTTTCTTATTGTTTTGATTGCCGTTGGCGTGGCCGTGCTTGTGTCTTCGATCATTCTACCAATTTACAAAATGAGTGAAATGTTCTAGCGGTGTGGATAAGTTACTTTGTACTAGTATTTAAATAAGGTTTTTAAAGTGATAAAATACATATAACAACGAATGTTGTTTTGTTTAGTTAAAAAATATTGGTCGACCATCCAAAAGATAAAAAGTTAAGTTAGTTTGTCGTTCAGGACGTAAATCCTGTTAACGATATTTCATTAAAAAAATGACTAAAAGAAATAAAAGGGGTTTTACCCTTATCGAACTCTTAGTTGTAGTGGCCATTCTCGGTCTTTTGGCGACCATTGTCGCAGTTTCGCTCACAAGTGCACGTGCCAGAGCGCGTGATGCAAGAAGAGTCTCAGATGTTAGGCAGATTGAAACAGCTCTAGAACTTTTCTATGCAGCTCACGAAGAATATCCTTCTGTGGCGAGTACAACTGCTCTTGCAAGTGAAGGATTCCTCAATATGTCAGCGTTTCCAACAGATCCAAATACTGGTAATGAATATTGCTATGCAGCTGGCACGGATTCTTCTTTAGCCTCCGGAAAGCAAAATCAATACTATCACATTGGCGCTCAGCTTGAGAATTCTGACAGTGATCTCTTGAGCCAAGACGTTGATGACAACACAGCAGATGCTGCTCCGATAGCATGGAATTGGAATGACACTGAAGACTGTGGTGGCGCGGGAACTGGCGCTGTCGCTGGCAACTTTGATGGCACTGATACTGTTTCTTTGCCAACCTATGACAGAGGAGTATTTCCGAACTAGTTAACGTATATACGAACAATTGCAATAGGGGCCCATGGAGCCATCAGGACAGTTTTGTTTTGAGGCTTTGTGGGTTTTTGTTTTATTGAGACCGTGATCATTCTACCAATTTACAAAATGAGTGAAATGTTCTAGCGGTGTGGATAAGTTACTTTGTACTAGTATTTAAATAAGGTTTTTAAAGTGATAAAATACATATAACAACGAATGTTGTTTTGTTTAGTTAAAAAATATTGGTCGACCATCCAAAAGATAAAAAGTTAAGTTAGTTTGTCGTTCAGGACGTAATCCTGTTAACGATATTTCATTAA
>Ga0222658_1001277_pt1 | contig 11338 bp, 6 predicted proteins | sample AntAcemetagen476_FD_179830 | JGI IMG/M metagenome (GOLD analysis project Ga0222658, IMG submission 179830) | Saline water microbial communities from Ace Lake, Antarctica - #476 | ecosystem: Environmental > Aquatic > Non-marine Saline and Alkaline > Saline | place: Antarctica: Ace Lake | collected... | reverse complement strand
TAGCTATTTTAATTTTTTCATTTGTTCATTTAATTCATATTAACATAAATGGATTAGATCGTGGAGAAAAAATACTAGATTATAAAGAAAAAATAACCACTTATGAATTTAAGCCCTCAACAATAAAGGATGATCCAAAAAACTCTGCCTGGTTTACAGGCATAAAAAATAAAGGAGTCAGTTATTCAGATATGTGGTTTAAAGATGATTGGATAAACTCCAATTGGAAAACTTTTGTTGGAGGATATGGATATACCAATATTTTTGCGCATCCCGGATATTATTTATTTATGAAAATTTTATATCTTACATTTTTTATCTTTACAATAATCATCCTATCAAATTCTAAAAATCAAGAAAAATATCTAATGGCCCTTATCGGGGGATTTTTTATCTTACTTCTATTTGCCTCTTCAATATATTCTTGGACAATAAGTTTACAACCTCAAGGAAGATATCTATTTCCAATATTAAGTGGGATTGGACTCTTACTTTATCAAACTAAAGAAAAATTTAATAAAAACATCACACTCATTTTATTACTATTGTTATTCTTAATGTCTGCATATTCATTTATTTTTATTGCATTAAAAAACCTAATAATTATTTAAATTAGCTATTTTTACAAACCTTTCGAAGTCCTGAAATAAATTCAAAAACCCTAAAAGGAGAATTATATTTTGCTTTTCCATAAATCCTAGGATTATGTTTCACTTTTATTTCAGTTATTTTATATCCCTTTTTAGAGAGTATGGTTGGGATTAACCTATGCCCTCCCTTGAATAAAGTTAAATCTTTAACACAATTTGCCCGATATGCCCTTAAAGTACAAGAGATATCATGTATTTTAATTCCAGTTATTTTCCTTACAAATCTATTTGCAATTTTAGATGGAATTGTTTTTATAATTTTTGAATCTTTTCGGTTATATCTCCATCCACAAACAACATCATAACCCTCATTTAATTTTTTCAATAAATCAGGTATATCTATAGGATCATTTTGAAGATCTCCATCTAAGGAAATTATGATTTTACCTTTTGCTTTTTTAAATCCAAAATTTAAAGCCTCACTCTGACCCAAATTTTCATTAAAATGAATTATTCTTAAAAAATTATCTGTTTTCTTTAATTCATTTAAAATTTCAAGAGTGGAATCTTGACTACAATCATCAATAAAAATAATCTCATATCTTTTCTTAAGATTCTCTAAGGCCTGCCTTAATTTATTATATAATATTTTTATATTCTCTTCTTCATTATAAACTGGAATGATTACACTTAAGTCCATTTTTTATTTAATTTAAGTTGATTTAAATAACTTATGTTAATAAAGAATATTAAATTCTACAATTACATTATTTTGAATCTTTTATTATCCGAATAATATCTTTTTCAAAATAATTTATAGCCTCAATTGAGCCACTTACTGAAAGATGAGATTTATCCTGATACCATACCTTATTTTTTCCAAGGTCAAAAGAATAACAAAAATCATCATCACAAAATACTTCAAAGGGATTAAGAAAAACAATATTTTTTTCAAGATTAGTATAATTTAAAATCCTTGAATTAATTTCTATGCCCATTGCTTCAGATTTTGGAAAAGTCATTGATTTAATACAATTACTCTGGAAATATTTAGAACGACTCAAACAAGAAGAAATTCCAAAATTCTTACCCATCGTAGGAGTATCCCCGATTATTATTAATTGTACTTCAGGCATAATTCTATCCCTTACTTGTTTTATATTAGTTATCATAAAATCATTATATTGGTCATCAGTTTCAAATTCAATTTGATCTCCATTAAAATCACAAATAAATAAATCATAGCTCTCCCAAGATTGAGACCAAATAATGGGTTTAGTATTGTTCTTTAATAAATCAAAAAATAATTTATTTTGAACTATGCAGGTATTATTCTTTGCTTTCTTATTCAACAAGGTAAGATTAGGACCGAATAAACAACCATAATCAATTATTGTTATTGCGGTAATATTTTGCTGATTAAAAAGAATATCTAATCCTGCCGCATATTGAAGAGAATAACTATCTCCCATCAAAATAACATCATAATCTTCAAAATTTGTTTTAGATTCACCAAGAGTTCCCATTACGGAAAATCGATGCCCTATTCCACCATAAGAACGATTATAAAAGTTATCATCACTATTTATCTGTAAAAATCGAGTTTCAACCCGATTAGGGAATCCAGATTTTTGCACAACAATCAAAGAAAAGAAAATTAGTAAAATAACAAATAAAACCGAAAACCAAATAAATATTCTTTGAGAATTTTTCTTTTCCTGAATTTTACGTTTATAAAATGGAGTTTCAATAAACTTATAAGATAAATAGGAAAGCAAAAAAATGATAATTAAAAATAATATCTGCTCTTTAAATAAAAGTTCTGAATTTTTCCAATATCTATAAAAAACCAAGACTGGCCAATGAATTAAATAAAGTGAATATGAAATTAAACCAATCCCTACAGATAAGGGATTCTTCAATAAAAAACTAACAAATTTACATTGACTACCATATATAACAAACACAGCACCCAAACAAGGAATCATTGCATAAAAACCTGGAAAAGGAGTATTTTTAGTAAAAGAAAAAAAACCATAAAATATGAGGGCAAGACCAAGAATCATGAATAATTCAAAAATTATTTTTCTCCTAGGTTGAAATTGAAGTAACCAAACTAATATTGCACCCAACGCAAATTCTACAACTCGAAAAGGTAAAAGAAAAAAAACCGCAGAAGGATCAATAGTTAATAATTTTTCTGAAAAATAAAGAGAGACAATTCCTCCCAAAATTAAATAAAAAGGAATCTTTGATTTTCTTTTAAATCTAAATAAAAAAAAGAAAATCACTGGCAACAAAATATAAAACTGCCATTCAACCGCAAGAGACCATGTGTGCAAAAGAGGTTTAAATTCGGAAATACCATTAAAATAACCAGTTTCTCCTAAAAAAAAGAAATTAGAAATACCCAATAGACTATAAATCAAGGATTTTCCTAATTTAATAAGATGTTCTGGAGCAAATAGAAGATATCCAAAAATTAATGTTAAAAACAAAACAACAAAAAATACAGGCAATAATCGTCTCATTCTTCTAATATAAAACTTAGAAAATGAAAAAGAACCTTTTTGCATATTTACTATAATATTTCTTGTCATCAAAAAACCCGAAATCACAAAAAAAATATCTACTCCTATAAAACCCCCACTAAAACTCGAAAAGCCCAAATGAAAAAAAATTACTCCAAGCACCGCAATAGCTCGAAGACCATCAATTTCAGCAAAATATTTTTTTTGTAGCATTATAATTTATTTAAGATATTCTTTCAACACCTTTTTGGGTTTACCCTGTCTAAATACTACCCCATTATTTATCCAAATTACTTTATTGCAATGTTTTCTTATTGACTCTAAATCATGACTCACTAAAATAACCGAAACCCCATTCTTAACTAATTCATTTATTTTTTTTATACTTTTTTCCCTAAAATCCTTATCTCCTACTGCAAAAACTTCATCTAATAACAAAATATCAGGATTAGAATGTATTGCTATTGAAAAAGCTAATCTTTGCCTCATCCCATCCGAAAATTGGTATAAAGGAGTCTCAATAAAATCTCTTAATCCTGCAAATTCCACAATAGAAGTAAATTTTCTCTTAATTTCTTTAAAAGACATCCCTAATAACAAACCAATTACAAAAACATTATCTCTCATTTTTAATCTAGACTCCATTCCAACCCCTAATCCAATAATCGGAACAATTTTTCCATTAATTTTTAAATTACCCTTATCAAAAGAATAAATTCCTGCTAAAATTCTTAATAAAGTAGATTTCCCACACCCATTACACCCAATAATTCCTAAAACATCTCCTTTCTTTAATTCAAATGAAACTGATTTTAAAACTTCAAGAGTTTTTTTAGATTCTTTTCCCATAAATAAATTTAAAATTCTAGCCAAAGCTCCTTGATTCTTCTTAAAACCTACTTTAAATGTTTTATTTAAATTTTCACTAATTATCATTTTTTCTAAATTAATTCTGCAAATTTAATTTTTAATTTATTAAACATAAATAATCCAATTAATAAATAAAATAAACTATAAAATAACGCCACACCCATCATCCATAATTCAGGCAAGGTATTGTAAATTAAAACTTCTCTAGTAATAGTTATAAAATAATACATTGGATTAAACAAATTAAGATAAATTAATGTTGTCTGCCCCCCAATAGAATAAAAAACAGGGGTTCCAAACCAAATTAATTTAGATGCAAATTCCCAAACATTACCTAAATCAACAAAATAAATACTTAATGAAGAAAGTACTAAAGAGATACCAAAACTAAATATCAAAAAGAATAACAAGATTAAAGGATAAAAAATTAAACCAATTAATGAGATTTTAAAATAAATCAAAAACAAGCACAAAAGAAGAACTTCAAAAAAATGAGAAAACAAAGTCTTAAGAACAACTGCCCCTACTAAGGATTCTCTTGAAAAATTCATAGATTTGATAATTCCAGAGTTAGATCTAATAATTGCGATAGATTCACCGGTTATTTTTTGAAAAAAATTAAATAATATAATTCCTAAGAATAAGTACACTGCATAATTTGGAATTTGATGCCCCAATCTATCAAAAAAAATCGCAAATAATAATAAAAAAGTTAAAAAAGGAGCTAATAAATACCAAAATATTCCAAGCCAAGTTCCTTCATTTCTAAGTACAAATCCTATTTTTGCTAATATATAAGATAATTCAAAATTATGCCTTAAACTCATGAATTTTTAATAAAATTAAGATATTTAAAGTTATATTTAATCAAAAAACTCTTTAATTCTTATAAAAAACAAGATAATTAAAACAATATAATCTTTTCAAAAAAATTATTCATCACCAATTTCTTTTTGTAAAGATTCGGGAGCTTTATCTAATCGAGTAATATCTGAAACCCTATCCCCTGAAGCCAATTTGATTATCCTAACACCAGAAGTTGCTCTGCCCATTACTCTTAAATTCTTCATATTCATTCTTATTGCAATACCTTTCTTAGTTGTAACAACCATGTTATCTTTATCATCAACAGCAATTGTACTTACAACCGATCCAGTCTTTTCACTTACCTTTAGATTCTTTACACCTTTTCCTGCACGATTTGTTACTCTATAATCATCAATCTTACTTCTTTTTCCAGAACCCTTTTCGGTTACAGTTAAAATAGTGTTTCTATCTCCTTTTACTAAGGGTACTAATTCTAAACTAACTACTTCATCACCTTTATCAAACTTAATTCCAGTAACCCCATAAGAAGCTCTTCCCATAGACCTTACAGAATCTGAATTAAATCTAATTGCCTGACCTTTCTTTGTAAATAACATTACCTCTTGTTTATCTTTAATTCTCTGAACTCCCACAACCTTATCAGAATTATCTGCAGGAAGATTAATTATTCTAACTCCTCCACTTCGAGGTTTACTAAACATTTCCAGATTAATCTTTTTAACCATTCCATTTTGAGTAGACATAAACAAATAATCTTTAAATTCCTTAACAGAAATCACGTTTGTAATTTTATCATCTTTAACATTTAACAAATTAATAACGGCTTGCCCCTTGCCATATCTTTGAATCTCGGGAACACTATGAGCTTTCAACCAAAACACTCTTCCTCTTTCACTAAACATTAACAAATAATCATGAGTTGAACAAGTTATAATCGTCTTAACAAAATCTTCTGAAGTTAATTCTGTTCCAATTACTCCCTTTCCACCACGCTTCTGTTCATTATAAGTTTTGAAAGGCATTCTTTTAATATATCCCTTCTCGGTCATGGTAATAACAACATCTTGTTTCTTAACTAAATCTTTTTCGTCAATATCCTTAACCGTCTTAATAATTTTACTTCTTCTTTCATCCCCATATTTTTCTTTTACTTCTTTCAAATCTTTCTTAATTAATTTCAAAATTTCTTTTTCGTCTCCTAAAATCTTCTTCAACTTTTCAATTAATTCTAACAATTCTTTTGCTTCTTTTTTCAACTTATCAAGTTCTAAAGAAGTTAATTGTTTTAAAGTAATTTCTAAAATAGCCAAAGCTTGTTTTTCAGATAATTTAAATCTAGTTTGTAATGCACCAGAAGCTTCAACACTAGTCTTACTTTTTTTAATTGTTTTAATAATTTCATCAATATTATTTTGTGCAATTAATAATCCTTCAACAATATGCGCTCTTGCTTCTGCTCTTCTCAACTCGAAATCAGTTCTTCTTCTAATAACTTTTTGTCTATATTTAATATAAACATCTAAAATTTGTTTTAAATTCAATTTTTGAGGTTTTCCGTTAACTAATGCTACTAGAATGGCATCAAATCTAGATTGTAATCTAGTTGATTTAAACAATCTATTAATTGTAAATTGTGCATCAACACCTTTTTTTAATTCAATAACAATTCTAACTTTCCCCTTTGAAGATTCATCCCTTAAATCAGAAATATCTAATAATTTTTTATCTCTAACTAATTCTGCAATTTGCTTAACTAATTCTGCCTTATTAACCTGATAAGGAACTTCAGTAATAACAATTCTATCCTTATTTTTACCTTCTTCAACTTTGGTCTTACCCCTCATAACAAAACCGGCCCTCCCATTAGTATAAAGTTCTTCTAAATTTTCAGCAACAATTTGTCCACCAGTAGGTAAATCAGGACCCTTAATTATCTCCATTAATTCTTCAATCTCAATTTTAGGTTTATCAATAGTGGCAATAATTCCATCACAAACTTCAGTCAAATTGTGTGGAGGAATATTCGTGGTCATACCAACTGCAATACCACTTGAACCATTAATTAATAAATTTGGAACTTTTCCAGGCATTAATACAGGTTCTTTTAATGAATTATCAAAATTAGGTCTAAAATCTACTGTTTCTTTTTCTAAATCTTGTATTAATTCTACAGCAATCTTTTGCAATTTAGCTTCAGTATATCTCATTGCTGCAGCTCGATCTCCATCCATTGACCCAAAATTTCCCTGACCAACAACTAAAGGATATCTTAAACTAAAATCCTGAGCCATTCTAACCATAGCATCATAAACAGCAGTATCTCCATGAGGATGATACTTACCAATAACATCTCCAACAATTCTCGCACTTTTCTTAGTCATACCTTTTTCTAATCCCATAACTTTCATAGCATAAAGAATTCTCCTATGAACTGGCTTTAATCCATCTTCTGCAGCAGGTAATGCTCGAGAAACAATAACACTCATTGCATAATCAATATATGCCTTTTTCATCTCACTAGAAATTTCTTTATTAATAACCCTCTCTGCATCCATATCTTTTAGATTAAGCTCTTCTCTCTCTAATACTTCTGATTCTGTATTCTCATCATCTTTTTCAAGAGTATTTTCAGGAACTTCTTCATCTTCATCCATTTCAACTTCAATTTGTTTTTCTTCTTCTTCCATTTAAGCATCCACCTCCGCTATATCTGCATTTGTTTCAATAAATTTTCTTCTTGGAGCAACAACATCTCCCATTAACATTGAGAATGTTTCATCGGCTAGAACCGCATCTTCAATCATAACTCTTTTTAAAATTCTAGTTTTAGGATTCATAGTTGTATCCCATAACTGCTGAGGATTCATTTCCCCTAATCCTTTAAATCTTTGAATATCTGCTTTTCCACCCAACTCTTTTAAAACTTTCTTCATTTCATCATCAGAATAAACATATCTATCTTTCCCTTTTCTTATCCTATACAATGGACTAACCGCCATGTAAATATTTCCATTTTCAATTAATTCCGGAACATATCTAAAAAAGAAAGTTAATAACAAAGTTGAAATATGTTGCCCATCAACATCTGCATCAGTCATAATTATAACCTTACTATATCTTAACTTATCAATATTAAATGTCTCCTTAACACTAGTTCCTATTGCCGTAATTAAATTAACAATTTCATCTGAACTTAAAGCACGAGCAGGATTTGATTTTTCAACATTAAGAATCTTACCCTTTAATGGCAAAATAGCCTGAAATTCCTTATCTCTGGCCATTTTAGAGCTACCCGCTGCTGAATCTCCCTCTACAATATATAATTCAGTTTTTTCAGTTTTTTTACTTGAACAATCTGATAATTTACCAGGCAAACCACTTCCAACACCAATAGCACTTTTTCTTCTTACTAAATCTCTTGCTTTCTTAGCAGCATTTCTTGCTTTTGCAGAAGCAACAACTTTTTCTGCAATTCTTTTCCCAACAGATGGATTTTCTTCTAAAAATTCGATTAATGCAACAGAAACCATTGAATCAACAATTCCTTTCATTTCAGAATTACCTAACTTAGTTTTTGTCTGCCCTTCAAATTGAGGTTCTTGCATTTTAATACTAACAACGGCAGCTAATCCTTCCCTAACATCATCCCCAGATAATTTTTCATTTTTTAATAATCCCTTTTTAGTTGCATAATCATTAATTGATCTTGTCAATGCAGTCTTAAATCCAGAAATATGAGTCCCACCCTCAGTAGTATTAATAGTATTTACAAAACCAAAAATAGTATCATTATAACCATCATTATATTGGATAGAAACTTCAACAACGTTTCCAGCATCTTCTCTTTTAAAATAAATAGGCTTATGTAATGCAGTCTTAGAATGATTAATATGTTTAACAAATTCAATTAATCCTCCCTCATAATGTAAAATTTCCTTTTTACCATTTCTTTCATCTTTTAAAATAATTTTCACAGCAGAATTCAAAAAAGCAATTTCTTGGAATCTTTTTTTCAAAACAGCATAATCAAATACTGTGGTAGAAAAAATATCATCATCAGGATAAAAAGTAATTTCAGTTCCAGTATCTGCCTTATCAACTTTTCCAATAACCTTCATTTTAGAAATCGGAACACCAATCTTATACTCTTGCTGATGTATTTTTCCTTCTCTTTTAACAGTTGCAATTAATTTTTTAGATAATGCATTTACACAACTAACACCAACACCATGTAATCCTCCAGAAACCTCATAAGCATCTTTCTCAAACTTCCCACCAGCATGAAGTTTAGTCAACGCAATCTCCATTGCAGGTTTTTTATATTGTGGATGAATACCTGTTGGAATACCTCTTCCATTATCTTTAACATTTAAACTACCATCTTTATTAATCGTAACAAAAATCTCAGTACAATGTCCCCCCATTACTTCATCAATAGAATTATCTACAACTTCATACACACAATGATGTAATCCATCCTTGCTAGTGCTACCAATATACATTGCAGGACGCTTTCTAACTGCTTCTAAACCTTCTAAAACCTTAATATCTGATGCTTTGTAATCTTTCTTCTCAACCATAATAATCTCCAAATTAAGAAAGTAAACACTAAAACATAACTAATTTTTGTTAAATTTTAGCTTCTAAAATCTCGCAATTTATAAAAATTACAAGGTTTAATCATTTATAAAGCTTTCGATAGTAAAATACAATTTACCGACGATAAATAAACAAATTAAAAAATTAATATTTTTTAATCAGGAATATTCACAAGATCAATAATCTCCCATTTATTACGCCTTTAAACGAATCACTAATCAAAAATTTAAGAATATCTTTATCAAAAAAATTACAAATATTAACAAATTTTAATATAAATTACCCCACGATTTTAAAAAATAATTTGATTCTAAATCATTTTAATCTACAAATTCTTCTTACTCATTCTCATGATTTTTCTTCTTCTTCTCTTCTCCCCCCTACCCAAAATCAACCATCTTCTTCCAATAACAATTAACAAAAACAACCAAATCCAAAATATTACCCAAAATATCCCCTTATAATCTTTCTTTATAGGAACATCAACACACATACCACAACTATCTCCTTCATTAACACAATCAATATCATCTTCATCAAAATTCTTTATAGCATCAAAACAATATGGACAATAAGCATTATCATCAAATATCATTTGAATATCTAATTTATCAAATACCTCATCAAACAATTTCATTCTTGCAATCAAAACATCATTTGAATCATAAATCTTAATATAATCTTCAAAACACTCTTCAACTTTCTCAACAATAATCGGTAATTGAGTAGAACACTCTCGCCTTTCAATTATATCATACTCACAATTATTCTTATCCACACAACTTCTTTTCTGCTGCCCCTTCAAAAGAATCCTATTCTCAGCAATTTCATCTAAATTATAAACCGCTCCACACATCCCCCAATCACCACATTGATAATCAGGAATACACCTCTGCATTGTAGGCAATTCAATTCCGCTATTGTCTTTAAAATCATTTTCACCAGCATTCTCATTGACCTGTTCTGATACTCCCTCACTAGAAAAATCACAAACTTCATCAGAATAACTTCCACCACAATTATTATCATCCCAACAACTTCTCGTTCCATTTTCATTACATAACCCGCACTTAATATTTGAAATACAAACAGCACCCCCTCCAGAACTTCCAGTTTCTGCAGTTCCAGGACTAGGAGTAATAAAACTATAAGTAACTGAAGTATTACAATTTCCTGCAAAATCACAAGAAGTATAATAATAATTATAAAAAGTATTATTAATTAAACTAGTTAAAGTTATAGAATGATTATTAACCTTCATGACATTATCCCCCACAGTATTAGCAGGACTTGCCCAATAAGTTACACTTGAATTACTTGGATCATCACTATTCCAAGTGATTACTGCAATTGCATTATTAACTATCGTTCCAGGAGAACTTAAACTCCAACTTGCACCTGATAAAACAGGAGAAGTAACATCAATATCAACAATAAAAGAGTCATTAAAATTATTCTGTTCCTCACTAACGTTATAAACATGATCATCCCACAATCTTTCATTATCATTAGCCGCAATAACACTATTATCATAAAATAATTTAGTTCCCCCAGTATTCACATACTCAATTATATCAGTAATATTTGTCCATCCAGAATTATTAGTAATAAGCTGACGATAAGGTGTTTCCTCAATTCCATTATAAATATCAATGCTTGCATTTGCAACATCATCACTACTTATATTTATAACATGCGCCCGATAATACCATTTTCTTATTAGCTCTCCCCCTAAATTAATATGTTCCCAAAGATAATCATAACTAAAATTAATAAAAGTATTATTTTTCTTTTGGGATCCCACAACAATACTCCAACTTGTGAAATTAGTCATATTAGTATCTCTAAAAAGATTATTATGACCTCCAACAAAAATCCCATAACCCCCTCCAGAGTTCATATTATTACTCTTAAACAAAT
>Ga0222658_1001276_pt1 | contig 11341 bp, 25 predicted proteins | sample AntAcemetagen476_FD_179830 | JGI IMG/M metagenome (GOLD analysis project Ga0222658, IMG submission 179830) | Saline water microbial communities from Ace Lake, Antarctica - #476 | ecosystem: Environmental > Aquatic > Non-marine Saline and Alkaline > Saline | place: Antarctica: Ace Lake... | reverse complement strand
ACATGGACAGAAGAAATACGAGATGCGTCCCTTAAATTCTTAAAAGACCAAGAAGGAGAGATGGACAAGGACTCATTCGCACAAGAATATCTAGGGATATTCCAAGATGAAGTTAATCAATGGTTTGAAGATGAACTAATAAGAACGTGCATGACAGAAGAAAGGCCGAACAAAATAGAAAAAAACGCTATTTATTTCCTAGGGGTTGATGTTGCTAGAATGGGTGAGGATGAATCTACTTTTGAAATCTTTAAATTAACAGAAAAAGGCCACCTTTACCAAGTAGAGAGCCAAATCACTAAAAAAACCACTCTACCCCAAACTTTCGAGCATATAAAGCAGTTACACTCGCTTTATGAGTTTTCTAAAATCTTCATCGATTCAGGAGGGATTGGGGTAGGGGTATTTGATTGGTTAATGTATGATGATGACACGAAATACGAAACAGAGGCGATTGATAATTCTAAACAGATAATAGATAAAGATGGCAAGACCAAAAAGCTACAAAAGACTTTAAAATATAGTCATGCGAAGATGTTGATGGAAACCGGAAAGATTCATTTACTAGACGAGGCAAATATCTTTCAATCCTTTAAATCTGTTCAGTTCGCCTACACCAACGACAATCTAGGGACTAGGCACCTTAAAATATTCGGGAATTACACCCATATTGTCGAGGGGATAGTAAACGCAGCATGGGGTGAAAAATGCAAACATTTAAATCTTTCGGTTTACTCGATTAAAGTATGAATAAAAATAAAGTGAAGATTAAAAATAAGGAATTTGAACTAGAGGATAAGGATACTGCCTTGATTTTAGCAATTCAAGATTTAACAGAAGCGACTAATGCGGCGAGGCTTAAATAATGGTAGACGCTGGAACTCTCGCAACAACTGCCCAAGTACTTTTAGCAATAGGACAGAACGCAAGTGCAAACCAAATTCTCGAAGCAAATACAAACTACTGGATACTCCAAGCCGAATCTTTAATGTCCTCAAATGTTCAATATGATTTAGTTACTAATTATGCAACTTTTACAGCATATCAAAAACAGACTTTAGCTTTAGCAGCTTCTAGCAAAGCAGCAATGATTGGAATTAATCAAAACCAAAACTCATGGCAATTAGCAACCTCACAAAGTAAATTAAATGTTTTAGATAGTCTATATAAGGAATCAATGGAAATCATAAAAACTCTAACAGCATAATGGCATTACCAACACCATTCACAACCACAAGCCCATTAGTTTTTAATATAGATTATTTCGACTGGGCGCAGGGAGCAGGATATAAGAAATATTATCTTTTAGGAACTGAGGACACGGGGGGAAAAAAATATAGTTTAACAGCAGATAGTACAATAACATCGCCATCTACTAATTATAAAACAGCAGCAACAATTAATTTAGATTTTGATTTAACATTTAATGCTCCAGTAGATATTGCAGCCGCAACAGCAACAATAGAATATATGATTGGTTTTGGTGGAGCTATGAGCAACAGCACTGTTTGGACTATCTACCATTATAACGGAACTACTGAAACATCTCTGGGAACTGCAACAGCTTCTGTTAGTGCTTCTGCTAATGAATGGCAATCCGTAGCAGTTCAAATTCCATTAACAGCTAAACATTTTGCAGCGGGAGATATTTTAAGGATAAATGCTAATGTTACACAATCACACTCCACAACAGGATTACATTATGACCCTGCAGGCGTAATTTCACAGACCTTAAAACAAGGGGGAGCAGGGACATCATCGACAAGTATAAATATTCCTTTTGAGATTCAATAATGGCAGACTATAATTTAAGCAATGGAACAACAACTGATTTTACAAATCAGGTATCAGACTTTATAGTAGAATCAAAAGCACTAGATGCAGCAAGCCCAGCAAACGATGAAGATTATTGGTATTTTACTAAAGCGACACAGAATTATGGTTACTATTTATCAATCCCTGAAATCTTTTCGGCTACAAATGCACTGGCAACATGGGCAGTTTCGCGAGGTTGGACATCAGAAGATATGAAAATGAAAGCACAACTAGACCATGTTTCGGGAATGGGTAAAGATAACTTTGACAAGGTCATGTGGAATCATCAGGTTGTTAAGGTGGTTGTTGGAGATGCTTTTGCAGAAGTCAAAAAGAAAAATGGAATCATAATTAATATTATCCCAATATCTCCCGAGAGAGTTCGTATTGTTTATGGAAAGAACTCATTGATTAAAAGATATGATGTGTGGAACGGTGAAGAATGGAAGGTTATTAAAAAAGAAGATATGCTTCATTCACAGAATAAAAGAATCGGCGACCAAGTTCACGGACAGTCACAGATTGAGCCAGCTAAGAATATCATTGATGCAAGGAATGAGGCTTTTAATGACGAGAGAGTTATTAAGCATCGAGATAAAGCCTTAGGAATCGTTTATTATAAAACTAACAATGCAGGAAAAATATCTTATGCAAATACTCAGATAGAGAAAGCTGTTAATAAAGGTGAGATGTTAGGATTGCCCGAAGATACAGCTAAGATTGAGCCTTATCCGAGCAGAAGTTCAGAGGATAGAACGACATGGATTTCTTATTTAGAAAATTTCTTTTATCAAGTGTTTGGTGTTCCTCGAAGTATAGCAAGCAGCGACGGAACAAGTGAGGTCGGGGGTAAGATGGGTCATGTAATTTTTGAGCCAATCTATACTAAAGAACAGAAGGATTTGGAAGGTGACTTATTGATTCAACACTCAATTAAAATTCTATTTAACAGACCTCCGAGCTTAGGTGGACTTCAAGAGAACGAAGCAAAGAACACAGGACAAACTAATATTCAGCCGAACGATGTGGAGGCATCTTTAACTAGAGAATAATGGTATTTGAAACCCCATTGGGTAAGATAAACCCAGCCAAGATAATTACTGATAGATTGACTAAAAAGAAAGGCCCAACACCTCAAGAGCAATGTGTGGCTAAGGGTGGAACGTGGGATTCTGTTAATGCAGTTTGTGTATTCCCCGAAGTTAAACCCCTACCAAAGCCTGTCATTCCGAAAGTGGCCCCAAACACCCCTGAAACTTTTACAAATGTTAAGACTGGCATTCAGTCTGGCATAGTAGACCCTTTAACAGGCAAGACTTTTTTAGGATTAAGTCCCGAAGATGTGAATCAAATTGCACAGAGTAGATTAGAAAAAACACAACAACCAGAAGGAACGGCGCCAGTAGGGACAGCACAGGACGCGGCAAATAAGCAGGCACTAGGAGAACAGTTGTCAGCTCAAGTTGGACAAACAGACCCATCAATAGCATCCCCATCATCTTTAGATTTAGGAGAAACAGTAACCTCTAGTTTAAGAGAGGCTATCCCAAGAGCCTTAACTTTATCAGGTGGCGCAGCTGTTGCAGGAGCAACCGCAGGGTTAGCAACCGCAGGGGCAGCGAGTATTCCTTTAGCAGTTGGAGCGGCAGCGATAACTTTTACGGGGTCAATATCAGCGAGTATGTTGAGCAACATGAAAAGACAAAGAACAGACACAACTAATGCACAGCAGAGAGTTCTTGACGAGGGTAAACAAACATTATCAGATTGGTCCACACTAGCATCAGCAGACCCATCAAGAAAAATAGAAGCAGTAACACAATTTAATAATCAGTTACAAATAATTCAAGATGCTCATCATCAAATGTTAACTGACACTAACGCGGATGTTTTAAAATTTGAAAATGCTATACCAAATTTAGCTGAATTTAATTCTTTCTATTCAGTAGGAGGAGAGAGAGATGCTTTGGTTGCAGATATGAGAAATGCTTTAACTGGAGTGTTAAATCCCGACGAGGTTAACTTTAGGATGATTTCTTTAACAAATAGAGAGGGGACAGCCCCAACACCACCGCAACCTAGTTCAGGCGGATTTCTAGGGGAGATATTACCATGATGAAAAAAACTAAAAAAACAGACAACAAGCCAATTATAGAAACTATAATTAATTCTGTAGCATTGGGTTTAACATCTCTAGGAATGGTTAAGTTAACCACAGGGTTGAATATAGGATTTTGTTTTATTGCTTTCGGTGTTGGACTAGAGTTCTTTAAATATTGGGGAAGAAAGTCTAATTATTGGTAAAGTTTATAAACATTGAAATCTTGATTATAATAGAATGGATGAAGTAATTAATAAAGACCCTGTCGAAGATAAGCCGTTATCACTTTATGATAAAACTGAAGCGATTGTGAAACGACAGGAAGAAGCAAATAAAAAAACTGAAGAACTTTTAGCAAGACAGGAAACCTTACACGCAAACGAAAGACTAGCAGGGACAACTGGTGGACATATTGAATCACCGAAGCCATCTAAAGAGGAAACTGATAAGGTAGCTGCTAAAGAATTTTGGAAAGGCACACCTTTGGAAGATGCCATTGACAAATGTTAAAAGACGATTGGAAAAAAGCATTAAAAGAAATGGAAAAAATGTTAAAGACAGCGACGGAAAATGTAGAAGCTGCTTTAATACAAAAAGAAGAATTAGAATTTAATGTAAGTAATTACAAAAGCAAAATAGAAACATTTAAATAATATCTTTTACGCACTACATTATGGCAAACGAAGCAGTATGTATTGAAACACCAACTATTTTTGAGAGGAAAACTATTGTAGCAGGCTCAGTTATTCCAATAGGCTCAATTATGCAATTAAGTTCAGACCCAAACACAGTGACAATTTCTGACGGGGATAATGTTTTTGGTGGGATTTGTTGGGAAGCAAGTGCAGCAACAGATACTTTCACAGAATTAACAGTAGCTATGAATGGAATTTGGGATATTAAAGATTCAGGTGGAGCGATGGCTTTAGGAAATATTTGTTCAGTTAATGGAGTAAATGTAGTTAAAACTTTAATTGAAGCTGATGTAGTTTTAGGAAAAGCAGTCGGTAAAGTTCAAGAAACAGCCTCAGCAGGAGAAGTAGTTAGAGTTGCAGTTGGGAGTCATTTCTAATGGTAGCTTATACTGACAGAGATGCAGAACAAAGATTTGAATTTATTGATAGAGCAGTTAAAGCAGTTATTAAGATTGAGGAAAAATGGAAAGCACTTTGTACAATCGACACATCATCAGCATGGACAGAATCATATTTTAGAGAAACTAACGCAGACAACACAGATGGAGGAACAGGCTCACCAATTAAAGGAGTTCCACCTTACGCACCTTTCCCTTTCTTCGATGTAACTGAAACTAAGGTAAGCTCAATTATTGCAAAGTATGCAGGAACTTCTATTATTTCTTTAGAAGCACAGCAAAGTGCAACTATTCCTATGTTACAAAGAAAGATTTATAGATTAGGAAGAAAAATAATTTATCAAGTTGATGTAGCTATTGAAGCAAGTGTAAGCACAAACGCAGGAAACACTGTAACAATAACAGCAGGCAATGAATGGGATTCAGCAACAATAGCAAATCGTGACCCAGTAAAAGATATTTTAGATGCAATTCAAACATTAAGAGTAGATGGAATTGATGCCTTAAACGGAAGTGGTTATTTAGTTGTGAATGGGCAAGACTACACTAATATTATTTCAAATTCTAAAGTATTAAATCATCCAACATACGAAAGTGGAGTAATGCAAAACGGAAGAGTAGGCTCACTTTTAGGATTAAGTATTGTTGTAAGTGAGGCAGTCCAAACAGACCAAGCCTATGTATTAGTAGCAAAGCAAGGAATGGTTTGGAAACAAGCAGAAGCTATGAAAGTAGTGACAATAGTAGACCCTGGATTGTCTACAACTATCCGAGCATGGGAACGAGGAGTTTTCCAACTTCAGAATGTAAATGAAATCTGTAAGATAGAAAACACGAGGAAATAAACATGAGTCATGATGGTAGAATGATTCGTGGAAAACTAAAACTTTCTAAAGGAATTAAAGATATTGAAACTGAATATTATTTATTAAATTCTAAACCTGTGGAAAAAGAAGTTATTAAGGAAATTAAACCAATTAAAAAGGAGAAAAAGAAAGATGCCAAGTCCAACAAATGAAATTCTTAATCCTATTAATTTAGTTATACCAAATGTTTCAGAAGCAGTAAGAGATAATATGCTTTCTGAATTAGGAACATTAATTTTTAATACCGATACTTTAAAATTAGATATTTGTAAAGTAGCCTTTACAGCAGCAGCCACATCATGGGGAGAGGTAACCTCATCATAAAATGACAGCTGGAGATGCAAGAGTTTATGTTGGAAAGCATGACCAAAGAGAAGCTATGGTTTGTAATGGAGCAGATGATTATGCAGAAGTCGATGCGTTCACAGTTGCACAAGTTGCAGCTAATGACACTCTAGGAACTTTTACAGCATGGGTTAATTTAGATGACTATGAAGATGGAGATTATGTTATATTTAGTTCAGGTGATGCCAATGTTGTCGAATATATTTCTTTTGGAATTCAAGAAGGTGCAATCATAGCTAAATGTGTTGTTGCAACTGTAACTCAATGGGAAGTTATGTCAGAAGATGATACTTTAACAGGGAATGGTGGGTGGCATCATATCGCTGTAGTTCAAAATGGAACAAGACCAATATTTTATCACAATGGAGAAGCTGTAGAAATGACAGACACAACAGCAACAGATTTAACAGCATGGTATGACCAATTAACTGGAGGAGATGTTGGAGCAATCGGTTTATTAAATATGAATGCAACACAAACTTTAGACACAAAAGGAGGAATTTCAGATGTTAAATATTTTGATACTGACTTAACAGCTACAAAAATAGTAGCAGAATATAATGGAAATGGGATAACTTCTGCAACTACATCTTCTGGAAGTCCTACGAACTTAATTGCTCACTGGGTTCCAGCTTCAACTGGTTATAGTGATGATATTAATGATTATGAAGCTACATATACTAACACAGCATATTACGATTCACAATATTCTGAACTAACAAAACAAGCAAGTTTAATGTATGGAGCAGCTACAGACTTTTATAGTTTATCATTCGCAGATGGACAATTTGCGCTTCTTCATGTGTTAGGGGCTTAAAATGGCAAGGAGAAATCCTCTTATTAGACCCATTGCTAAGGCTAATCATAACTTCGGACCACCTAAATCTAAAGGAATCTTAGACGACTTTTCTGTTCGTAAAGTGTCAGCAACTAAGGAGGCAGAAATTCAAGCAATTAATCTTTCAGGTGATAAATTAGGTATTGGGACAGCAGACCCACAATGGCAAATGCATCTTCACGAGGGTTCAGGAAATTTTGGAATTGTAAAGACTGAGGGGTTCCCAACTTTCTTAATGGTTTCTGCAAGTAGCATTTCAAACTCACACTCAGGACATTGGACACATATTAGAAGTGGTGGAACATGGGAAAGCCCAACAGCAACTCAAGATGCTATGTTAATGGGTGACTTTGGTTTTAGAGGACATGACGGAACAAATTTTTTAAATAATGATAGTGCCTCTATAAGATGCACAGCTGTTGGAAATTTTACAGCAACAGCAAGAGGGGCAAACTTACAATTTAGAACTACAAAGACTGGAACTACAAACACCCAAATAAGATTAAGCATTGAAGATGATGGTGCAGTCTTGATTGGTGATAGAACTAACATGATGAGGGTTGATAATAATGGTGATGTTGTTTTTGAGAATGGGGCTGGTTTACAATTTGGTGAGCTTTGGGTTGCTGATGGTGTGACTGCACAATCAATCGCTACTGGTGTAGCATACACAAAATTAACAGGCTGGGCAAATGATGGTCAAGAGAATGGTGGTGTAGAAAACAATGTTGCCAATGATAAAATAATAATTAATAAAGTAGGAAAATATTTAATTAATTGTTCAATCAATGGAGCAAGTGGGAGTAATAATACAACCTTTAAATTTGCTGTTTTTCTTAATGCTGTTGAACAAGACAAAATACATATGCATAGAAAGTTTGCATCAGGTGGAGATAAGGGAAGTGGTGCAATGACAGGAATTATAGATGTAACTACAGTACCTTGGGATTTAGATGTTAGAGCAAGACACGACAACGGTGGCGCTGTAAATTTCACCCCCTCATACATGAATATTAATTGTGTTCAGATTGGTGGAACTTAGGTAAACAGCGTCGGGGAGCTTAGTGAACACCAATACATTTATAAAGCTTACTTACTAAGTAAGTATATGAAAACATTAAACATAACATTCACCGACACAGAATTTAGAAGGTTGGTAAAAGCAAAGAAAAGTTTAGAGAAAGAACAAAATACTTATTTTACATGGCACAAATTCATATTAACTAAATGTTGTAGAGGTATTTCTATCTTTAGAAAGGGGAATAGAACATGAATAATTCTTGTAATTATTGTAATTATTGTAATTCTTGTGATTATTGTAATTCTTGTAATTATTGTAATTCTTGTAATTATTGTAATTATTGTAATTCTTGTGATTATTGTGATTCTTGTAATTATTGTAAAAACTGCGTGAACTTAGTTAATGGGTTTATGTGCATAAATTTAAAGTTAAAAGAAAAAGAAAAAGATAAATATTGGATTTTTAATAAAGAAGTTACCAAAGAAGAATGGAATAAAAGATGGGAAATTGGAAAACCTAAAGTCTGCGATAAATGCAAGCAGGAGATTAAAAAATGAGTTTGAGTGATAAAATAATTTTTAATAATGGAGAAGTTATTAATGGAATTAAAACAGGAGCAATTACGACAGAAGATGTCAAAGAATTTATTAAGAAAGACATTTTAAAAGTAATTGATGAAGTTGCAGATAAAACAGATATTTGGGATAGTGAAAGATGGAATGGATTTAGAAGAATTTTAAGAAAAGAAATTAAACAAAGAGCAGGGGAGAAGTTAATATGATTTGCAAACACAAATGGGATTTCATAAGAGTTGAAACCATTGGGAATAATCCTATTATGATGTTAAGAGATAAAGTTGCTTTATGGATTTGTCCTTATTGTAACAAAAGAAAAAGATTAATAATCGAGGTGAATAGCAAATGATTGAATGGGACAAATATCCTGAATTAGATGAGAGTGTTTATTTTGAAGATTTAATAATTGAAAGGAGGAATAAACAAAATGAATAAACAAAAATTTAATAGAAAAATTAACTTTAGAGATATTAATGTATTTCTAAAAATAGCTTATATCCTAGCTTGTGTTGATTTTGCAATATACGCATATTATTTTATGATTGGATTCTTTAGTGCTTTATAATGGCAAATAAAAATTGCGAGTTATGTCAAGAGAATTTTACTTATGAGCCTAATCCAAATTATCCTGATAAAAGAAAGTATTGTGACAAATGTAGTGCCTTTAAAAAAGCCCAATATGATGCTAAGCAAAATGTAGCACCTGTTGGTAATATGCCAGTAGTTCCTCAAGCTCAACCTGTTCAAGAAGCCAAGCATGATGTGGTCTTAACTAGAACAGATAAGCCTCACTCATTCGAGTTTGGCAAAGCAGGACAAAGACATAAGATTTACTATAATAATGTAGCTGATTTGAAGATGCAGATAGCAGAGTTAATCAATGCAGGATTACACGTTATTGATACAAGTAGCGAAGTTATACCTTTAGAGTAATACTCTTTTTATAGGGATGGGTGGGTTATCCTCATTTCCCACCCTTTTTTTTTATTTTCCAAAAGAAATCAAGGGGTTAAGATACCCACATTATAATCACAATGGAAGAATTAGAATTTAAACAAGAAGAAATAGATAATGTAAAATATGTTTTTAGAGCTTGGAAAGACGGAGAATTTGAAGAATGGAAAAAGAGGTTTTTTGAATCACAATGAAAGAATCGTCACAATAGCAAACTCTTTCTTAGATTGAACCTTTCGCATTGTGTGCTCATAGATATATTTATCATCAATTCCTAAAGCATCAAACACAGAATCAACCAAGAACTTCTCTCTGTTCAGGATGTCTTTACGTTTCACTGAACCATCTTTACAAAGCCAATCCTCATGAATATCAATATTAACTTTAAGATTGCCTGCCATTATTATTATTGGTAGGTTATCAACAATCTCCTTAATCTTCTCCCTTAACTCTCTAGCCTCTTTCTTAATTATCTTGATATTTCCCTTATGCCAATACAAATGATTGATTGTTGGGGTCTTAAAAGGGATAGTGATTATCATTCTAAATAAACAGACTCTCCAACTTTTCTTAATATATTAGCCAAGCTATCAGTAATTTGTTTATTCTCTAAACATTCAGTTATTAACTCATTAAATTCCTGTCTAGTTGTCATTCTACCTTTATGAACTTAGTTTTATGGCAGTTATAACACTCACAAACTAGGCCATGTGGTGTCGTGAAAGGGATAGACCATTTGTGTTGTGTGCAGTTAGGAATACACTCACCAGCTTTACAATCCTCAACACTTTGGATTATAGGAGCTCTCATTGTTTCACCCAATAGCTACCTGGATCCACAGGACATTTAGATAGCCTCTTTTTAACATTAACAACATATTTGGTAATCTCATGTATCTCTGCATCTGTTGGGTCCCTGACCTCATATAGTGGCCTTGAGAGGTTAGCAGTATTTATTATATTATTGAATCTAATAGCATTATCTCGAAAGTTAAGAATCACTCTATCTCTGAATGAAGCTGATTGTTTCTCCTTTACAACATCATTATCATCAATATCACAAAACTCTTTCTTAATAGCATCAATATCACTCATTTGTCAAACCTCGCTAATGCTTTCTTGTGTTTCTCAATTAACTCATGTCTATCAATCATCTTCTTCAAATAAGCCTTTCTTTCAGCTCTAGGCATAGCCTGTCTATCAACCATATTAAAGTGTGATATTAGTAAGCCATTAATTAAACCAGAAGCATTCTCTAAGTCTTTCAGTTTCTCCTTAATCTCATGGTCTATACTCAAGGTAATATTGCTTTTCATGAAATAACTAAGACCTTGAACTATTTAAATGTATGTATTGTATTGTATGTACTAACTACTACTACTACTACTACTCTAGTTATTACTTATTCGCTATACCGAATAACTTAAATACTTTGTTTACGTTATTAAGCCAATATAAGCTTAATAACAGCAGGATTATATTAATTAATTAGTTCTTTCTCAACGTAATAACTAGAGGCATAGGGGAAACGGGCCTCCCCCCCAGAGGCCCTAACAAGACAGCCCCCAAACAAGGGGATTAAGGGCTCCCCCCCAGAGCCCTATCCCCAACCACAACCGTATTAAATTTAGACTTAGGCACTACAAATATATTTAGCCACTACATTTAACCTGCGTTTCCTGTGGAGATTAATATAAAAGACCCCGACGTTCAAGGGGGGGGGATAAAGGGGGG
>Ga0222658_1001273_pt1 | contig 11356 bp, 11 predicted proteins | sample AntAcemetagen476_FD_179830 | JGI IMG/M metagenome (GOLD analysis project Ga0222658, IMG submission 179830) | Saline water microbial communities from Ace Lake, Antarctica - #476 | ecosystem: Environmental > Aquatic > Non-marine Saline and Alkaline > Saline | place: Antarctica: Ace Lake... | reverse complement strand
AACAGGAGAGAGAATGACGGCAAAAATATTTGTAGGAAATATGTATTATCTTAAATTAAAGCGTATGGTTAAAGGTTTGATTCACGGACGTGCTTCAGGTAAAATTGCCCTATTAACAAGGCAGCCAATCGAGGGTAGATCTCGTGGTGGAGCTTTAAGGTTAGGAGAAATGGAGCAGCAAGCATTGGTAGCACATGGAGCATCTTTATTATTAAAGGAGAGATATGATTCAGATAAGGTTGTACTTCCAATATGTGCAGAATGTGGTGCAACTGGAATAGACGATACAATAAAAGGAAAAGTATATTGTCCTCAATGCAATAGCGAAAATATTGAACCTGTTGAAGTTTCATACGCTTTCAAATTGCTTCTAGAAGAGTTGCAAGGTCTACACTTAAAAACAACATTCAACTTAAAAAATAAATACGAATAAAATGGCACTAAATAAACCGATAAGAAAAAAAATAGCAGAAGTTAACTTCTCACTACTGAATCCAGAGACAATTAAAAAATTGTCATCTGCAAAGATAGTTACGCCAGAACTTTATGATATAGACGGATATCCAGTTGATGGAGGTCTAATGGACTTAAGGCTTGGTGCAATTGATCCAGGAGTTAGATGTAGAACCTGTGGTGGAAGAATAAAAGAATGTCTTGGTCATCCAGGAAGTATTGACTTAGCAAGGTCGGTTATGCATTTAAAATATATTCCATTAGTAGAAATGTCACTTAGAAGTTTTTGTCATGATTGCGGAAAATTAATGATATCAGATGAAAAATTAGAGAAATATAGTCCAAGTGAAAGAGCTAAAAAAGCAAAGGATCAAAAGAAATGTCCACACTGTCAAGCTAATCAAGAGAAAGTAAAATTAGATAAACCAACAAATTTTAATTTAGGAAAGAAAAGAATTTTCCCAACTGAAATAAGAGAAATGTTGGTAAAAATTCCAGATGAAGAATTAGAAAAAGTCGGAATAAACCCCAAGGCTGCACGTCCAGAATGGGCAGTTTTAACTTCGCTAATTGTTCCTCCAGTAACTGTTAGACCAAGTATTATTTTAGAATCAGGAGAAAGAAGTGAAGATGATTTAACTCATAAGCTTTCAGATATTATCCGTGCAAATCAAAGACTTTGGGAAAACTTGAATGCAGGTGCTCCAGAAGTTATTATTGAAGATTTATGGGATTTATTACAATTCCACGTTACAACATTTTTTGATAATACAGTTGCAAGAATACCTCCAGCAAGACATAGATCAGGTCAGCCATTAAAAACAATTACGGAAAGAATTAAAGGAAAAGAAGGACGTATAAGAAAAAATTTAGCAGGAAAGAGAGTTAATTTTTCAGCAAGATCCGTTGTATCACCAGATCCCTCAATCGAACTTAATGAAGTTGGTGTTCCTTATGAAATTGCAAAAATAGTAACCATGTCAGAAACTGTAACAGATTTGAATTTTGAAAAGTTAAAAAAATTAATTTTAAGAGGAGAAAAATATCCAGGTGCAAATTATATAATAAAGCCAAATGGAAAGAAGAAAAAAATAGTAGAAGACTTAAAAGAAGAGATAGTTGAAGAGTTAACTGTTGGGTGTAAGGTTGAGAGACATTTGTTAGATGGAGATGTTGTATTATTTAATCGTCATCCATCACTTCATAGAGGAAGTCTAATGGCACATTTTGTGAGAGTTCTTCCGGGAAAAACTTTTAGAATGCATCCAGCTGCAGCTTCTCCATATAATGCAGATTTCGATGGAGACGAGATGAATATTCACTCTCCACAGAATGAAGAAGCAAGAGCAGAAGCTAAAATATTACTAGATGTAAAAAAGAATTTAATTTCTCCAAAAAATAATACAAATTTAATTGGTTGCATAGTTGATGCAATTACTGGTGGATATTTATTAAGTCAAGAAGATTTTACAAAAGAGTATGCACAGCAAGTTCTTTATAGTGCTGGAATGGAATTCGATTTTTCTAAAAAAAATGTTTCTGGTAATGAAATTTTTTCAAAAGTATTACCAAAGGTTAATTTTTCAAATAAATCCTTTAGCATTAAAGATGGTAAAATTCAAGAAGGTGGAAAAATGGATAAGACTGCATTCGGAGATGAGGATGGAGAGTTATTAAAAGAATTAGATAAAGTCTTCGGAAGAGATGAGGCAGTAGAATCATTAAAGAAAGCATTTAGGCTTGGAACAAAGCATCTTTCAAATAGAGGTATTACAATTTCGGTTGAAGACTTAGATTTAGATGAAAAAATAGTAAGCATGGGAGACGAAGTAGTAAGAAAAGCAAAAATAAAAACAGAAGAAGTTTTAAAATCATACGAAGAGGGAACTCTAGAAATAGTGCCAGGTAAAACAAAAGAAGAATCTAGAGAAATAAAAATATTGCAAGTATTAAACGAAATTCGTACAAAGATTGGTGAAATTGTAAAGAAGGAATTTCCAGCTACAAATCCAGTAAGCCATATGATAAAGTCAGGTGGCGGAGGAAACATTCTTAATATAACGCAGATGGCATCTTGTGTAGGTCAGCAAGTAGTTAGTGGTGGAAGAATAGATATTGGTTACGACGATAGAACATTATCTTTCTTCGAGAAAGGGGATTTGTCTCCAGAAGCACGAGGATTTATTAATACTCCATTTATTAAAGGATTAAGGCCAGACGAATTCTTCTTTGGAGCAATTACAGGTCGTGATTCGCTTATGGATACTGCTTTAAGAACACCAAAATCAGGATACTTATATAGAAGATTGGCAAATGCTTTTCAAGATATTAGAGCAGAATATGATGGAACAGTTAGAGATTCAAATAATCACATAATACAATTTATCTACGGTGACGATGGAAAAGATGTTGCGCAGTTACACAAAGATGGATTAGTTCATCCAGGTGAAGCATTAGGTGTTGTAACAGCACAAAGTTTCGGTGAAAGTTCTACTCAGATGGTTTTGAATACTTTCCATATGGCAGGTGTTGCGGAAATGCAGGTAACAACAGGTCTTCCAAGAATTATTGAAATTTTTGATGCAAGAAAGACACCGTCATCTCCCCAAATGGAAATATATTTAAAGAAAGAATATAATAATGAAAAAGATGCAAGAGTCTTTGCAGAGAAGATAAAAGAAGTAACATTAAAAGAAATAGCTTCAGAGATAAACTTAGATTTTAGTAATAAAAAAATATCAATAAAAATAGACAAAGAAGGATTAAGGCAAACCCATACAACTATAAAAACAGTAACAGAGAGACTTAATGATTTAAATTTTAGCGCAGAAGAAAAAGGAAATGCAATAGAATTAAATGCTTCAGATTTTACATTTAGAGAAATATATAAATTAAAGGAAAAACTAAAAGAGACAATCATTTCAGGAATAAAAGGAGTAGAGCAAATACTAATAGTGAAAAGAGGAAACGATTTTGTTGTAACAACTCTTGGAACAAACTTAAAAGTAATTTTAGGATTAAAGGAAGTAGATGGAGATAGGGTTAACTCAAATGATCTTCATGAAGTTGCAGCAGTATTAGGAATTGAAGCAGCAAGGCAATTAATTATAAATGAAATATATTCAACAATTAATTCACAGGGTATTGATATTGACATGAGACACTTGAAATTAGCTGCAGATGCTATGACTAACGTAGGAAAGGTCAAGGGTGTTACAAGAATGGGAATAATTGCCCAGAAGTCTTCAATATTAGCAAGAGCAACTTTCGAAACTCCAGTAAAGCAATTTGTTAATGCTTCCATAAAAGGAGCTAGCGATAAATTATCTAGCGTTGTTGAAAATATTATATTAAATCAACCGATTCCAATCGGGACAGGGCTTCCAGGGTTATTAGTAGAAGTAACAGGAGCTTTGGTTAAAGATGATAAAGATAAGAAAACTGCGAAAAAAGACGTAGTTAAAAAAGTTAATAAGTAGACACTTTTAATTTTTTAAAATTAAATTTTTAATTATTATCGACGAAAAGGTTTATAAAACATATAACTTATAAAAAAATATTAGAACATGGTAAACACTATTGATATGAAGGACATGAGGCAATTAAATTTATTCTCAAAAATAACTAGAATTTCTACACATTATATTTTTAGTTACAATGAACATATTATTTTTTGCGTTCCAAATCAAAAATTGAAAAAAGCTGTTGGTGCCGGAGCATCAAATGTAAAAAGAATAAGCGAGATATTAAAAAAGAGAGTAAAAATTTTAGCTTGTCCTCGTGGCGTTGAAGATGCAAAATCATTTATAGAAAAAATAGTTGCACCAGTAACGTTTAAGGACTTAGAAATAACAGACACTGAAATAATTTTAACAGCTGGACCTCAAAGTAAAGCTGCACTCCTTGGAAGAAATAAAAGGCGACTTATTGAAATGCAGGAGATTGTAAAAGGTTTTTTCAAAAGAGAATATAGGGTTATATAAATAAATTTCTAAAATATTTTCTAATAACTTTCCCATAAAACCAATTTCCCAAATTCATCTCTTAAAAATAATGTATCTCCACTCTTTGTCCAAACATAATCTTCCCCACTCCAAAATAATTTATTGTAACTATTTTTTCCCTCCCCTGCCACCACTTTCAATTCTCCCCCGCCAACGAAAACTACCCCTTCTTCAAAAATAAATTTTTTTCGTCCCTCGTCTTTTATTTCCCACCCAATAATATCGCAATAATTTTTACAATTATTTTTAAAAACAATTTTTTGTTCTTTGATGTTTAATTCTTTAAGTTCAATACATTCAGAACATTCGTGCAAACTTTTAGAGCAAATATTTAAATTTTTTTTCAAACAATTTCCCCATGCCAAATAAAAATCATCATAATATTCATCCTTTCCACTAGGAAAATAAAAATTAGCAAATCCATTTTTTACAATTTCCAAATTAACATTTTTACCATCAATAAAAAGATAAGCAAGGTTCCGATAATATCTATCTTGTCCAGTTATCTTGATCTTAACATTTTTTTCTAAAACCATTTTTTCTAAAAATTCTTTTGCTTCAATAGAATAAAGCTCTCCTTTTTCTGGAGTATTTATTCCCAAAAGTCTAATACTGCTCCCATTTGAAACCACAGTGTCACCATCAATAACTCTTTCAACGAACACTTCTTCTCCAGAATCTAAAAAAGAAATTAAGGCAGAATCCAAAAAAGAATAATTTAAAATAAAAATAGACAACAAAAGTAAAACAAGAATTATTTTATTTTTGTCCATTTATATTAGGATTTGAAAATATTAATATAATATTTTAAGTGCCAAATAATATGAAATATCGAAACAATAGACATTACGATCCCAGCTTCTACGTGTAAAAAAACTATTCTAGAAATATTCGGAACAGAAATTCCATATTGAACTTTAATTGTAAGAAGTATGCCAAAAATTCCCATGATTAAAAAAGAAAAAAGTAATACAATATTCCAAATTTTACGATGAGTCCTTTCTTTTATTATTTTCTTTTTTGAAATTATAAATGTAATAATATAGCATAAAATAGTAATAAATAAAATAGTTCCGAAATAATATTCTCTCATAAAAATACATATAAGAAATACTTTTTAATACTTTTTACCTACTCATTAGTTACAACAAATAGAAAAGTTTATAAACCAAAATTTCTTAAAAAATATATGAAAAATAAATTAGTAAAAACTTTAATGGATGCAGCGCTTCCTTTAGCTGTCGGGACAATTCTTGCAGCAGTAGGAGTATATGGAGCATATAGAGCAATGGAGACGCCATCAGATATGGGAAGATCAGGGTATGTGACAGGAGTGTCAGGTGTCGGTGAGCGTCCAATGTACGATGAGGTAACCTCTGAAGAGAGAAGATTAGCATCTGAAGAATATATGGTAGAAGAAGGCTTAAATTAAATATTCAAATAAAGTTAAAATGAAAGAAAAGATAAAAAAGATTGCAATAGGACTTATTCTAGCAGGAGCAGCAATTCCTTCGGGCACTGGATGTTTTTATACAGGTATGAATATAGGAACAAGAATAGGAGATTGGAAGGATAAAAAACAAGAAATATCTGATTCTAATGTATCTTATGTGATAGCTGATAAAAATGATACTTTTGAAAGTCTTTTTAGAGAGGAAGGTTGGAATAATATGCAAATAAAAAATTATCAAGTAGAGTCAGTAAATATTTTAGAAGGAGATATAGTCGCAGTACCACAAAGACAGGGTGGAAGTAAAAATATTTTAGATACAACTCATAGGCAGTCATATGGATTACTAGAAACTGCCGTGAAAAGAAATCCAATGAAAGACTCGGCAAGATTAATACATTCAAAAAGGAAAGTAAATTTGAATGATTCAATGCCAAAATCTGGATATAGCGGATCAGACAAAGTTAGAAATATTTATTAAAATAATATAAAAATAAATCTCAAAAATTTTTTCTTCTAAAAAAAATTTTCCCCACTTCTCCAAGCTCACTCGTTTCACTCATTCGCTTCTCACCCAACCCTAAAATTTTTTTCTTCAAAAAAAATTTTCCCCAACCCCAGTCAAAATTTTGTAAAGATTTTTTATTTAGACGAAGCTAAAATTTTTCGTAGCGTACATCGGTACGTAAAAAAAATTCTTAGCGAGTATAAATAAAAAAGACTGCAAAATTAAAAATTATTCCCTGATATCTTCGTAAGCGCTATGCGCCGCAATCGCTCCTTCGCCGCAAGCAGTAACAATTTGCTTAAAAGTATTATTAGTAACATCTCCAGCTGCATAAATTCCATCAACATTTGTCCTTTGTCCCTTATCTGTTTTTATATAAAGACCATCAACTTCAACACCTAAAGGCCCAACTAATTCAATATTTGGCTTACTTCCAACCGAAACGAAAAGCCCATCGAGTTCCACAGTTTTTCCAGAATTAAGTTCAATGCTTTCCAATTTTTCTTCACCGTTTAATTTGGTAACTTCGGAATTAAAAACAACTTCAATATTTTCTAAGCTTTCAACTTTTTCAACCCAAACTTGTTCGGCTCTAAAGAATTTATCTTTTCTATAAAATATGTAAACTTTTTTTGCAAATTTAGAAAGCAAAATCGCAGCAGTCAAAGCAGCGTCACTTCCTCCAACAACCCCAGCAACTTTTTCCCGATAAAACCCAGCATCGCAAGTAGCACAATAACTAATTCCTCGACCAGTAAGTTCTTTTTCTCGATCAATCCCAAGTTTCTTTCTTTCAGATCCAGTAGCAATAATTATTTTCTCACAAGAGTAATTATTTTTTTCCGTGATAACTTCAAATTCAGATTTTAATTCCAAAACATTTTCATTTTTAATTTCAACCTCTAATTCTTTAACTTGATTAATCATTTTCATCATCAATTCCATTCCAGTAAGTTGAACGAATCCAGGATAATTACAAACATCAGGAGCAGTCGCCGCAAGTCCTCCAGGCAATTTTCCAATAACTAAAGTTTTAATTCTATATCTAGCAGCGTAAATAGCAGCAGAAAGCCCAGCCGGACCAGCTCCAATAATTATTAAATCATATTTTTCTGTCATAAATTAACAGGACTTTTTTTCTTTAAATAGTTTATCAAATATTTAACAAAGTTTATAATATCATTTCTCTAACAAATAAACATAAGAAAATGAAAGAATTAATTGTTAATATATTAAAAAAAGCGCTAAAGGAATATAAATATGAAATATCACAAGAAGAAATAGAAAATCTATTAGAAATACCACCGAATACAGAAATGGGCGATTTTGCACTCCCGTGTTTTATTTTCGCGAAAAAATTAAATATGAATCCGCATCAAGTCGCATTAGAAATAAGACAATTAATAGGAACTCCAGACGAAATAAAATTTGACAACATAACCGCGCAAGGACCATATGTAAATTTTTTTATTAACAGAAAAGAATTCACAATTAAAACAATTAATGAAATAATCTCCAAGCAAGAAAAATATGGAAAAATAAATTTAAAAGAAAAAAAGAAAGTTATGATAGAATTTTCTTCTCCGAATACCCATAAAGCTTTTCACGTAGGTCACATTAGAGGAACTTCAATTGGAGAAAGTTTATCAAGAATATCAGAATTTTGCGGGGATAAGGTAACGAGAGCAAATTACAACGGAGATACCGGAATGCACGTCGCAAAATGGATATGGTGTTACGAAAAATACCATTCAGATGAAAAATTATCAAAAGAAGAATCTTGGGTAGCCTCGATTTATGTAGACGCTGTAAAAAAACTAGCCAAAGATAAAAAACTTCAAGAAGAGGTTGATGAAATAAATAGAAAATTAGATTCAAAAGAAGACGCGGAATTAAACAAGCTTTGGGAGAAAACAAGAAAATTCTCATTGGAATCATTAGAAAGAATATATAAGGAATTGAATGCAAGTTTTGATGTTTATTTTTTTGAATCAGAAGTTGAAAAAAGAGGGAGAGAATTAGTAAAAGAGCTGTTAGAAAAAAAAATTGCCGAGATAAGCGATGGCGCAACAATAATAAAGTTTGAAGATGAGAATTTGGGAGTTTGGGTTTTATTGAGAAGTGATGGGACAGTTCTTTATTCAGCGAAAGATATAGCATTGGCAGAAAAAAAATTCAACAAATATAAAATAGATAAGAGTGTTTATGTCATTGGCGCAGCACAATCTTTACATATAGCACAATTATTCAAAACATTAGAATTAATGGAATTTGAAAATGCTAAAAAAACTAAGTTTGTACCTTTAGCAGAGATAAGACTTCCAACCGGAAAAATGTCTTCTAGAACAGGAGATAATGTTCTTTATTCGGATTTTTTAAGTGAAATGATGGAGTTCGCAAGAAAAGGAATAAAAGAAAGATACGTAAAAATAACTAGTTCAGCTTTAGAAAAAAAGGCGTTGGCAATTTCAATAGCTGCTATAAAATATTCAATGTTAAAACAAAATCCGAATAGAGGGATGGTTTTTGACAAAAAGGAAGCATTAAGTTTTGAGGGAGATACTGGGCCATATTTATTGTATAGTTATGCTCGTGCAAATTCAATTTTAAGTAAAGTGAAGCCAGATAAAAACTTTCATTTACCAGATGAATTGAAAAGTCAAGAAGTAGAATTAATAATAAAATTATCAAAATTTCAAGAAGTTGTTTTAGGATCTTATTCTTCTATGAATCCGGCTCCAGTGGCTCATTACGCATACGAATTATCACAAATTTTCAACGAGTTTTATCACTCTTGCCAGGTTATAGGCTCAGAGGAAGAAAAGTTCAGGTTGGCGCTTGTAGAGGCTTTTGGAGTGGTTCTAAATAGCTCACTGAATTTATTAGGAATAGAAACAATAAAAGAAATGTAGTTGGGTATTTTAAGAAATTTTTTAAACAAACTTTATTTAACATTTTTATGCTAGAAATATATTTTGAAACTTATGGTTGTACTGCAAACCAGAATTCAACAGAAATAATGAAGGGCTTGGTAAAAACTGCAAAATTAAATGTAACAGAGAATATTGATTACGCTGATATAATTGTTATAAATTCTTGCATAGTTAAAGAGCCAACAGAAGAAAAAATAAGACACAAAGTAGAAGTTCTTTTAAGGAAAAGAAAAAAAGTAATTCTTGCAGGATGCATGCCAAGATTAAATAGAAAAAAGTTACAATTTGAAAACCTTTATTTGTTGGACACAAGAAGCATAAGAAAAATAACAGAATTAATTAAAGATATTATAAATGGAACATACTTAGAAGATAAATATCTAAAATCAAGTAATGAGATTAAATTAAATTTACCAAAGATACCAAAAGAAAAAACAATAGGAATAACTCAAATATCTGAAGGTTGTCAAGGGACTTGTTCTTATTGCATCGTAAGGTTGGCAAAAGGAAAATTAAATTCGTATCCACAAGGAAAAATATTAAGTTCAATAACTCAAGATGTAAAAAATGGATGCAAAGAAATTTGGATAACTTCGTCTGATAATGCAAACTACGGAAACGAAAATGAAGAATATAATTTACCAGAACTACTAAATAAAATATTAGAAATAAAAGGAAATTTTAAAATAAGATTAGGAATGTGTAATCCGAACAATGTTTTAAAAATACTTCCAGAATTAATTGACGTTTTCAAAAATTCTAAAATGTTTAGGTTTTTACATTTACCAATTCAATCAGGCTCTAATAATGTTTTAGAAGATATGAATAGAAAATATAAGACAAAAGATATTTTAAAAATAATTTCGGAATTTAAAACAGAAATTCCAGAGATGATTTTTTCAACAGATATAATTGTTGGATATCCCACAGAAACAAAAGAAGATTTTAATGAAACAATAAAATTAATAAAAAAAATAAATCCAGAAATATTAAATCGTTCAAACTACGGGAAAAGGCCAAATACTCCAGCATCAAGATTAAAAGAAATTTCAAAAGATGAAATGAAAGAGAGATCAAACGAATTGATGAAATTACACTTAGAAATATGTAAAAATAATCAAGAAAAATATAAAGATTGGGAGGGGAAAGTTTTGGTTGATTCAAAAGGGTTTGGAAATACCTACTTAGCGCGTTCAGATAATTATAAGCTTTTTGCGGTAAAGTCAGATAAAAACATTATAGGTAAAACAGTAGAGATAAAGGTAATAAAAACTTTGCCACATTATTTAATTAGTGAATTAAAATAAAAACACTTATATAGAACTTATGGCAACTATATAACATGGAAAAAACAACGATTCAAATTACAGCAAATACTCTTGAAAGATTGAAAGCACTTAAGCAATATCCTAGGCAATCGTATGAGGAAATTGTGGTAGATTTAATCGACGAGTCAGAAGAAGAGCCACTTACGGATAAAGAATTAACTGAGATACAAGGGGCCTTAGAGAATGTTAAAAAGGGTTATGTAAAACCTATAGAGCAAGTAGCAAAAGAACTAGGGGTAGCTCTTCATTAAGATGTATTTAATTCAGATTGAAAAGAATGCCGAAAGATTTTTAAAAAAAGTATCAAAAAAAGATTTGGAAATTATCTTAAATAAAATTTATTCAATAAGGGAAAATCCATTTAGGTATTTAAAAAAACTTGAAGGAAGTAAGTTGCGGAGACTTAGAATTATGGATTATCGTGCAGAGATTGATGTAGTCGTTTCAGGAAAAAGAATAATTATTTTAAGAATTAGTCACAGAAAAAATATATATAATTAAAATGAAAATAAAAAACTTAAAAACAAAATCCAAAATTTTTCTTGCTCCAATGCAAGAGATAAATGATATAGCTTTTAGACTTCTTTGCAAAAAGGCTGGAGCGGGACTCACTTGGACTGGATTGGAAAGCCCACTGAATCCGAAAGTATTAAACTTACAAGACAAACCAATCCTACAAA
>Ga0222658_1001271_pt1 | contig 11376 bp, 25 predicted proteins | sample AntAcemetagen476_FD_179830 | JGI IMG/M metagenome (GOLD analysis project Ga0222658, IMG submission 179830) | Saline water microbial communities from Ace Lake, Antarctica - #476 | ecosystem: Environmental > Aquatic > Non-marine Saline and Alkaline > Saline | place: Antarctica: Ace Lake... | reverse complement strand
CAGAGATTTCAAGGAGAGTGGTTACTGGAAAAGACACACAGCAATATTTGAGAAGGCAGGATTTAAGTTATACTTCCCAGTTCATGCATGTAGTGAAATTCTTACCAGTAAGATAGCTGAGTCTGGTAGATATTATGGAGTAGGTAACCCATGTTTAAGAAGTCATTTAGGTGGTAGGTCTTGTATGAATTGTTATAAGTGCTTTAGAAAACAGATGATTCTTGGTAACCAGATACCAGTTAATCCAGATACACTTAACCAGATAAAGAAAGATAAAATTAAACAAGGTGCTAGTCTAGTGTATGCTTATAATAAGTTTAATTTCTATGAGCATAACTTAGAGAAATACAAAGACTTAGACTATAGTTTTCTAGAAGATTACTATGCACCATCATTAGAGTTGATACCAGAAGAATGGAGACCACAGCTTGAAGCAGAACTATCTAAGTATGCTTCTCCAATGGAATTTGATTTAAGTAAATTTGAATGGAAACAAAATGATTAGTGTAGTTGTATGTGTGAAGAACAGAGAAAACGAAAGAGTACAGAGAGCTATAGACTCAGCTAGGCAACTCAAAGAAGTCACAGAAGTAGTAGTTGTAGACTATTGTTCTGATACTCCTGTTAATGTTAAGTGTGATAAGTTAATAAGATTTACAGGTAATATCCTATTTAACAAGAGTCATGCTTTAAACATTGGAATAAAAGCTGCGACTCAGAAATACATAATGACACTAGATTGTGATATGATACTTACTGTAGAATGTTTAGACCCAATACCATCACTACTTAGGAATGACATATTTATTATTAATACACACGTTAGACGTATCAAAATAAAGGATATAGGTAACTGGGATAAGTCCTGGAGCTGGTACAAAGATACTTTGAAGTCAATAAATTCTAGACTTATATCAAAAGCTAATGGTGGTATGCAAGTGTTCAGTAAAATATGGGCTGAGAGAGTACATGGATATGATGAGAATCTTATCTTATTAGGTGGACCAGACAATGACATGTACAATCGTGCAGTGTTTAGTAACAATATTATTGTAGACATCAATACTCCTTTCTATCATCAGGAACATAAGTTTAGGAAAGAAGATATACTTCCTTTGGAAGAACAGAACAAAGCTAAGAGGATAAGAATGTTAAAGAGTAAGTACCTTGGAGAGAAGATTGACAAGGAACAGACTAAGAATTCTGGCACTTGGGGAGAAAGCAAACCAAATCAGAATATGTTTATGGAATACTGGGATGATTTCAAAGGTATGGAGAAGAAGGAAAAGGATAAACAGACACAATTTATAAAAAATATGAGGGCTTTTGTTGATAAATCTGGTATGGAAATATCTAACATTGATGTTAAATGGTAAAGAAGAGAGTTATGATAGCAATCATATCTAATCGTGGTACATGGCCTAAGCACTTTGCTATATCTTTGATAGAACTAATTAACTATACTAGAAAATTATATGAGGTAGAGTATTTTACTATAGCTAGTTGTTCTGTTAATCATATGAGGAATAGAGCTGCGCTTATATCTATGGATAAGGGTAGAGAGTCTACTGGAAAGAAGTTTGATTACTTAGTTCAGTTAGATGATGATATGATGTACCCATGTAATTTTATTGAGAAGTTTATAGCACATGATAAGGACTGTGTGGTTGGAGTTGCATGTCAAAGAACACCACCATTTCTACCAGTACAATATAAAGAGTTCAATGGAGTTGATTTTAAGAAAGAATCAAATCTAGTTAGGTTGAAGGGAGATGAAGGATTAGTAAAGGTAGGGTTGTCTGGACCAGTTGGAATGGTAATGAAGACATCAGTATTTGATAAGTTAAAGTATCCTTACTACCAACAGATAGAAACTAATGATACTCCTAGTTATCTAGGTGGTGATGTAAACTTTGCTATGGCTCTTAGAGATGCTAAGGTAGACATATGGTGTGACTCTTCAGTTTCCTTTCCACACTGCGTCGGTGAGAATGCATATGCAGATAGAGGCGAAGTACACTTTGTACATTAGTCACTAAGTAGTGATAAGATAACTTTATATATATTAAGTGAGTGAATATCATATGGTTAAAGAAATAAATTTAAACATGAAGTCTGAGAATATAGTTCAAGTATTCAAAGACCACAACATTGATGATACAATTAATTTTAAAACTAGTAAGGGATACATTTACGTTGCTGGAGATATTTTATGTAAACTTGAAGGCACTAATCATTTCATTGAAGTAAATCATCGGTGGGTATTAGTATGAATTTTATAATGAATGGTAAAATAGTTGGATACATCAAAGATAATACTTATGTAACTGAAAGAAAGAAAATACATTTTATGAAAAAATATCAGGGGTTTGGTATAAGTCAAAATATTATAGATAAGTTATTAGGTTTGAATATATATAAAATAAAAATACTTTATGATGGAGATAAGCCTCATACATATGTTACAGATATAGGAAAATTTAATAGTTCATATAAAACATTTAACTTTAATGATTGTGATTTACAAAAATTTGTAAGTAGTAGAGATATGGTAGAAATTAAACCACAAAGGATATTAGTATGAAAACGGTAAAGATATGTTATCCAGTACATCCATGGTATTGTCCTAAATGTAAAACTCTTTACTTTGATGAAGTAGAATGTAAATGTGATATTAAGAAAACTAATAAATGTCCATACTCAGTTATTGGACAATGCACAGGAAATTTCTCTCCATTTGATTGCGATGGGATTGATATACCTAGTGAATGTTCTGACTTACTAATTAAAGACCTAGATATTATAGGCATTGAGAATATTCATGGAAAATAGAGAAGATAGAATTAGAGAACTTGAAAGTGAATTAGATATTCATAGAGAAGGAAAATGTGTTCAATATGTTTGTGCCAGGGGACAAAGAATAACAGCTATCAGAATTAAAATCTGGTCTTGGATTAGAAGGCACACAAGGCTATGAGAATATGGGTTGTTTCGGATGTAAAGGATATGAAGTAAATTGTGAGGCATTTTATATTTATAATGGTAAAAAAAATGGTTGAAGACCTTGAAGATGAAGCACTTGAGATAACAAAAGAAGCATTTGAGGATTACTTTAGGGGAAACCTTAGGAGAATAGAGATGGCACAAAGAAAACTAGAAGATAATATGGAGACAATATTAGGACAGTACAGAGATTATCAGAGAGATAGGATGTCAAATGTAATTCATCATTATACTACTAGTAAAGGAGAAGTATATTATGAGAAAACAAAGAGACCAGAGATGGGGTTTATCCAAAACAATCTATATACAATGGAGGAAAAAAATAATGGAAGAAAAAACAACAAGTAAGACTCTTGGAATTTTGTCTATAATCTTTGGATTCCTAGCTCCAGTAGTTGGATTAGTACTTGGAATTATTGGTATTAGTATTAAGAAAAGCAAGTCAAATCCAAGTAGAGATGTTACTTTGAATGTTGTCGGAATTGTCATATCAGTAGTTTGGTGGATAATTTGTTGGGCATTCTGGATGTCGTTACTTGCATCTTTGTAAGTAACATTTAAGAATAATTTATTATTTTTATTATTATAGTCATCGAGGGAGATGCTTGGATGGTTTAAAGACTAGACGATACAGCCCTCATTGATTACACACGAAGATGGGAGAAGAAAACTCCAATGACGATGAGATTTAATCACCTCTAGCAGGTTTGACCCCTGCCGTGTGTATATAAAGAAAATGGAAAACAAACAATGGAGGGAAAACAATGAATGAATTATGCGATAAATGCTCAGATGAAATGTCAACTATTAAGACTACTGACCACGGTCAAGTATGCGATGGTTGCTTTATTAAAACTTGCAGGGAGTTAAAAGATGCCAAGAGACTTGAATAATCATAATGGTGCATTGGATTATCTAGTAAATCACTTAGATATTATTGGATTAGAAAGAAAGAATATAGCTTGGATAGTAACAGAGCCAACAATATTTCATAAAGGTTCAATGCATAACGAACAAGCTTGTGATGTTGTAGTTGGTTATGAAATACCATATAAGCATGTAGATTTGATTGAATTGAAGCATAGTACAGATATGCGTGGTAAGGCTAGGAAGCAAATATATAATACTGAAAAGCATCTAACTAGCAATTGGGGCTATCAAGTAGAAAATAAATATTTAGTAATCTATCCTACATTTACATTTGAGAAATTAACATGAGTGACTATAAAAATTATAAGAATGATATTAACAAGAAGTGTTTATATTACGATGCAAGGGAAAATAGATGTGATAAATATCAGAAAGAATTTGAGATTACTCCAAGTGGAACAAGAGAACCTAATTGTTATAAGTGTGTTAAAGATTTAGAAAAGTTATTAAGCATCATGTTATAACACTATTCAGTAGTAAGATAAGTTTAAATAAAAACAGTACTAAAATATATTATGCGAGGAAGAATAAAAACAAAAGATTGGAAAGCGGCTACTTTCAGCCTCGAGGAAAGTACAATTACTAAGATAGAAACAATTTCTAAGGATAAGGGGATAAAAAAATCAGAACTAATAGATAGGTTAGTTGCTAAGGCTACTGTCAATGATATAAAACAAATTGATAAAGACATAGAGTTAATAGAATTACAGATTACGTTAAAGGAAAAGGAGATATTTACTTTGAAGAATGATATAGTTGATAAGAAAAACTTCCGTAAGAAAATGATTGATTGGAGTCAAGAGAACTCTAACAAAACACTAGAAGCAGTAGAGGTGATTAAGAAGTTCTTATTACTTAATAAAAAGTCAGAGGCAGAAAGATATGCTAGAGGTAGGAATGATATTAATATGGAATGGATTGACTTATTACTAAGAGCTAGACAAGAGCTGGAGGTATCAGGCATATGAATGTTAATACTACACTAGTGGAAAACACTGAGAACATTAAGAACTCTATAACCCATGAGGGTGGTATATTCTATTTAGATATGAAAGAGTTAGCTGAACTATCTTCTGAGATGTGTGATGAGATATATGATGACCCAGAAGAAATGTTAGAAAGAATTGGACTTGAAGTATTCTCTATCTTTGGACTCAATGGAGAGATTAGATTGACAAATGTTATTAACGATAAGGAGATTAAGAAGTTAAGGTCTAAAGATTTAAGGAAATTAATTACTGTCAAAGGTGTAATACGTAGATTAACTAAGGTAATGCCTAAGATAGACCTAATAAAATACTCATGTCCAGGTTGTGGTACTGTAATTACTGTGTTACAGGGTGACAAAAAGCTAAAGAAACTCCCAGAGCACTGTTCTTGTGGTAGAACTACTGGGTTTAAGGAGCTTTCAAAAGAGATTAATGATATACAGGAACTTAACTTAGAGTCATTACCTGAAATATCTAACGGACAACCACAACAACTTAGGGTATTACTTGAGAAAGAACTAGTTGATGTCACACTTATCTCTACTCTACAGCCAGGTAAAAGAATAGAGGTTACTGGTATACTACAGGAGATGCCTGGGTTTATGACAACAAGGTCTGATGAGTCTATTCTAAGTGAATTTATGATTAAGGGTAATAATATTAAGAGTCTAGAAGAAAGCAGTGAGGTAGTGTTAAGTGATGATGATATTGCTGAGATAAAAGATATTCTACATGATGACCCATTACAATTTCTAGCTGATAATATAGCACCAGAGATACATGGTAATGATGAGATTAAGAAAGCATTAGTATTGCAGATGGTTAAAGGAGTCAATAAAAAGAAGTCAGATGGTAGTCTGTCAAGAGGTGACATCCATATATTGCTTGCAGGTGACCCTGGTGTTGCAAAGTCTGTGCTATCTAAGTTTGCAGAAAAGAAATCTCCAGGTAGTAAAACAATTATTGGAACGAGAACTACAAAGGCTAGCATAGGAGCTATGGCAGTCAAAGATGAATTAACTAACTCCTGGGCCCTAGAGATTGGTCCACTAGTACAATGTAACAATAGTGTATTATACTTTGATGAAATAGATAAGATGACTAAAGAGAATCTTAACGAATTATTAGAGCCAATGTCATCTAGTTGTGTAACTGTAAACAAGGCAGGTATAAGTGCTACACTTCCAGCTGCTACAAGTTTATGTGCATCTGCTAATCCTAAGAGAGGTAACTATGATTTATCACAACCACTTGCTAGACAGATAGATATTCCAAGTCCTATTCTAAATAGGTTTGACTTAGTGTTTGTAATGGTAGATAAGCCAGATGAAGAGACAGATGCAGCGTCGATAAGTCATGTGTTTGATTCATATATAACAGAGAGAGTACCAGATGTTAACATTGATATGTATAGAAAGATTATATCTTATTGTAGAAAATTGAAACCTAAGTTAAAACCAAGTCTAATCAAACACATCAAACCAATTTATATCAATCTTCGTAATAGAGCTAACAGAGAAGGAAGTGGAGCTATACCTATTAACCTGAGAAACATTGAGGCATTAATTAGATTGTCTGAGGCTCATGCAAAGCTTAGACTGAGTGAGTGGGTAGAAGAAGAAGACTTTATTGTTGCTAAGGATTTGTTTATGTATTGTTTAAAGCAAGTAGGAATAGAAGATGAAACTGGTATGATTGATATGTCAAAAGGAACAGAGAAGATACCTACTAGTCATCGTGGTAGGATTGATAAGATTCTAGGGATTGTTAGAGACCTATCAGATATATATGAGGAAGGCATCAAAGAGAAAGAAATCTATGATATAGCGAAGGCATATAATATAGAGAAATATGAAGCTACTACCTTTCTTAACGAGTTAAAACGGAACGGAGATATTATTGAAAAAACTAGAGGAGTATGGAAGTTGTTGTAACTATTGAGTTATACATTAACTTTATAAACCAATTAGTATATAATATTATACACACTATGAAATCAAAAAAGAAAGAAAATAAAAAGTTGAAGATTATTAATAATATAGGTTATACTGTAGCACTAGTTCTATTGCTTATATCGTCTTTTCAATTAAATATAATGTTAGGAATTTCAATAGCACTGTTTATTATAATGACTATCATTAACGCGAGTGCAGAATGTTAAGCATAACTAATGACCAAGTACTAAGATTACTAGATTATTCATGGAAGAATATACCAAAGTTAATTACTGATTCTAAAGATAAATATAATATTGCCCCTCATCACTACACTATGCAAAGAATAGTAAGTGAGTTGATTGCTCAAGGTAATGTTGAATTCATTGAGATACCATATGGTCTTAAAAAAACTAAAGCATTCAAGCTAAAGGATACAGAATAATGACAGCTGAAAAAGTAATGCTTAAAAGAAGATGGTGTCAATCATGTGGAAAAACATTAAGCGATAGTAGTGTTGAGATGCACCCATTCAAATTTGAGTTTGGATTTAAGACTGCTTCAGTAGATTTATGTAATAACTGTAAAATTAGAGTAGATAAAAATATACTAAAAGTAAACAAAAAGTATTCTAAGATATTGTTACGACTACATAATAGGTACTTTCAGAAGGTATTAAGATGAGTGACTATCCTGAGAACAAATCATTCAAAGGAGTAATTACTAATAAGATAAAGAGTACTAGTGAAAATCCTAAAGCACCTGCTGGTAATTTCTATGCACCAGAACCAAGTGAATACACTAACAGTGCTATTAAACAGTTCACATGCTGGAAAAAAGAATTATTTGATGCATTCGAGATAGGTGATAGTGTTATAATTGTATATCAAGAGAGTGAGTGGAATGGTAATACTAACAGAAATATAAGTGCAATGACACATGAAGGCCCTAAGAAAACACAACACACTACTATAGACAATGAAGCTATTACTGAGAAGATAGTAGATACTCCTGTAGAGAAACTAGTTGTTAAAAATCTTAATGATGAGGTTATGGAAGAACCTGTTATTGAAACTATGATTGATGAGTCACAGTTCTTTCCAGAGTTAGAAAATTATTTTATAGTAATGAAGGGTAAGAAATACAAGATGGTACCTACTGGAGATTATCTGGTAGATGGTGTTTGGAAAAGCATTCGTAGTCAACAACTCGACGTTAAAAAAAATATAAGCCCGTCTTTGAGTGGGAAAGAAGGCATTAATGATGGTCTCTCACCAGATTTAAAACGCTAATAACATGGCAACGATTAGCAGTATTTCCCTGTTGACACTATAATATGGAAAAATTAAAAGATATACTTGTTAACAATAGGAAGATAGAAGATAACCTTCTAAAGAATGTAGTTATTTTTAATGTAAAAGATATAATGTCACGTAATGCACACCTTTCTATTGAAGATATAATGAATGTTGGTATAGTAGAAGATGGCTCAGTGCAATTCAGAGTACCTACTAAGATAAAAGATAGGCAGATATTATACTTGTTAGCATACTTAATGTGGTTCTGGGATATAACTAAGGAGGATTTAGAATGAATAAAGAAAAAGTTATAGAGATGATTGGAAAAGGAAACTGGGGAAGATTTACTAAATTTATGGAAGGACAGACAGTAGGGTTTGATAAAGGAATTATTGATTATTATGAATGTGATGTTCTTCACTTTGTAAGGAGAAATGCTTAAAATGAGTGATGATGAAGTAATCAAGGTTGATTTGATTCCTAGAAAGAGTGGTGAGCACCTAAGGAAGCCAGAGTTTTCTAACCAGGAGATGAGGAGGGAGATTATCAAACTAAGACAAGATGGTACCTCATGGCAAAAGGTTTCTGAGAATGTACAATCTAAGTTCGGATTTAGTATAGCACCTATGACAGCAAGGTCAATCCATGATGAAGAGATGGCTAAATCTATAATTGCTAGTCCTAAAGCTAGAAATTCTTATTCTAAATATAATGCTCTAGTTGAAAAGAACTATGCAAAACTCCAGGACCTAACTACTTGGTGGGTTACTACGTTGAATAAATTGAAAGATGAGATAGTACATGATGAGATAATGGTTAATCCTGCAGAGTTTATGAAATTCATTAAGCTTACTGAGTCAATTGAGAAAGGTAACAAGTCTATACTAGAACAACTTAAGTTCATTAGCACTGAGACTGATAGAGTTAAGATTGAAAGTAAAAATTATATCTATTCACCACAACAGATAAATCAGAAGATTATAGAATTCCGTAAGGTAGAACAAGAGAGCGTTAAGGTAGAGAGAAAACAATTAGCTAAGGAGCGTAAGGAGTTTGAAGAAGAAAAGGAGAAATTTTACGAAAAAAATAAAGCTATGAAAGGAGGTAATTAATATGGAAAAGAAAGAAATAAAACTTACAGATGAACAAATAGAAACTATCAGTGGAGATTTGACTAATAAGAAACTTTTAGTTATATCCCTTGCATCTAAAGTAGCTACTACAGAAGAACGATTAGATACCAATTTCAATGAGAATATTCTTATGAGTGAAATGAAACAACTTAGAAATGCTATTGAAACAAAGAAAGATAATGACGGTAGAGATATAGATGAGTATCTTGTAGAAGATTTGAAGTTTCAAGTCACAGTAAAGGAGAAAGAAATAGCTGAAGGTATAGTTGAACTACAAGACAAAGCTGCTAGGAAATATTTAATTGACTTGAGGAGTAGTCTAAATAGAGAGAAGCAGAATATTGAAGTAATTGAGTCTCAGTTGGGAAGTGGAAAAGCTACTATTACAGAATAAGATGGTATTATTCGAAGAAAAAAGGGTGGAGCTTTTAATAAAACTATTGCATCAAAGAAAGTACAATAGTATACGGGCACTATCCCAAGGTATATATTCTTCTGATGCCTCGTGTCATAAAGTTTTAAATTTATTTGAAGACACAGGTTTGATATATACTGAGAAAAAAGGAAGGAAAGCTGAGAAATTTATAACAGAAAAAGGGATTAAAGTATGCGAATGTATTGAGGGAATTAAAAACATAATGAAGAAAAAATGAGTAAGAAAGAAGCATTCATACCATATAGTAATGCCTACAACCGTTATGGTAATATGGTATATAGATTTGAATGGAATGGAAGTTATATCTGGGATGTTGTAATCACTATAGATGAACTACATGGTGACATTATAACATATAAGGAGTGCTCATGTCCATCCTGGACTAAGTTTAATCAAGGAGAAGATTGCAAACACATTAAAGCTGCACTAAAAATATTGGAGGAATTTGGTGTAGAAATGAAACAAGATGAATTACAAGAATAAACAAAGAGAGAAAAGAGCTCTTATGGATAAGCTAAGTAATCCTAGACCAGTTAGAGGTATGTTCAAAAACAATAGACTTAGACATGAGACAGTGAAATTTCAGATAGCATATTTATTACTTAAACAAGGCTATGATGTTTTCCCTGAATGTGAGTTCAAATGTGGTGGTCGTGGTGACATTGTTGCTATACATGGTTCTAATGGATTCATAATAGAGGTGCTTGACAGCGAGACTGATGCTAAGTTAGCTATGAAACTAGACTACTATCCAGAAGAATTCACATTAATCAAGGTAAAAGTAGATGATTTTGACCCAGAAACATGGTGTTTGTGATTTCGATAACTTTATAAGAAGGTTGAGATTAAAAAGATATAAGATATATCTCATAATATCTAAATAAACAGGAGGATAAAATGGAAAAAAACACACAAGGATTAATTGCTGTATTTGCTATCTTATCATTACTCGTTGGGTTTTCACTCGGTGCTGTATTGATTGGAGAGGATGTAGAAACAATTAAAGAAGTCCCAGTTGAGGTTGAAAAAATCGTTGAAGTCCCTGTTGAAATAGTCGTGGAAGCGCCTAGTCAATTGGAACTCGCAGTTGCTGAATTTATGTTAGCAGTTGAAAACGAGGAAGATGAAGCTGGAACACCAATAGACATTCTTGATAACATGCATTATAATTTTGATGAAGTATCAGTATATGATATTGAAGAAGATTATAGTATTGAAGTAACAAGTGATGGGGATGTAACTAAAGTTGAATTCGAAGTAAGATTAAAGTTCAAAGACTCACGTGACACTGAAAGGCAGTCATATGCAGTAGAAGTAACTTATGAAGATAACGAAGATACTTTAGTAGATTTTACAAAGTTGTAAATCTATAAATTCATAGGAGTAAATGCCACTCTCTAACTCAGCATTCGCAGAATCAACTGCGTAACCAAATGAATCTTTTTAGTGGGGTAGTATAGTCTGGTAGTATACTGGCCTCATGAGCCAGCGACCTTGGTTCGAATCCAAGCCCCGCTATATAAATATCAAGAATTCTATTTCGAATCAGATAATTAATTATCCTTTTCTATGTTTAAGCCAGTTAAGGCCAGATACTAAGAATGGAATAAGTGCAATATATCTTGGGTCGTTCTGCCAGTAAGATACAAGCCC
>Ga0222658_1001270_pt1 | contig 11390 bp, 7 predicted proteins | sample AntAcemetagen476_FD_179830 | JGI IMG/M metagenome (GOLD analysis project Ga0222658, IMG submission 179830) | Saline water microbial communities from Ace Lake, Antarctica - #476 | ecosystem: Environmental > Aquatic > Non-marine Saline and Alkaline > Saline | place: Antarctica: Ace Lake | collected... | reverse complement strand
CGAACGATTCCTCTGTGTCCATAGGTACTGCAAGGTGAGTATGTTCAGCTTCTCGAATGAATAGATGCCAACATTTAGATGGCCCTTCCATCCATTGTTGTAGAAGTGAATGTTGGTCCTGTGTTCCCATGGCAGCCATGGGAATTGGATTATGAAGTTCATTTTTGCCTAGGCTTTCTGCGACCAGTTGCTGATTCCATTTCCCAAATGATTCTAGTCGTTGTGAGTACGGCATAATCACGCGGATGAGGTACCCACGCTTAGATTCCAGTAGTAACTGTGTACAAGCTAGTTGCGCAGCTGGGTTTTTATCTAGGTCGGTTTGCTGACAGATTGTGTCCATTTCTTTTGCGCCACGCAGGAATGCTTGCACGTCGCCACCAAGAAGTGCCAGTGGCAGAAGGCCAATTGGTGTGAATATGGAATATCTCCCTCCAACTTTCGTTGGTATTGGGAGAATCTCCATGCCTTGTTCTAGAGCGAAGCTACGCAATGTGCCGGTGTGCGGGTCTGTAACAGCAATTACGTACTGTGCCGCTTTGGCACCACGTGCTTTTTTGAGCTGTTCGTAACACAAAAAGAATACGCTCATTGGTTCCAGTGTTCCTCCAGATTTACTCGCTACAACTACTAGCGTGTGTTTCCAATCTATTACTCCCATTTCCATTGTCAGGATTGCAGGATCAATAGTATCTAGAACAATGAACTCCACCGTATCCGGTCCTTCGAGAAATTCCTGAATCACCTTGGGACCAAGACTGGATCCTCCAATACCAATCCACACAACTGTCCGGATTTTCTCCGCTTTAGCGAAATTAGCAATGTCTTGTACTTGCTTAAGAATGCGCCTGTCGTATGGATCCATAGACCATGCGTGTTCACCGGATTGCCGTTCTTTAAGCCAGTCTTCGGTGTAACGCTTTACACTTGTTTTGAGGTTTATGAACTCCTGCTCAGGGATTCCCTTGGTAGGAGTGATGGTCTTTGCCAGCGTGCCTGTAATATCGAGTGTAAGCATGTTGGGAGCTAGAGAGATCGAAGTGCTTCCGTTACGCGTTCCTCTGTAGTAGTGAGATCACTCGGCAATTCTCGGAGTACTTGCATAATGGTCGAAGCATCGTACCCCAATGCGGTGAGAGCCGCGACTGCATCATTGTCATATTGTTGTTGAGAATTACTGCCTCCCGCAGCAGATGGCCCAATGAGTTCAGGGTGCTTCTCAGCGAGTCCGCGTAGTTCTATAAGCAACTTAGTTGCGCGCTTAGGGCCAATTCCCTTTACGCTGCTTAAAAGCTTTGGTTCATTTTGTTCCACAGCATGTGCAAGAACTTCACTTGGGATTGCGCAAAGTTCCATTGCAACTTTTGGACCAATCCCAGATTGTTGTAAAAGTAGATCAAACAAGCCCCGCGTGATTTCATTTTGAAATCCAAATAGATCCAAGCGATCCTCACGAACGTAAGTATGTATCCATACTGTTTGTTCGTGCCCATCTTTAAGCCATTCCATGGCATCGGAGCCAACGGTTACAAGGTAACCAATGCCTGCGACATCAATAATGATTTTATTTGGCTGTAGCCGATTTATGGTGCCGTGGAGGCGGGCAATCATGGAAGATCTAATAGTAGCATGACTTTTCTGACTCCTGTCCTCTTTGTTGTAGTTGTAAAAATACCATAAATGTTTTATAATTATATGAAATGAACATCAAATTCCGTACACCAGATATTCTGGCGAGTCTGACTCTCGTGTCTGTGCTATCGCTTGCAGGATCAATACATGCGACGTTGCCAGAGATCGATATAGATTCGCATAAGCAAGAGCGTGAACAGAAGGTAGATGAGCTTAATGACGCGATATATAACTCTTCGTCTGCAACGCGATCGATCTTTGGCGTAAACGCGATGCGTGAAGCGGGAGAGAAGGAGCTTAAAGAAGCGGCAGTTTTACTTAATAATGTCGGACAAGAAAAACGCCAAGCCCGCCTTGTTCTGGCTGATAAGCTTGCTTCGCTTGAAGCATTCAAAACGCAATACGGTGTAGATCCTACCGAAGAGGATGCAATCACACAGTTCGCACAGGAGCAACGCAAAGGAGTTGAATCATCTTTGCGTGTATTTGCACGGACTAGATTTATGCTCGCAGATCGGTTTAACCAGGGCGCGAGTACTATCCTCGCACAACTATTCGATGCGCCTTTTTCGGTGCGTGTTAAAGAAACCTTGCGCTACCGCGCACTGAGCTCTTTGCGTTTGCAGGTCTTTTCTGATGCGAAGGATATGTTCTTCTTCTCTACAGAGCTTGCTGCTATTCGCTCAGAATACGAAGGGAAGTTAGAGTCATATCACGCAGCATTAAATGATGTGGATGCCGCTAACTCAAAGATCACAATGAGCAAGAATCGTCTTGCTGAGATTAAGCGCATCACTGCTGCGGTAGAGGAGCGCATTCGGCAAATGCAGTCGCAACTCTCTGCTTACGATGAACGCATTCGTGAGCGTGCAGAGGGTGCTCTTATTGCAAAGGGTCTACTCTCGGGCAGAACTGCTCCAAGGACGCCAAGGTTTATGTGGCCTGTTGTTGGTCGTATAACTGCAACGTTCCTAGATTCCGGATATCGTGTTTTCTTTGGTGTTCCTCATAAAGCGATTGATATTGCACAGCCGCAAGGCAGTCCAATTCGCAGCTCTTCTGCTGGTGTGGTTCATTACACACAGAACGGTGGGAGCGTGGGTTACTCATATATTCTTGTAGGACACCGCGGTGGATATGCGACTCTCTACGGTCATGTGTTACAGAGCTACGTGAGACCGGGAGATGACGTTGATAGTGGTCAGATAATTGGTTTATCCGGTGGCATGCCAGGTACACCAGGTTCAGGACCCATGACTACAGGTCCACATCTTCACTTCGAAGTTATTAAGGATGGTGTGAATCTAAATCCGCAGCGAGTGTTGCCGTAGGCTACATCTAATTTGCGGGTCCCAGTACAACCACAAATTCACCCTTCTTCATAATAGATTCAGCAACGCCTGGTAACTCATTTACTGTGGTCTGCATAACTTCCTCGTGCATTTTTGTAAGTTCCCGTGCAACTACAACGCGGCGATCGGGTTGATCTTCTAGTGCCTCTGCAAGTTCCTTGAGTGTGCGTTCAATTCGATGAACTGATTCATAAAGGACGATGGTGCGCTTTTCATATTTCAATGTGGTTAGTAAGGTCTTGCGTCCTTTCTTAAGTGGCAGGAACCCGAGGTACACAAAACGGTTTATCGGTAGCCCACTTGCGCTCAATGCTGCTAGGAATGCAGAGGGGCCGGGGATCACCTCAATAGAGACATCTGTCTCTTGGGCTTTGCTAACAAGTGCGTATCCGGGGTCCGAAATTCCAGGTGTACCTGCATCACTCACCATGACGATGTGTTCATCTTTTTTTAGACGTTCCAGAACAGCATCCAATTTCTCCGGTTTGCTATAGCTGTGCATGCTGATGAGTTCCTTTTTTGGGAGCTCTAGCATGTGGAGTAGTTTTCCTGTTACACGCGTATCTTCACACACTATGGCATCACATTCTTTTAGTGTCTCGAGTGCCCGTAGAGTGATGTCACCAAGGTTCCCGATGGGTGTAGATACGATTGATAGCATGGTTTGAGTGTAGCGGAATGAAGAAGTAAGAAGGGAGAAGTATAAATCGGATTCACTTCTTATTTCTCACTTTCACCTTCTCACCTCTTGTCTGACACAGTTACCCAAATTTTCCTGCAAAACAGTTGGTGTTCGTTTTCATCTGCTCATTTTTAAGGGTATGATGCAGTCCAACGCACATCTTTGATGCGTCGTTCCTGCGTATTATTCCTTCCATGCCCAATAAAGAAGATTCAGCTTCCGGCAGTCCAGAAGAGCAACCCGCCGAAAAGCCGGTTGAGTCTTCTGAAACACTTTCGTCTATTGGCCGTATTAAGCCACGACCGATTGTTACAGAAATGGAGGAGAGCTACATGAGTTACGCAATGAGCGTTATTGTCTCTCGAGCACTTCCCGATGCAAGAGATGGTCTTAAGCCTGTAAATCGCCGCATACTTGTTACGCTTAATGACTTGGGTCTTCGCCCAGGTTCACGTTTTAGAAAATGCGCAAAGATTTGTGGTGACGTGAGTGGTAACTACCATCCGCATGGTGAGGCAAATGTGTATCCCGCACTTGCCCGTTTGGCGCAAGACTTCTCAATGCGATACCCACTTGTTATTGGTCAGGGAAACTTTGGCTCCATAGATGGAGATGCACCTGCTGCCATGCGATACACCGAGGCTAAGATGTCTCGTCCGACGCAGGAGATGCTTCAGGATCTTGAGAAGGACACAGTCGATTACATTCCAAACTACGAAAATACGCGCACAGAGCCTGCTGTTCTTCCATCAAAGGTTCCGAACTTGCTTGTAAACGGTACGGTTGGAATTGCTGTTGGAATGGCCACAAACATCCCACCGCATAATCTTGGTGAGGTAGTGGATGCACTGCAGCATCTATTAAAAGAGAAGGATGCGACTGTGGAAGATATGCTTCAATTTATAAAAGGGCCGGACTTTCCTACAGCCGGTATTGTGTATGACAAAGAGGTAATTAAGCAGGCGTATCTCACAGGTCGGGGTAGTGTTGTGATTCGCGGCAGAGCTGAGATAGAAGAAATGAAAAATGGACGATATCAAATCCGTATTTCGGAACTTCCATATCAGGTTAACAAGTCGACTCTTGTAGAGCGGATTGCAAAACTTGTAACAGATAAAATTATTCAAGGAGTTTCGGATATTCGCGATGAGTCTGATCGCGATGGTATTCGTGTGGTTGTTGAGCTAAAGCGAGACTCGTATCCACAGAAAATTCTCAATCAACTCTTTAAGCACACGGATTTGCAGACCAGTTTCGGTTACAACGTTATTGCGCTTGCTGATGGTATTCAGCCCCGATTGCTAAATCTATTGGAGCTTCTGCAAATTTTCCTAGATCACCGGCGCGAGGTAACTCGTAGACGTGTTAAGTTTGATTTAGAACGGGCAAAAGATCGTGCACATATCCTTGAAGGTTTGAGTATCGCACTCAATGACATAGATAAGGTAATTGATACGATTCGAAAGAGTCCAACAAAAGAGGAAGCCAAAGCGAATCTTGTTAAGAAATTTAAACTCACGGAGATTCAGGCAGATGCAATTCTTCAAATGCGTTTGCAGACTCTTGCAGGACTTGAGCGCAAAAAAATAGAAGATGAACTTAAAGAGAAGCGTGCATTTATTGCCGAATGTGAGGCGATTCTAAAAGATGTAAAAAGGATCGATGAGATCGTTTCCGATGAACTAAGTGAACTCAAAGCAACTTACGGAGATGATCGTCGTACAACTGTTGTAGATCATCCTGTTGGGCAGTTCAGTGCAAAAGACACAATTCCAAATGCACCAATGATCGTGACGCTCACGCAAAGTGGGTATGTTAAGCGACTCAGCCCAATGCAGTTCCGCTCACAGCACCGTGGTGGTCGTGGAGTTAAGGGGACTATTACCAAAGATGACGATGAGATTCTCTCAATGTTGCATGCGATGAATCACGACGATCTGCTTTTCTTTACGAACAATGGTCGCGTTTTCCAAATGCCTGCATATGAACTTCCACAGGTAAGCCGCACAGCCAAGGGGCAGGCGATTGTTAACCTTTTGCAGCTGCAGCCAGAAGAGCGCATAACAGCGATACTAAAGGCAGATCTTACAGATAAGAAATACCTCTTCTTTGCTACAAGAAAGGGGTTAGTGAAGCGTACCAATGTCGCTGAGTTCCAGAACATTCGTCGTTCAGGTCTTATTGCTCAGAAGCTTCCTGCGGGTGATGAGTTGCGATGGGTAGTTGCGACTGAGGGTGGTAATGAAATTCTGCTTCTTACCGAGAAGGGCAAAGCCATTCGTTTTAAGGAAGAAGACGTGCGTTGTATGGGTCGAAGTGCTGCAGGAGTGCGTGGTATTCGCATTGCACAAGGAGATCGTTTGGTAGAAGCAGGTGTGGTTGCCGATCCCGAGAAAGATAAGATCCTCGTCATCATGGAAAATGGTTTGGGCAAAATGACTCCTGCTAGCCAGTATCGTTTGCAGGGGCGAGGTGGTAGCGGAGTTAAAGCCGCACAACTTACTAAAAAAACCGGGAGTATTGTTGGAGGATTTGTTCTTTCCGAAGGGAATGAAGGAGATTTCATCTGCATTAGCAAACGTGGTCAGACTATTCGCATGAAGCTCAGTGATATTCCTTCACTTGGTCGAGCAACGCAGGGTGTGATAATTATGCGATTGGGTGCGAACGATAAAGTTGCAAGCTTGAGTATTATTATGGAAGATCAGGATGCCGAAGGCTCAGAAGAAGAGGGAGACACAGAAGGCGAAGAAGAGGTAGAAGTAGAAGTAAAAGAGAAGGTAATATCAGATGTGAAGAAGAAAAAGCCCAAGAAAGCAGCCGGAGCTAAGAAGTAGCCCATGGTTAAAACGAGACTATCTTGTTGCACGAGCTGTTTATGTCCGTAAACTTCTCCCGTTATGAAGTCCGATATCCACCCACAGGTTCACGCTGACGCAAAAGTCATGTGTACTACATGCAATAGCGAATTTGAGATTCCTAGCACAGTTAAAGAGCAACAGGTGGAGTCATGTCGCAATTGCCATCCTGTGTACACGGGCAAGAAGCAAAAAGAAATGAAGGGTGGACGCGTTGAGCGATTCAGAAAGAGAATGGCTAAGAAAAAATAGAGATGTGGTATCGCAATTATTGGTGATCTGACCTGTCACTCTCGTTCTATGAGTGATATACTAGACATATGAATGAGCGCCAGAGCAAGCTCCTAAAGGCAATTATCGACCAATTCATCGAGACGGCACTTCCGGTAGGTTCACACCATATTATTGAGTCTGGTGTCTTTGATGTTTCTTGTGCGACAGTACGCAATGAAATGCGCTTCCTCGGTGAGGAAGGGTATTTAGAGCAGCCACATGTTTCTGCGGGGCGTGTGCCAACGGCGCAAGGGTATCGGGTCTATGTGCAGCAGTATTTGCAGCCTTCCAAGTCAGAAAAAGCTGTACGCAAGCGTTTTGATACTCTGCGCGAGCAATATTCTCAGCGTAAAGATCAGGAGCGTGTGTACGACGCTGTCGCACTATTGGCACAAATGTCACCAAATGTGGCATTTGCAACAGTACCGCATAAGCATCGTGTGTATTATCTCGGGCTTGCAAATGTAATGCGTCAGCCTGAATTTAAAGCGGATCCATCATTTGCGACTGGCGTGGTGGAAGTTTTGGAAGATCATCTCTCAGAGGTGATGGATTCACTCGAAATTGATGACAAGATTAGGTATTACATTGGTGGGGATCATGTTCTTCCACAAATTCAGAGTTGTTCACTTATGGTTACGGCATACAAAGTGCATGATCAACGTGGAGTTGTAGGGATTCTTGGACCAATGCGTATGGATTACGAATACAACACAGTCACACTTGATTTAGTTTCCGATATGATTCGTTCTGCCTGACGGCATGCATATGCAAAACACACTACTTCAAATTCGTGCAGGGAAAGAGAATGAGCGTGGCCCTCTCTACATGGAGCCAGCGCTTGCTGCTGTGCACTCACTTCGTGGAGACTCTGGAGATGTTTGTTTTGAAATTGGTTCTGAATCAAAGGCAACAGCATTCTATGTACGTGCTACAGATCGAGCGGCCGGACTAATAGAGAACCAGCTATATGCACAATATCCTGATATTGAAGTTGATCATCTTTCTGATGATCCATTCCAAGCTAAGGAGGGCGAAGAGGTTGTTACAGTAGAGCTCTTACTCAGCGATCCGGAAGTGTTCCCATTTAAAAGACATCCACAGTTTGATGATCTGCTTACCCGTGTGAACGTTGATCCAATAGCCGGTATTACCGGTGCTCTTGCTCGTATGGATGTCCCCGGCATGCGTGGGAATGTACAGATCTGTCTGAGACCTCTGCGTGGGAGTTTCCGCAGGCGTGCGCTTAGGTTCTTGCCATTACTTCATAGTGGATTTTCTGGCATGTCGCATTCCTATGCGAGTCTCTTTACCAGGATGCAGCTTGCGCGTGGTTGGAGGCGATTGCCTTACATGCCATTAGCTATTCTTATGGGCGGGTTTCGCGCATGGCCTGGGTTCAATAAATTCCTGTCACATTCCATGTTCGATGCGGGATCAGCTTCTTTCTCTGATCCAGAAGAGCAGGAGCGCGATCGTGCAAGCGCACGCAGCCATGATCGTGAGGATGCTGTTGGAGGTGCACAAGATAAGGTGAACAGGCTACTTTTTGTTTGCAATGTGCGCATCAGCATAATTGCCCCGGCTGGTAAGTGTGAAGCTGCCAAGCGAAAAGTAGAAGAGATTGCAGGTAGCTTTCAGCAATTTGCGCTGCCACAGAGCAATGCACTCGTTACTGGTGCACCGACTATTTCAACGCAGATGCCATGCGGCATTCTGCATAAGCCATATATTTTGTCTGTGGAGGAGGTTGCCACGCTTTGGCACTTGCCAACTATTCTCGTACAGACGCCAAATCTTGATCGTGTGCTCAGCAGAAAGCTTGAACCGCCTAATAATTTGCCTCTCGTTGGCGAGGATGAATTTACCGAGCTGGGCGATGCAGTGTTCCGTGGTCATCGGCAGCGGTTTGGTATTCGTTTGGATGATCGTCGTAGGCACATTTATGTGATTGGTAAGACCGGTATGGGAAAAACAACTCTTTTGGAGAATATGGTGTTTTCCGATATCCATGCAGGCAGGGGAGTTGGTCTTATAGATCCACATGGAGATCTTGTTGATGCAGTTCTTCAGTGCATCCCAAAAGAACGAAGTAATGATGTTGTAATTTTTGATCCATCAGATACGGATTATCCAATTTCATTTAATGTGTTGGATTGTCCGAATCCACAACAGAGAGCGCTCACTGCTTCTGGAATTATGAGTGTATTTACAAAATTGTGGCCAGATGTTTGGAGCGGTCGTATGGAACATATTCTGCGCAACACTCTCCTTGCACTCCTAGAACATGAACAATCTTCGATGCTCGGTATTATGCGTATGTACTCAGATACGGCGTATCGTCGCAAAGTTGTAAGCCGTGTTTCAGATCCTGTAGTTAAGAGTTTCTGGGAGGATGAATACGAGTCATGGAGTGATAAGTACCGCACAGAGGCGGTTGCTGCTATCCAAAATAAAGTTGGGCAGTTGCTCTCCACACCTATGATTCGAAATATCGTTGGGCAGGTTCAGAGCAAACTCGACATCCGTCATGCTATGGACACAGGGAAGATAGTGCTTGTTAATTTGAGTAAGGGAAAACTCGGGGAGGATACATCGGCGTTCCTCGGTTCCATGCTTGTAACAAAATTCCAGATCGACGCCATGAGTCGTGCAGATGTCCCCGAGTCCGATCGACGGGATTTCTTCTTGTACGTTGATGAGTTTCAAAACTTCGCAACAGAATCGTTTGCGACCATTCTTTCTGAAGCTCGTAAGTATCGTTTGAGTCTTACCATGGCGAACCAGTACGTTTCTCAGTTGCTACTGGGCGAGCGCAGTACGACGCTAAGAGATGCCGTTTTTGGGAACGTCGGTACACTCACAAGTTTTCAGGTTGGATCGGATGATGCAGAAGTTTTGAGTTTGCAATATGAAGAATTGGCGACAGTGAATGACATTCTTAGTTTGCCCAAGTATCACGCTTATATGCGTCTGATGATTGATGGTATGCCCAGTAAGCCGTTCTCGGTTTCCACATTGCCGCCTCCGCAGTATGAACAGGATGCTAATCGACTTGATGTGTTGCGGCGTCTTTCTCGTGAGAGATATGCAGAGGAGCGCGAAGTGGTAGAAGATAAAATTCGTGCATGGGCAGCGCGTAGTTCAGAGGCTCGTAAGGATTCCGTACGTCAGGGGAAAGCATCAGAGAAGGAGGACGAAGAGCGCAAAAAGGCCAGGCAGAAGAAAATGAGCTTGGAAGAATATCGTGCTTGGCGTGATCGTGAATTATGGACGAACGAGTTCAATGCACTCAGAAAACGAAGTTTACTTGGTGAAGAAATTTCTAAAGATGAGGAGAAACAGCTAAAGGATCTAGAAAAGAAGCTTGCCGGCAGCGGCGGTGTTCCGGAAGTCAGCAAGACACTCAAAGAGCAGATTGAGAAAAAACAGAAGTAGGGCAAAATTGAAGGCGAATGTAGAATGTTCTGTAATACTCTGAAAAGAAATTACGATGCGCGTTTTTCTACTCATCTTTTCGGCAGTCGCTATCAGCGGTTTATTGCTGTGTATATCCGCTTCTACAACTGCGACACTTTCTATTAAGCAATTCCATGCACAGCGGGCTGAGGTTTTGCAAAAGGTGCACACGGATGTGCGGGATGCTATTAAACAGTATCGTATTGCTGCTGCAGAGGCAGAGGCAGAGGCAGAGGCAGAAGCAAAAGCAAAAGCATTGCTGGCAGCTAAGAAAATTGTACGAGCGGACAACAAGATTGGTGTGTATCTAAAACCAGAATCCACTGCCAATGAGTCATTCTTTTTAGAGACACTAGAGAGTCTATCTGCTGCAAATGGTTCCGCGCTGGTTTTCGATGTAAAGGGTCCTTATGTCTACTTCGATACAAGCTCTTCTCTAGCGGCGCAGTACAACCTTGTTAGACCTTTGTTTGAACTTCCACATATCATTGCGGAGGCTAGGCAGAAAGGTATATATACCATAGCTCGCCTCGTAGCTGCAGACGATCCAATACTTGGAGCATGGGAGCCAGAGGTACGTATTCGGCATCCACAGACTAATGTTTCACTTGGTACTAAGTGGGTAGACCTAAGCAGTCCGACAGTACTTGAGTACAACAGCCAGGTCATTCGTGATCTTGTAGCTGCAGGTGTGGATGAAGTAAATATCGACTACATTCGATATCCAACAGAATATGCTCAATGGCAGATCGGGTTAACTCGCGAAGAGAAAGTGGAACGCATAAAAAAGTTTGTCCAAATGGCACGTAGAACGATCGATGAATACGGTCCAGAAACTAAACTCGGTATAAGCACGTATGCGATTCTTGGTTGGCACTACGACATAAACGTGAAAAATCTCGGACAGGACGTTGTGCAGTTTGCACCACTTGTGGACATCATCTCTCCGATGGCATACCCATCCACATTTAAGGCTGGGTCATACTTTAATCCTGCCGTACATCCACGGAGTCGTCCGTATTATTTGGTTTACCGAACACTACAGGGTTACGCAGAGGTGCTAGGCGAGGAGCACGCGCACAAGCTACGTCCGTGGATTCAGGCGTACTACATGACTAAACAGGATATTCGCGA
>Ga0222658_1001264_pt1 | contig 11424 bp, 9 predicted proteins | sample AntAcemetagen476_FD_179830 | JGI IMG/M metagenome (GOLD analysis project Ga0222658, IMG submission 179830) | Saline water microbial communities from Ace Lake, Antarctica - #476 | ecosystem: Environmental > Aquatic > Non-marine Saline and Alkaline > Saline | place: Antarctica: Ace Lake | collected... | reverse complement strand
TTGCGAGGAGCCATGTACTCAGGGCGACGTGGCAATCCCGTGAATCACGCCGAATCGTCAGTGACGGGATTGCTTTGCTCATGAATACATTCGCTCGCAATGACATGTACTTATTCCCCTAATGTCGCATCTAAAAGAGTTCTCATATCATCCCAATGAGCGCCAAACTTATTTGCACCCAGGGTGATAGCGAGCACTTCTCGTCCTTGTTTGTTTTTAACTTTCATTGCCAAGCATCTGCCTGCTTCATAAGTGAATCCTGTTTTTGAGCCAAGCACAGTGTATGGAACATTAAGTAATTTATTTGAATTTTTCATTCTGTATTTTTTTCTATTATCTACTGTTGCTATTGTAAAGTATTTTTGAGTTGTTGCTTGCAAAAACGTCATACTTGAGAAAAGTTTTTTAGTTAAAATAAAATAATCTTGGGCTGTTGAAACATTTTTTTCCGAGAGCCCTGTTACTTCTTCAAAATGGGTATTATTCATGCCAAATAATTTTGCTTTTTCATTCATTTTTTTCACAAATTGGTCATGTGTTAACCCAGTTGAGCGCGCAAGGGCATTAGCTGCATTATTCGCGCTTTTAACCAGTGTTGCATAAAATAAGTCATGTGTTGTAAATGTATCCCCATTTCTTACATAAATTTTTGAGGGAATTGTATCATCTGCTGCCTTCATTGATACGCGTTTATCCCAACCTGGATTATTATCTAAAAATACTGCAGTTGTCATAAGCTTGGTTAAGCTTGCAATGGGCCTTATAACAGAACTTTCTCTTTCAACAAGAATTTCTCCTGTTTTAATATCAGCAATAAGCATTGAAGGAGAATTAATTTTTTCTTTTAAATATTCACTTTTATCCAAATGATCCGCGAACACAGCAATAAATCCACTTGCCCAATTTGTGCTTGTAGTTAATGTCTGATTCGCAAGCGTGATATTGCCAGGAAGATTTGTCCATTCGGAAAGCTCGCCATTGTAGATGTATATTTCTCTATAACGAGTTTCGTTTAAAGGATATTTAAATGTAATAGAGATGTCTTCCCATAGTTTATTGTTTGTGGTTGGCAATATTGAGTAGTAGTAAACATTTGATATACGTGTTTTATCTAAAGGCACTGATGGATAGAATTCTGGTTTGATTAGTTCGGTAAAAATGGAGCGGTTAAGTGAATTTGGCGCTATTTTAATTTCCAAATCTTGATTTGGGGATATAATAGAATATCCTTGGTTAAGAGTTGATTTTGTTATTATCTCGGAAACAAGAATAGTGGATTGCGCATTAATAAACGATGGTATTGCAAGCAAAATTACAGCCAAAAAATAGGTTGTTATTATTGATATGTTCGTGTTTGTTATTTTTTTGATTTTTATATTTATCATTGTGTTGCATTATACCATAAACCTAGCAATATCGAGTATTTTGTGATAATCTTCGAGTATGATTACAGAACAAATTCAAGGAATAATCAATAAAGCGTTTCAGTCTGCTTTTGGTTTTCAGCCAGAAGAGATTGAGATAACAAATCCAGAACCTCAGTTTGGTGATTTTGCTATTGCTTGCCATTCTTTTGCAAAAGAATTAAAAATGTCGCCTCAAGATATTGCCTCTAAACTATTAGACGTTATTGATGACAGTCTTATTACTAAATCTGAAGCAGTTGCGGGGTATCTTAATGTATTCGTGGATTCAAGCGTGTTGGCCGAAGAAGTTTTGTCTGAGATTAACAAGAAAGAGTCGTGGCTGGAGAGGTTTCGGACAAAGGCCGACCAGCCTCTGGCTGGCAAAAAGGGAAAAGAGAAAATCGTATTGGAATATTCTTCGCCGAACACTAATAAGCCGTTGCATTTGGGTCATGTCCGAAACAATGTTCTTGGTATGTCTTTGGCTAATATTTTAGAAACTCAAAATTCTAATGTAGAAAAGGTTCAGCTTATAAATGATCGTGGTATTCATATAATGAAATCTTTAGTTGCGTATCAAAAATTAGGCAAAGGAAAAACTCCAGAATCCGAAAATACTAAAGGTGATCATTTTGTTGGTGAATATTATGTTAAGTTTGATGATGAAAAAATGATGGAAGATGCTCAAGAGGCTTTGCGAGAGTGGGAAGCAGGCGATAAAGAAATTAAAGATTTATGGAAGAAAATGAATAAATGGGTTTCAAATGGTTTTGAGGATACATATAAATTATTGGGTTCAGAGTTTGATAAAACTTATTATGAAAGCGAGATTTATGAATCAGGAAAAAAGATCATAGAACAAGGATTAGAAAAAGGTATATTTAAACAAGAAGATGATGGATCTGTTTCCGTTGATTTAGAAGATATTGGTTTAGATAAAAAGATTTTACAGCGAAGTGATGGAACAAGTATTTATGTGACCCAAGATTTGGCTTTGGCAGTTAAAAGACAAGAAGAGTATGGTGCTGATTCTTTAGTTTATGTAGTTGGGCACGAACAAGAGTATCATTTTAAAGTATTGTTTGAAATTTTAAAGAGACTAGGATATGGATGGTCTAAAAATCTTTATCATCTTTCCTATGGTTTAGTGTTTTTACCTGAAGGCAAAATGAAATCCAGAGAAGGAAAGGTTGTTGATGCTGATGATATCATCAAAGAAGTAAAAGATTTGGCATCTAAAGAAATTAAAAAAAGATTTCCAGAGATTTCCAAAGACGAAACCAAGGATCGCGCAAGAATTATTGGTATGGGTGCTTTGAAGTTTTTGTTGCTTCGTGTTACGCCATCCCAGTCAATTCATTACGATCCAAAGCAAGCTATTGCATTTGAGGGCTCAACTGGGCCATACATACAATACGCGCATGCTAGAATCTCGAGTATTTTAGAAAAAGAATCTGCACCTAAGAAAGTTAAATTTGAACTTTTGAAATCCACAGAAGAAAAAGAAGTTATATTAAAATTGATGCAATATAAGGATATGCTTAAGGATTCCGCAGATAATTATAATCCAAGTACAGTGTGTAATTATCTTTTGGAATTATCCCAAGTGTTTAACGCTTTTTATCATAAGAATAAAGTTCTAAAAGCAGAATCAGAAGATTTAAAAAATGCCAGACTATTGTTGATTAAGTCAGTTCAAATTGTTTTAAAGGATGGATTGGGGTTGTTGGGGATTGAGGCGCCAGATAAGATGTAATTTTTATATAAGCATAACTTAACAAGAGGGTTAAAAGTCAAGCCAATTGCGGTAGATTATTTAAGTATTTTTTGATATAATACCTACATTGTTATCCATAACTACTAAAACAAATGCCTTTCACAAGCAAAGAAAAACAAAGAGAATATCAAAGATCTTATCAAAGAAGAAGACGAAAAAAAATTAGACAAGAAGATGGCGATGAAGTTACTGATAGCAGAATTTCACCAGAAGTAAAAATTTCTATTATTATAACAATTCTTCTTGCTCTTGCTTTTTTGTCAATTCTTTCATTTTTTGATTTAGCTGGCCCTTTTGGTGTGTATAGCAAAGCAGTGCTTGAGCTTGCTTTTGGATGGGGATCTTATGGGTTCCCTATACTTTTATTTATATTAGGTTTTTTGCTTTTTAAAAGAGTTAGATATAGCCCAAATAAATCACAGCTTGTTGGAGTAGTTGTTTTGTTTGTTTCATTGTTGGGTGCATTGCATCATGCTCCTACATTTTTAAATAGTGTTGAGGCAGTTTCTAATGGGCAAGGTGGAGGATATATTGGGTTAGCATTATCTGCGCCATTTGTGTCTTTGGCTGGATATTGGGGCGCATGGATATTTTTAGGAGTTTTAATGATAGTTGGAGTATTGCTCACACTAAGCAATATTATTTTTGGTACAGACGAAGAGGAAGAAGAAGATTTTGAAGAAGAAGAGGAAGAAGAAAATTTAGACCAAAATCGAACGCTTTTAGAGCGTTTAGCTGAAAAATTAAGAATTTGGAAATATCGCAGGGAATATAACGAAGAAGAAGATGGAGAAGAAAATCAAGATTCTGAAGAAGACCAAGAATTAGAAGAAGATCAATCAGATGAAGAAGAAGTTGAAGAGTCATCTGATGATGATTCAGAAGCAGAGCCAATAACAACAGAAAAGAAAAAAAGAAGAAAAATAAAAATCCCAATTGATTTATTGGAAGGATGCAATGAAAAGCCAAGCGCAGATGATATTGATACAATAAAAGATAAAATTATAAAAACTCTTGGGACTTTTGGAATTCCAATTGAAATGGATGAAGTAAATGTTGGGCCAACAGTTACACAATATACTCTTAAACCACCAGAAGGAGTAAAACTTTCTCGTTTAACAGGTTTAGCCAATGAATTATCTTTAGCGTTAGCTGCTCATCCTCTGCGAATGGAAGCACCTATTCCTGGCAAATCTTTAGTTGGGATTGAAATTCCAAATAAATCAGCTGTTGCTGTTAAGCTTAAGGATATTATTACTTCATCAAGCTTTAGAAAGCAGGAATCTAACTTAACAATTTGTCTTGGAAAAGATGTTTCAGGAAAGCCATGGGTAGATGATTTAGCAAAAATGCCCCATCTTTTAATTGCTGGTTCAACTGGAAGTGGTAAATCTGTTGCAATAAATTCTCTTATTATAAGTCTTTTATATCAAAATTCCCCAGATGATTTAAAACTTGTTTTGGTTGACCCTAAAAAAGTTGAACTCACAGGATATAATGATATTCCATATCTTCTTACGCCTGTTATTACAGATTCAAAAAAGACAGTAAACGCTCTTAAATGGGTTGTTTCGGAAATGGAGCGCAGATACCAACTTTTATCAAATAGAGGAAAAAGAAATATAGCAGCATATAACGCAGCTAACAAAAAAGAAACATTGCCTTATATTGTATTTATAATAGATGAACTTGCAGACCTTATGACATCCTCTGCTAATGATGTTGAAGCAGCAATTGTGCGTTTGGCTCAAATGTCGCGTGCAGTTGGAATACATCTTGTTTTGGCAACTCAGCGTCCATCTGTAAATGTTATTACTGGTCTTATTAAGGCAAATGTTCCAGCAAGAATGGCTTTTGTTGTTCCTTCTCAAATTGACTCAAGAACTATTTTAGATTCAACTGGCGCAGAAAAACTTCTTGGTCGCGGTGACATGCTTTGGCTTTCTCCTGAATTAAATAAACCACGCAGACTGCAGGGGGCTTTTCTTTCTGATGAAGAAATAGAAAGAGTTACAAATTTTCTTAAAGAACAAGGAGAGGCAGAGTATCATGATGAAGTTACTGATCAGCCAGTTAAAGAAGAATCTTCTGCAAGTGGAATTAATGATAACTATTCTTCAGAAGATGATTTATATGGCGATGCCAAAGAAGAGGTTCTTAAAGCTGGTAAAGCTTCGGCTTCTCTTTTGCAGAGAAGATTAAGAATTGGTTATGCCAGAGCCGCTAGATTACTTGATATACTTGAGTCAGAAGGAGTTGTTGGTCCAGCTGATGGAGCAAGGCCAAGGGTAATTTTGGAAGGCGAAGAAGAGGAGCCTACCAATGAAGAGTACCAAGAAGAGGGGGGAGTTCAAGAAGAAGAAAAGGAGGAGGATATAAGAGTGTAATATGAATTCTTTTGTTAGTAAATCAATTTTAACATCACAAACAATTGGAGAGAGGTTGTGTAAAGCAAGGCAAGGATGGGGACTTTCTTTGAATGAGGTTGCAAGTAAGATTAGTGTTAAGTGTTCTTATTTAGCTGCAATTGAATCTGGGCAATATCAAGATTTGCCTGGTGATGTATATACATTAGAGTATATAAAAAAGTATGCTAGGTTTTTACATATGGATTCCAAGAAGTCTGTTGTGTCGTATTTATCTGAGAGATCTGTATTTTTTCACGAAAAAAAGAAGCCAAACATATATTTAGAGAATAGAAGTTTTAAAAAAGTATTTCAAACATTTTTTAAGATAAATACAAAATTAGTTTTTCGCGGAGTTGTTTTAGTTGTTGCGATAGTTGTGTTTTTTTATTCTGCTAGTTTTGTGCATTTAATATTTTCTGCTCCAGTTTTGGAAATTATGTCACCTAATGAGCATCAGAATTTTAAAGATTCAAATGTTGTTTTTCAGGGCAGGGCTCACAGAGCAAAAGAAGTATTTATAAATAACGAAGCAATCGCAATAACTGAATTTGGGGATTTTAGAGAATCTTTTTATCTTCCAAAAGGTATTAATTTGCTTTTTATAACAGCAAGAAATAAATTTGGAAGAGAAACTACAAAATATTTTACAATAGTTAATTAATAAATAAAATTATATGACCAAAAAGGATGAACAAAAGGAGGGAACGCAAGAAGGTAAGGGTCTTGTGATTGAAGAGGCAGTAAAACAAATAAAAGATAGGTTTGGAGAGGGAGTTATTATGCGGTTTGGAGAGACAACAAATATGGATGTTGAGGCAATTTCAACAGGGTGCCTTAGCGTTGATATTGCTCTTGGGGTTGGCGGGGTTCCTCGCGGAAGAGTTGTCGAAATTTTTGGACCAGAGGCCTCAGGAAAAACAACTCTTGCTCAACATATTGTTGCAGAGGCGCAAAAACTAGGGGGTGTGGCAGCTTTTGTAGATGCAGAGCATGCACTAGACCCAGATTACGCGCGCAAGATTGGAGTTAATGTTGACGAACTTTTAATCTCGCAGCCAGATTCGGGTGAACAAGCATTAGATATTGTTGAAACATTAGTTCGCTCGAATGCGATTGATATAATTGTTATAGATAGTGTGGCTGCTTTAACTCCAAGAGCAGAAATTGAAGGAGATATGGGGCAGTCGCATATGGGTTTGCAAGCGCGTTTAATGAGCCAAGCCCTTCGCAAACTAACAGGCATAGTTTCGAAAAGTAATACAATTGTAATATTTATTAATCAGATTCGCATAAAGATTGGTGTTATGTTCGGCAATCCTGAAACAACACCAGGTGGAAATGCTCTTAAGTTTTACTCATCTGTACGAATAGAGGTTCGTAGGGCTGCCATGATTAAACAGGCAGAAAAAATTATAGGCAACAGGGTAAAATGCAAAATTGTAAAAAATAAAGTTGCAGCTCCGTTCCAGACAACTGAATTTGATATTATGTATAATCAAGGAATTTCCAAAGAAGGGGATTTAATAGATCAGGCTGTTTTACGTGAGGTTATTACAAAATCAGGGCATTCATATTCTTATGGCGAGGAGAAATTAGGCCTTGGTAGAGAAAAAGCAAAATCATATTTACGTGAGAATCCTAAATTATATGAAAAGATAAGAAAGCAGGTTTGGGATATGTTTAAACAGGAAAAGGATATGTAGACGCGGAAAGATGCGGAAAAAGAAATCAAAAATACCTAGTTTTAGCTAAAACTAGGTATTTTTAGGTTTAAATTCTGCGTTTATCCGCTTCTATTCTACAACAAAAGGCATAAAGCCCATGACGCGGGATTGTTTGATTGCGCGGATAACTATGCGCTGGTGCTTTGTGCAAGCTCCGCTTCTTTTCTTTGGCATAATCTTGCCATATGCGCTAGTAAAACGTTTTAAGATTTCGACATCTTTGTAGTCAACATCTTTAACATTATTTTTGCATATAAAGCATGATTTGTCTTTGTCGTTATTATTATTCTTGTTATTATTATGTATTGGCATAGGTATGGTTATCGGTAAATGGTTACTGGTTTAAAATGGTATATCTTCGACTTTTATTTCTTCTTCGGTAGATTGTTCGCTCATTGGTTCGTTCATTGGAGCGGGAGCAGGTGATTCCTCTTCTCTTTGTGCTGGGCTTGGGGTAGATGATTGTGGTCCTGCGTCTGATTTTCTATCAAGCATAATCATATTATCTGCAATAACTTCTGTTTTGTATTTTTTAACTCCGCTTTGGTCTTCCCAAGAGCTTGTTTGCAATCTTCCTTCTAAATAAATTTTTGAACCTTTGTGTAAATATTGTCCCATAATTTCAGCGAGGCGTCTCCAAGCAACAATATTATGAAATTCTACTTTTTCTTGTTTTTGCCCTGACTGATCATTCCAAATTAAATTTGTTGCTAAACCAAAACTTGTAACAGAAACTCCACTTGGTGTTGTTCTTACCTCTGGGTCTTGAGTGATATTTCCTATAAGCATTACTTTATTTAAATCCATATATTTTTTTATTAATGGTTAATTAAGTTTACTTTTATATTTTATCACTCTCTAGTAATTCATCAAGTTTTTCATCCAACTGATCTAAGCTGACTTTTGGTTCTTTTGAAGAAGGCTTCTTTTCTTCTTTTTCTTTTTTATCTTCTACCTCTTCCTTTTTTTTGTCTGTGGAATCTGCGCGATCAGCGTAATCTGTGGTAGGCTTTTTCTCTTTCTTATCAGTGTCATCTGCGTAATCATCTGATTTATCCGCCGAAGAGGTGGAATCTGCGGTTGGTTTTTTTTCATTTTTAATTTTAGCAACTCTATCTTCTATAGTGGTATTTTCGAATTTAGTTATAAGATGCCTAATTACAAACTGCGAAAGACGAAGTTTTTCATTAAGTTCTGGAATATTTTCTGAGTCAGCACAAAATAGCCAGCAACGGTATTCGCCATGTGCTTGACCTTTGATTTTATAAGCCATCTTTTTTCGGCCTAAACTGTGATTAAATTTTACTTCGGCGCTAGCATCTGCAAGAAGTTTATCAACTTGTTTTGCAAGTTCGTCGATTTCATCTTGAGTTTGCTTGCCAGAGAATATAACACAAAGCTCGTATTCATTCATATTGTTATCCTTTGCCCCTTTTAGGATAATTGGCTCTGCTGACTAAGCAGAAAAGAGGCTATTAATGTAAGTCACAGTTTAGTATATGCAAGGTTTTTTGTCAACAATGGTATAATTTAATAAATTATGTTAGTTTAATTTATTATATGAATCAATCATTTTTAATTTTAGGAAATAGCCCAAGTTTGGCTTTTGCGGAGATTTATCAGTCTGTAGGTGCGGATGGGGTTATTGCGCATAGTCCTTCTGCTGTTGTTGTAAAAGATAATAAAATTGGCAAAATTGCGCCTGTTGTTTTTGGTGGTGTGCCAAAATCTGGAATTATTATTGATGAGATGGTCGATGTTGACCCTCCTAAAATCGCATCAATTTTACAGAAGCATATTAAAGAAGGACAAAAGTTTCATTTTGGATTAAGTTCCTATGTATTAGATTCTAAGGAAAGTATTAGCCAGCAAAAATTAAAAGCAATTGGACTAGAGATAAAAAAGATATTAAAACAATCTAAAGCATCTGTTCGCTTGGTTGAATCTAAAAGCGGGAATTTGTCATCTGTTGATGTTGCTAAAAACAAACTTCTTGATAAAGGAGTTGAACTTTGTTTGCTAATTACTAAAGATAATATTTTAATTGGAAAAACAGAAGCGGTTCAGCCATTTGAAGAATATTCGCAGCGCGATTATGGTAGGCCATCCAGAGACATGAAGCGCGGAATGCTACCTCCTAAGGTTGCAAAGGCAATGATAAATTTATCTAAGGTGGAATCTGATGGTTTAATTTTAGATCCTTTTTGCGGAGTTGGAACTGTTCTTCAAGAAGCAATGCTTTTGGGATATAAAGTTATTGGAACTGATATTGATGAAAAAGCGATTAAGCAGACAAAAGATAATATTGAATGGCTTTTAAAACAAAACAAAAAAGAATTACCAGAATACAAAATTGATACAATGGATGTCCGCAAGCTTGATGAAACCATTACAGAAAAATCTGTTGATGCAATTGTAACTGAATTTGATTTAGGCCCACCTCTTCAAGCTGATACCTCTGAAACAAAAGTTGATTCAATTGAAAGATCTTTAAGTGGTTTTTACGAGGAAGCTCTTGGATTGCTTCTTTATGTATTAAAAGACGAATCGCGTGCTGTTGTTGCTTGGCCACATTTTACCAAGCATAATATTTCCTTGTCTGTATTTGATAAATTGTTGGATTTAGGATGGGAAGTTGTGGCGCCATTCCCTGAAGAATATGAAGACACCTATTCTTTGTCTGACAGGAAGACGCTACTATACGGCAGGGATGATCAGAATGTTTTTAGAGAAATTATTATATTAGAAAAGAAATAAAAAAGAATGGGGTCAGTCCTCGGACTGGCCCCATTTTTTGACATTTTTCTACTTAACCTGCAAGGTCAAATAGATCGCTAGGTTCACGCCACTGCATTGAGCCGTCATGTGGCGCCCAGAGGGGTACCTATGCAGGCCCCTCAACAGACCTATATTGTTCAGGCCTGCTTTTGCGAAGATATTGGCTGGGCGCGTGTTTCCCCAGCCAATAGATCACCCCCTCTCTGTGTGAGGACGAATAGAATCCCTCAACGCAAAGAGGGGGTGATGGCTTGTGTAACCTTTCTTCCGCTATTTCTGGTCGTTTTTCGGATTTTCATGGCAAATCCTCTTGGTTATTTGGCGGTCTATCTGCGCCGATAGTTGGCTTGAATCCAATTCAGCTTGTAAGCCAAAACCCGTGACCACCAATGTGGATGGTTAACATAGGAATCTTTACGTCTCAATCTCCACCTCCCAGTTTACTTGTGCACAAAAAAGGGCAAATATTCCTGCCCTCCATGGATTGTTACCTTTATTATATTGTTTTTTATTGAAGACCGAAAGTGGACAACTGTATTAGTTATGCAAGAAATGACAAATATCGCCATCTTGCATTATATAGTTTTTGCCTTCTAATCGCACTACGCCTGCTTCTTTTGCGCCTAGCTCTCCATCATATTTTATAAAATCATCATAGCCAATAACTTCTGCGCGTATAAATCCTTGTTCAAAGTCTGTATGAATTACGCCAGCTGCTTGAGGCGCTAAAGCACCATTCTCTATGGTCCATGCGCGAGTTTCTTCGGGGCCTGTTGTTAAAAAAGTAATTAAATTCAATAATCTGTAAGATGCAGTAATTAATCTATCAAGCCCTGATTGACCTAATCCTAATTCTTTTAGCATTGATTTAGCGTCCTCATCTGAGAGCTCTGAAAGTTCGGATTCTATTTTTGCTGAAATTATAATCTCATCTTCGTGTTTAGGTTCGCGTTTGGCATCATCTTCAGAAACATTTATTACATTTAAAATAGGTTTTTGAGTTATAAGCTGAAGATCTTTTATTGCAAGTTGTTCGTCATCTGATAAATTTGCATCGCGTGCTGGTTTTTCGTCATTTAATTTTTCTTTTATTTTTTCAAGAGCGCTAAGAGCAAGTTTAGCATCCTTGTCTCCGCTTCGGGCTTGTGGCTCGACATCTTTAAAACGTTTTTCTAATGTAGATAAATCAGCCATAATCAATTCAATCATAATAATTTGTTTATCATCCTCGGCATTGATTCTATTTTCTACATGTTGAATATCGTCATTTTCAAAATCGCGTACAACATGCGCAATAGCATCTACTTCACGAATATGAGAGAGAAATTTAT
>Ga0222658_1001262_pt1 | contig 11451 bp, 10 predicted proteins | sample AntAcemetagen476_FD_179830 | JGI IMG/M metagenome (GOLD analysis project Ga0222658, IMG submission 179830) | Saline water microbial communities from Ace Lake, Antarctica - #476 | ecosystem: Environmental > Aquatic > Non-marine Saline and Alkaline > Saline | place: Antarctica: Ace Lake... | reverse complement strand
ATAACTTCCTTTTCCACAAGAAGAAATTGATTGAAGGGTAGGTTCATCAACATCACTTCCAAATCCAACAGAATAAACTCGTATTCCATAATTATCATAAGCCTCACACGCAGCATTTATTGCATCCTGCTTTGCATTTCCAGTGCCTTGTTGAGAACATCTAACATTAGCCACTCCATCACTCATTACAACAAGAGACCTAAACTTCTCAGAATTAGATTGAGAATTTAATTTTGAAACCGCGTTATTAATTCCACAACAGATACAAGTAGTTCCTCCTTCCACCCACGAATCAACCTCTGCTTTCAAAGAAACATCATCATTAGAAAGCGCATGAGTATTAGATTCTAAAACACTTCCAGCATATCCAACAAGCCCAACCCTATGGTCTGAATTATTTAAAACAGAATCAATAAAAACTTTATTAGCATCTTTTGCACCCTCAATTTTACTTTCTAAAACTCCTCCACAAGAACTACATTCAGATTCTGTATCACACCCTCCAGAAATAAAACAACACCACCAACTACTTCCAGAACATGTTTCCTGCATACTTCCACTCAAATCAGTAACAGAAAAAACATCTGCCTCTAAAGTTTGATTAAAAATATAAGAAGCATTCTCTAAACCAATTCTAAATGGAATTGTTTCAAATCCCATAGAATCATAATCTAATAATGAAGAAATTTGAGCATCACTTAAAGTTATAGAGGAATCAAATCCACTAGTATTTCCTGAATAAATAGTTGTATTTCCAACATTCATAAAAATATTATAATTACTATTATAATGCAAATAAACTCCCAAACTATTCAATTCCCCAGGAATATAAATTCCATCATAAATATTTATCAAACCATCAATTCCAGGAAAGTACTTCCTATAACTGGAACTAAGCTCGGAGATAGTATCATGTTTAACTTTAATAAAACCGCCGGCAATATAAAGACCATTCTCTCCCACAAAAGAAATTTCATTTATTCCTAAATTAAATTCCCCAATGGAATCCACCAAATCTATCTTTAACGGAACACCCACTTCAGGAATATAAGATTCCATAATATTTCCATTTATATAAATATCAAACGGTCCAGAAAATACAGCCTCAATATCAATATCATTTATATCATCTTCAACTCGAATAGAAATGTTTCCGTCACCAACGTATCCTCCAAAATAAATATATTCTACTTTATCAGAAGAAGATAAAAAAGCTCTCGAAGAATATCCCTTAACAGAATTTCCACTCTGAATTCCACTAATTATTTGCCTTGATGTCCAGACATCTTGTGCATTCCCAAAATCTAAATCTGCATTTTCAGCAATAGTAATTCCATTAAAATAAATTCCAATATTATAATCCGAATCTAATGAACTTAAAATATTTTGAGCTAAAAGCTCCGCTTCCGGATCAGAACTAGCATAAAATTCTCCTATCTGTTCTAAAACACTTTGATTCAAGTCATTAATCTTGCCCTCGGAAATTAATTGCAAAACATAAGAGTTATCTATTTCTCCAATCTTAATTGAAGAGAGTGTTTTAATCAAATCTTCCTGAATATGAATCTCCGGAGCGGTTTGCTTTACTGTTGGTTTTATTACTAAGACAACTGCAAGAATTATAAGCAGAGCTATAAACGCATCCAAACTAAAAAAATATCCTCTTTTTCCTTTCATTTTATCTCCAAACATAAAACCTAAGCGTTACTGGTTTATTTTTATAAATCGTAAATCTATTAATTTGAATAAGATTATTTACAGGAGTTATATTCTTCATTCCAACGTATTCTCTAGGAATTCCAGATATCTCTAAATCTGGAAGTATGAAATAAAAATCATCCTTAATTCCTAGTTCAATTCTTTTCTCTTCATAATCTGAATTGTAAAACTCATCAAGTTTAGTTTGATTTACCTTATTCCCCACAATAATTCCTCTGTCCTCACTTAAAATAAACTCTGAAGCAAAATTTCCCTGATAGTTTAAATCATCCATATTAATTTGAGACTGACTACTAATATTTATTGTATAAAAAGACAAGATAGCTATTCCCAGTGTAAAAATTATAATTGAGACAATAACATCCATGCTCCAAGCCTGCCCTTTTTTATGGGAAATTAACATAAACTACTCCTCCAGTTTTAGTTATAATATTCGTTCCGGTTCTAATTTCTCCCTCTACACTACGAATGCTATAAGAAAGTTTTATTTTATTTGATTCTAAATAAACACTATTTCCAACAAAACTAACATCATAATCATTTCCAAAAATGCTTGTAGGAAGATAGAACTCTCTATAGTACCCATCTGGAGCATTAAAAGCCAGATTGACTTCATCCTGAATTGTTAGAGCAATATTATTTGCAAGAATATTCTGTTTTTCAACATTTTTATCATTAGTATTTTCTTGTACTGCTAATAAAAAAATTGTGAAAAAAAGAAAAACAACTATAAATAATGATAAAAATTCTATAGCGCCCTGCCCTTTTTTATTACTAAAAAAATTCATTAATTAATCATCCTCTTTATAGATTTATAAAATAAAACGTATATTTAAGTCTTATTAGTTAATTATTAATTAATTATCACTTAATAAAACATAATTATTTTTTGCTTCAATAGAAATTATTCTTACTCCAGGATAATTCAAAAGATCCCCTTGTAATGGAACACGACTAGGAAATTCTCGAATATTCGTTCCACTACTTAAACTAAAAGTAATAACAACTCCTTCAGAATTAATTTGTATATCATTTATATTCTCAGGAAGATACAACCTTACTGCAGTTTTACTCGGTTCTCCTGAAAAAAATATTGATTCTGCAGAATTTACCAATTGCCCACCAAAACTTTCTATTTGGCTTCCTCTAAGCCTATCTTTAATAATATCTGCATATAAATAAGCCATTCCTAATATGACAATAACTGCAAAAGTTACAAAACCAACTATAATCATATATTCAACGCTAGCCTGTCCTTTAATTTTCATCAAAATCTTTTTAGTAAAGTTTATATAATAATTTCTCTATTTAAAATTTAAATAAGTATATAAATATTTTTGAAGATGGTAAAAAAGGGAAGATTGATATTGACTACATTTTTTGTAATAGTATTCTCTGGAATAAATCTTTTATTCTATTTTAACAAAGGAACTCTCTCTTATAGTGGAGTTTCTGGAATGTTTATTAAAGAAATTCCCGACCTCCCTTTAAACTTAAATATATCTATTATTTCTTTTGTAGGTTTATGGGTTTTAATTTTAATAATAGTCTTTATCGCTTTTATAAATTCTATGAAATCAAAAAGAGAAGAAAATATAAAAATAAATCTAAATAAGTGGGTTAAAAAAAGCAAATCAGATACAGACATAGATGGCTTATATAATATTTTAAAAGAAAAAAAGAAATTAAACCTCGGAACTATTGCAAGAACATTCAAAATTACAAAGGAAAATGCTCTGGATTGGTCAAAAATTCTTGAGAATCATGAATTAGTAATAATAGACTATCCAACTTTTGGAGAACCAACAATAAGAATCTATGAAAAAGAAAAAGAGGCTGAACAAGAAGGCAAGGATACGGATAGAAAGCAAAAAAAGATTGAAAAAGAAACACCAAAAGAAAAACCTAAGAGAAAACATAAAAAAAGAAGATAAAAAAGTGATTCAAAAAAAAGGTGAAGTTCTTTCCAAATCTGAGAAAGATACAAAGATAGATGCATCTAAAATAGGATTAATTAAAGAATATACCCTCGAAATAGATAAAGCTTCAGTAAAAATAAGGATTGAAAGAAAAGAAGATGGTTTATTTTACAATTTAATAATTCCTCAAGTAAATATCGCAACATCCGCCCTTCTAGAAGATATAAGAAAAAATTTAGTCTCTATAACAACTACAGAAGTAGGAGAAATAACTGATAAAAAATCAATAAAAATTATTAAAGATAGATTTATGGAAGATGCAAGAAAACTCTTAAAAGAAAAACTTCCACACATAGAAGAAAAAACACAGGATTTTCTTATCGGAATATTAATGCAAGATATGCTTGGATTAGGAAAAATAGAATTCCTAATTAACGACCCTGAGCTTGAAGAGATTGTTATTGTAAGTGCAAAAGAACCAGTCAGAACCTATCATAGAGATTTAGGATGGATGATTACTAACATAGAATTAAAATCTGAAGATGAGATAAATAATTATGCAAATATAATTGCCAGAAGAATCGGAAGACAAATTACAGTTTTAACTCCTTTACTTGATGCACACATGGTAACTGGAGATAGATCTAATGCAGTTTTATATCCTGTGGCTACAAAAGGAAATACAATTACAATTAGAAAATTTGCAAGAGACCCCTGGACAATAATTGATTTAATAAAAAATAAAACTACTAACATAGATGTTTCTGCAATATTATGGATTGCAATAGAATATGAAATGAATATTTTAATTTCTGGAGGAACTGCATCAGGAAAAACCGTTTTCCTTAACGCTTGTATGCCATTCATGCCACCAAATCACAGAATAATTAGTATGGAAGATACAAGAGAATTAATGCTTCCAGAATTTCTTTACTGGACTCCATTAGTAACTCGTCTTCCAAATGCCGAAGGAAAAGGAGAGGTTTCAATGTTAGATTTACTTGTAAATTCATTAAGAATGAGGCCAGACAGAATAATTTTAGGAGAAATGAGAAAACAAAAAGAAGCCGAAGTTCTTTTTGAGGCAATGCATACCGGACATAGTGTATATGCAACAGTTCATGCAGATACTTCAGCAGAAACAATAAGAAGACTTATCAATCCTCCAATAAACATTCCTCCTACTATGTTAAACAATGTAAATTTAAATGTAGTTATGTTTCGACATCGAAAAAAAGGAATAAGAAGAGTTTATCAATTAGCAGAATTTATTCCAAGCAAGGATATTGTTAGTTCAAATATTCTCTATAGATGGATTCCTGAAAAAGATACTATCTCTCCACATAATGAAAGTAGAGTTTTCTTTGATGATTTAAATAGACATACTGGAATGTCTCAATCAGAATTAAATAAAGATTTAGAAGAAAGAAAGTCCATACTAAATTGGATGCTAAAAAATAATATTCGTGATTTAAATTCTATAGGAAAGGTAATGAATATTTATTACAATAACAAAGATATATTAAAATCCATAATAAGAAAGAATGAAATCTCAAGGATACTTAAAACACCTGAGAAACCAGAGAAAGAGAAAAAAGTGGATTCTGAATAAAAATGAAATTTAAAATACCTTTTACATTTTCCGAGACAGAAGTTCTTAAAAGAAGAAGTAAACCTTACTTAAGATTCACAAGAAGAAAAGAGGGGAAAATTAATGAAACTCTTAAAAATTCTGGAGAAAAAATAGAAGGAAGACAATATATTTCAGTTTGTTATAGAAATTTATTAATTAATTTTTTAATACTCGCAATAATTTTTACTTCAATATTAGGAATGGCTGGTTTTTTTATAAAAATTCAAATAAGTTCTTTTTTTTACATTGGAGTAGGATTAGCTCTATTAATTTCTATTTTTATTTTATTTACTCAAGTAAACTATCCAAAAATATATGTCTTAAATAAATCAAGAAATATAGAAAAAAATTTAGTTTCAGCACTCCAAGACGTACTTGTTCAATTAAATTCAGGAATTCCTCTTTTTAAAATAATGATGAACATCTCCGAATCTAATTATGGAGAAGTAAGTACTGAATTTAAAAGAATAACAGGGGAAATAAACTCAGGAGTTTCACAAATAGAAGCTATAGAAAGAAATCTTAAAATAACTCCCTCAAAATACCTAAAAAGAGTTTTATGGCAAATAAGTAATGGAATGCGAGCAGGAAGTGATATGTCAATAGTCATAAACGAAGAAATAAAAAATCTAACAAAAGAACAAGCAATTCAGATTCAGAGTTATGGAAGTAAACTAAATCCTTTAATTATGTTCTATATGATAATTGCAGTCATTCTTCCATCTCTTGGAATGACATTTTTAGTGATAATATCCTCTATGTTAAATATTCAAGGGAACATAGTAAAACTAATTTTTATAATCTCTATGATAACTATAATTTTTATTCAAATTATGTTTTTAGGACTAATTAAATTCAGACGTCCAACTCTAATATGAACACTCTAAGAATATATCCAAAAAAATTTAGAAAAAAATATATCAAGATAATAGAGAATTCCGGGATAAAAACAAAACCCGAAAGATATCACAATAAATCTGTTTATATCTCACTAATATTAGCACTAATATCCGTTCAGATATTCTACTTTTTTAAGATAAATTTCTTATATTCCCCCTTGATATTTATAATAATAAATTTATTCTTTTATCTAAGAGTAAGTTTAATTGCATCAGCAAGAATAAGACAAATGGAGGAGGTATTCCCAGATGTAATTTCATTAATGGCAAGTAATTTACGTTCAGGAATAACTATTGATCGTGCTTTCCTATTATCTGCTCGTCCAGAATTCGCTCCAATAGATGAAGAGATTAGAATGGCGGGAAGAGATATTGCTACCGGAAAAGATGTAGTAACCGCATTAAAATGTATGGGTGACAGAATAGACTCAGAAAAGATAAACAAAATAATTTATTTGATTGTTTCTGGAATAAAATCAGGAGGAAATATTTCTGAACTTTTAGAGGAAACTTCAACAAATATGAGGGAAAAGGAATTCTTAGAAAAAAGAGCTTCCTCAAGTATTCTTATGTATGTAATTTTCATCTTTTTTGCTATATCTATAGGGGCCCCAATGTTATTTTCTCTAAGTTCAGTATTAATTGAGATAATAATTAAAATGGCATCAATGGTTCCAGACACAGGAACAGTTCAAATGAATCTTCCACTTGCATTTAATAACATCGGATTAAGCCCAAAATTTGTAGTTTACTTTTCAATAGTATTCATAATAATAACAGATTATATTTCCTCAATGGTAATAGGTTTAGTAAATAAGGGAGACTCCAAAGAAGGATTAAAATATTTTATACCTCTCGTCCTATTTAGTATATCTGTATTTTTCTTATTTAGAATAATCCTATTAAAATTCCTAGCAGGACTTTTTACTCTAGTTTAGGAATATTTAAAAACTTTTCAAATATAAACTTAATATGAAAAAACAAAAAAAGAGAGTTGCTTCTAAGAAAGATACTCCTAAAAAGAAAACAATCAAATCAAAAAAACCCACAAGAGTAAAAACAGGAATTACAGGGTTTGATAAACTTGTTGAAGGAGGATTTGAATATGGTTCTGTAAATTTAGTTAAAGGAGGAAGTGGAACAGGAAAAACTATTTTTGCTATGCAGTTTTTAATGGAAGGACTAAAAAGAAAAGAAAATGTTCTTTACATAACATTTGAAGAAACAAAAAAAGATTTCTATAAAAATATGATTGAATTTGGGTGGAATCTGCAAAAAATAGAAGCTACAGGAAAATTCACATTTTTAGAATACTCTCCAGAAAAGATAAAAATGATGCTTGATGAAGGAGGAGGTGTTGTAGAGAGTATAGTGTTAAAAAAGAAGATAAAACGAATAATTATAGATAGTCTAAGTAGTTTTTCACTTCTATTCCAAAATCTTCAAGAAAGAAGACAAAATATAAGCACATTATTTGATATGTTAAAAAAATGGGACTGCACAGTATTAGTTACATTCCAAGCAGATTCCAAAAACAAACAGGCAGATTCTATAGCAGAAATACAAGCAGATAGTTCAATATTATTTTCCTCTGAAAAACTAAAAGGAAAAAGACAGAAAACTCTCGAAGTTTTAAAAATGCGTGGGACAGACCACTCAGAAAATACCCATGCTTTTGACTTCTCAAAAAAAGGAATAACTATGGGAAGAAAAATAAGAAAATCTAAATAATATTATTCGTTTTTTAAAATACACTTATCAACATCATTATTGCTAATCTTCTTTAATCTTAATTTAAATCCATTTGTAAATTCTACAATCTTATCCCCCAACAGTTTTTTAACCTCTCCACTTAAAATTTTACCCTGCGAATAATCTGATATCAATTTTTCAGATTCTTCTTTATTAAGAAACAATCTTGAAAGATAAAAAATAGAAACATCATTATCTGAATTTCCACCATACTTTCTTTGTTCTTCTGCTGTTGCCCTTCCTCCAGAAAAAGCTTTGTTTACCTTTTTTCTAATAGTTTTCTCATCATCTTTTAAAAAAATTGCATTATTTTTAGATTTAGACATTTTTTCTCCATCTAATCCGGGGAAAAAGAAAGAATGCAGAATCGAAGGAAGATTATAACCCATTCTTCTTGCAACATCTCTCGAAATTCTTATATGTGCATCTTCATCTGAACCAATTGGAACTAAAACATTCTTAATTCCAAATTTTTCCTGAGGAAATAAAATATGAGCAGACTGAACAACCGGATAAAAATGAAGACCAATATTATCTTCAGGCTTATACCCATAAGTAGATTTAATCTCAGAGTAATTTACCTTCTTTGAAAGTTTAATCGCCAAATTATAAATATTAGTGTAAATCTGGTCAATTATAAAAAAGGTTTTTTTGGGATCAAAACCATAAGCAATCAATTCTTTTGCAAGTTCTCTAGAATTTTTCAAAGCTTCTTCTTGAGTTTTAACTTTTCCGGCAACATAACTTTCATCATCTGAAATAGGAATATATACAGGAATTCCATACTTCTTTTGAAAAAATAGATTTGTATCAAAAACAGGTTTATGTCCTAAATGAATTGTTCCTGATGCATTAAATCCGGATAAAATAGCACACTTTTCTCCTTTTTTTAAAGCAGAAAAGAATTTATCAAAATCTCTATGAGAATAAATTAATCCTTTATTAAAAGTATAAAAATCAGGGACATCTTTTAAATTAGATATAAGTTCTGCTCCAAACTTTTCCACTAACTTTTTATTATCTTCTTCAAGTTTTTTTAAATCCATTTTAAATCAAGACAATAACAATTTATAAATGTTACAAATCCTTCATCCTCCTCAAAATAGATTTAATTAAAATATCTTGTGTATCTATAATAAAATCATTTTTCTCAAGAATATTAGCTAAATCAGTACAAGCCAAAATAACCTTTTCACACCCAACAATTCGAAAGTTATCTATAACTTCCTCCAAGAATATCTTATCATTTAAGCTATGCTTTCCAGAAATAATCTTAAGAATTACTTTAGAAATTCTTTCCTGAACCTCCTTATCTGGGTAAACTACTTTATTTTCTTCGCCTTTTTGATTATACAATCCAATATCTATTGTCTTAGAAGTGGCTAAAATACCAACCTTATTATATTTCTTTATCTCTTTATTTGTTTCTTCCACTAAATCCAGAAAAGGTAAGAATGTTTTCTCTCTAAGTTTAGGTAATAGGGAATTAAGAGTATTACATGGAAGAATAATAAAATCTGCTCCAGCATCTTCAAGTTGTTTCAGTGAATTGAATAAATAAGGTAACATCAAACTACAACTACTTTTATCAGAAATAATCTCTTTTTCTAATTTTTTAGGAAAACTAACATTAGAAATAATTACGCCAGGAATACTCCTGAGAATCTTGCAAAGCAACAGCTAGATAAATCTTTGCTGTAGTTTCGGGTCCAAGACCTCCCAAAATACCTGGTATTTTCATAAAATAAATAAAATAGACTTCTTTTTAAACATTCCCTAAAACTCTACATAAAACCTCACAAAAATTTATACATCTTAAAAATCTTATAAAAGAGATTTTTGAGAGTTAAAAATTCAACTCAAGCATAGAAGAATTTTTAAATAACATTTCACTGAGTTTAGAATGAAAAGAGTGATAGTTGCATTAATGCTTTTAGTTTTTATAACCTCTTTAGCATCTGCAGAGATGATTTTTAATCAACAGCCAAAAGAATTTTATTCATTAGGAGATTCTATTGATGTTCCAATTACTGTAAAAACCAACGGAGACATAACAGGAGTACTAAATCTTGAATTAATTTGCAACGGAGCAGTAAATAATTTTTACAAAAACGGAATAAGTTTAAATGGAGGAGAAGAAAAAAGAATGGAAGCCTCGCTGATTCTTACTAAAGAAATAATTGGAACAATGTTAGGAAATTGTAAAATAAAAGCATATATTGGAGAAGAATATATTATTTCAAATGAGTTCACAATTTCAAATGTAATTAATTTAGAATTAAGAACAACTGAAACAAACTATAATCCTGGAGATAATTTAATTCTTGAAGGAAATGCTATCAAAGAGGATGGAAAATCTGCAGATGGATTTATTTCAATGGAGATGACTGGAACTGGAGAGAGCCTAATTCAAACAGAAACAATAAATAATGGATATTTTAAAATAAATATTTCTCTTCCTGAAAATCTAGATGCGGGAGATTATTCAATTTTATTAAATGCTTATGAAAAAGATTCTTTAGAAGAGATAACAAATACCGGTTCAATTACTCACACAATTAACATAAATCAAATTCCAACAAATTTAGAGATAATGACAGAGAATGAATTAATAGAACCAGGAACAAGCCTTCAGGTTAAAACAATTCTACACGATCAATCTGGAGTAAATATACCCTCAACTTCTATAATAACTATAAAAAATGCAAAAGATAAAATATTCAAACAAGAAGAAATTGCAACAGACGAATTCTTAAGTTATGAAATAGCATATAATGAAGCTCCAAGTATTTGGAAATTATATTCAGTTTCAAATAAGCTAGAAGCAGAAGGAACTTTTGAAATAATTGAAAAGCGATATGTAGAAGTAGAATTAATAAATAGAACACTAACAATTTACAATAAAGGAAACGTCCCCTATAACAAAACGGTAACAATAAAAATAGAAAATGAAACTCTTAATATAAATACAAACCTTCAAGTAGACAGTAATCAAAAATATATCTTAACCGCTCCCGATGGAGAATATGCTGTTGAAATTTTAGGAGATGGTGAAAGCAAGATTAGTGGAAGAGTAGCACTAACTGGAAATACAATTAATGTTAAGGAGTTATCTGGAATTTCTGGATTTATAAAATATCCAATGGTCTGGATGTTTATGATTGCTATTCTTGGTTTTGTTGCATTTATGGTAGTAAAAAAGGGTTACAAAAGAAGTTTTATTGGACATATAGGAATTCCATTTAGAAGAAAAAAAGGAGAAGAAAAAACCTCAGAAACTCTACCTCTATCAAAAAACTCTCTAATAAAAACATCTAATCGTGCAGAACTAACACTCTCTCTAAAAGGAGATAAACAAAATGTAAGTTTAGTTAGTGTTAAAATAAAAAATCTAAGAGAGATACAATCAAATAAATCTGGAGTAGAAGAAATACTACAAAAGATTGTAAGTGAAGCAGAAGAGAGTAAGGCAGTAATTTATGAAAATCAAGATAATTTATTCTTTATATTTGCTCCGGTAAAAACAAAA
>Ga0222658_1001261_pt1 | contig 11451 bp, 22 predicted proteins | sample AntAcemetagen476_FD_179830 | JGI IMG/M metagenome (GOLD analysis project Ga0222658, IMG submission 179830) | Saline water microbial communities from Ace Lake, Antarctica - #476 | ecosystem: Environmental > Aquatic > Non-marine Saline and Alkaline > Saline | place: Antarctica: Ace Lake... | reverse complement strand
TGTTTTTATATTCTTTTCTTAATATTGTCAAATCTTTATTTTTTCGATTTGGATCAGTATCAATAGCCTTCATTACTACACCCATTCTACATAAATCTAAAGCTTTTGTAAACAATTCTGCTTTATTAATAATTCTCTGAGCCTTTAAACCATACTCTTTATTTTTAAAATCAGGATCACATGCTAGGGATAGATTATATATATATTGACCAATAGTGGTCTGTATTCTATCAAATTTCTTATGATAATCTTTACCACCAAGATATCTAAACTCAATATATTCATTTGGAGTATCAAGATGCTCTATATTAATGGCCATAAAATGAGATTTTGCATATTTTGCTGTAAGTTTTTTAGTATATACAATTTGATTTAACACATATTTATCCATTTTTCCTGATTTTACAGCTTGTTGAACTGACCTAGCATATTCATTATATTTTCTCATATCAAAATATTTATAAACATATGTTTCATCAGTAAAAAGAGATAATTTAATTACATCCAGTTCTTTACCTAGATTTGATATATTTTTAAGACTTATAGATATATGAAAACCACATTTATTATTAGTCTCACCATATTTAGAAATAAAATCAAACATTTTTTTCGATACATCCAAAAATTCCTTAACAGGTAATGGTGGCGATACTATTTCAAGGCCACTTGGTCCTAAAGTTATGTCGGGTTTAATAATCCATTTAGTTTTAGATGTAGTTATATTATTAGATGATATTATATAATTTTTAAATGGTAATTTTTTAACAGGTATATATCCTTTATCTAATATCATATTAAACATATCTTCAAATTCAAATGATATCACAGGTTTAGGTATTTCTTCACCTTCTGTATACCCCAAATCTTTAGCATATTTTGGTACTTTTGGAGGATTTTTAACAATACCATCTTCAAATTTATCAAATAAATCATCATATTGATCATATTGTTGATTCAATGTCAACTCTTGAATATCTTTAGCATAATCCTTTTCAAATTTAGGAACAACAAACTCCCATTCAGCTCCTATAAGAACATTGGGATTTTTTAATGCTTCTTTTATTTCATTTTTTGTTATTTTTTCTACTAAATAAGTTGTTAATCTCATACTATTACACCTCTAGAAAAAACATTTCTTTCTTTATTTGTTAATTTAACACGTTTCTTTAATATTTTATAATCTTTTCTAAATTGTTTATATTCCTTTTCTGAATACTGTTGTTTATGCAATTCTTCACCATAATGCCCTATCTTTTGTTCTATTTTATACAATTCAATCTTATTCAAAATTCGTTGAATCTTTTTAATATATTCTTTTTTCTTATATTCGGGATCACATGCTAAGGACATGTTATGGATATAATGAGATATAATTATTTTAATTTTATCCCATTTCTTTTCATAGTTTTTTCCACCAAGATATCTAAACTCAATATACTCATTTGTTGTATAAAGATGCTCAATATTAATGGCCATAAAATGACTTGTACCATATAAAGTGCTAAGTTTTTTCTCATCTATTAATTTTTTTATAGTATTTTTATCTACATTACCAGCCATTACAGCATCATGAACTGATATAGCATAAGTATTACCCTTTCTTGAATCAAAAAATTTATAAATATATTCTTCATCTGTAAATAATGCTAACTTAATTACATCCAATTCTTTATTAAGATTTCGCATATTATCAAGACTTATTGATATATGAAAACCACATCTGTTATCTGTATATCCAACATCTTTAATAAAATCAAATATTTTAGGTGTTATTTTAAGAAATTCATCTAAAGGCATTGGTTCAGATGATAATTCAATACCACCACGTTCTATATTTAACGATTCATCATGTGTTATATCCCAATCTTTAATAATATTTTTTATATCCTTTGGAATACTATCCCAAAAAAATTCAACAAGCTCTGATTCATCAACTACTATATCATCTCTACTCTGAACATAAGGATCAAGCCAATCAGGTCCTTGTGGTGGTTCAGGTTCATATGGCGGTTCAGGCATCACAGGTTCTTCTGGTATATAATCTTTATCAATATCAAATAATTTTGATTGTTTTCTATTTCTTTTAATTTCATCATTATAATCATCCATTTGAATATTATAATCATCCATTTGAATATCATATTCTTCTGATTGTTCTCTATATTCATCCATTTGAACTTCATAATCATCGTATCTACTTATATAATCATCATATTCTTCTTGTCTTCCACTATAAGCTTCTTCAAATTCTTGAAAATAAAACTCAAACTCTGCACCTATATATACATTAGTATTATTTAATGCATCATTAATTTCCTTTTTAGATACCTTTTCTACTAATAAATGATCTTCTAATCTACTCATATATGCTCCTGTATAATATTTTCTAAATCTATTTATTTTAAATCATCAAAAAAATAATTATATTTAGTATTAGAAAGAACATATTCACAAAAATATTCCCATCCTTTAAGTTTATGATTTTTACGTTGTGATATTATATTTCTTAAAGTCTTGTAAGATATACACCATATACGTTTTTGTAAAAAACCTTCTGGTAAATCATTCTTTAATCCTTCTAATGATATTTTTTTTGATATTAAATCATATCTTCTTTTATTTAGATAGTTTAAATACTCAGGTTGAATACTGTATTGAAAATTATTTTGTGTAAATTCTTCTTTATGTAATGTATGCATAGTACTGGCCGACTGTTTAGTTGATATTCTATATGTATCAGCTTCTTGCCACCAATATCTTGGCGCTATAACATCTAACCATACATATATCATTTCAAGAAATTTATTATGACCACCATCTTTATTATAAAGTTTTTTAGATATTTCTTCAGATCGTTCAAAAGTAGTTCCATATGATAAGCTAAGACCTGTTATAGCTTCATTATATCCCGATTCTTTCAATATTTCTATTTTCATATATCATATTATATCCAAAGTGTAATAGTTCATTTATTACACATGAAATATATTTTCTCCTTATTATTTTCCCATTATTATTACCTTTATTATAAAATAGATTAAATAAATTGTATAACAGGATACACCACCATACATAATAAAGGTAATTATAGTAAATGATTGATATAATGATATTATTGACATACCTAATACCATTAAACAAAATCCTATTAAAGAACTATTATATAATTTATTCACCATCCTATACCATCATTAAAAGTTTCTTCATCGCCTGGGATACTATCCCCATTAGGTCTTTCTATATAACATGATCCTTTTATAAATTCATTTAATGAACTATATATCTCACGCTCATTGGTATACATATCTTTGACAATAACATACCCATCTGAATCACATTTTACAGTAATCAAAAGTTCAATATCACCATGTTTTGAACAACCGATACCGTAACCTGTTGCCCCTTCTATATTATCTTTTATCATTTCAGAAAATATAATTCTGGTTAAATATTCCTCATCATCCCATCTTTCCATTCTTGCAATAGCTTTCTGGACAATACCCTTTAATCTACCAGAGTCCCAATGAGTATAAAGATATACGCCAGTATCTTTCATATATACCTGTGCTCTTGATCCCATAATACCCTCCTATCCTATTCCAAAATTAACAACTCTATTATATGCTTCAGGTTTATTAATTGGTCTAAACCTCTTTTCATTTTTATACCACTTAAACCACTGTTCTGTTTCTGGTACACCAGGATATGATGTATTACCCTGCATTTCTTCAATAACGCAAAAAATATAATGATGTTCTTGAATATCATTCACATTATGCAGAACAACATATTCAGCTTTATCATAATTTTCAAACCAGCCCACTATCCTATTATTACTGTTATTGTTTCTAATCATTGTTACTGTAAATATTGTTTTGCTTTTATATCTTTTATTATGTTCCTGTTCTGTTATTTCCACACCATTAATATACCACATTTTAATACCATTTGCCCTTTCTATTGCTGGACCATCTTCACGATGTAACATGCCATTTTGATACCAGAATTTAGAACCATTATCATATATTATGGCTGGACCATCTATACGATGTTTCTTACCATCTTTATACCATACTTTAGTACCATCAGGATATATTATAGCTGGACCATCTTCACGATGTTTCTTACCATCTTTATACCATACTTTAGTACCATCAGAATATATTATTGAACCATCTGTCTTATTATCTTTATTTTTATTTTTATCCATCCATTCAAATTTATTTAACCATTCATTCATATCATTTATCCTTGTATAACATAGTAAATTTACCCCATCAGACTTGCTGAGAGGTCTTTTAAGACGCTTTCTCGATGAACCTATACCTGACTATACCTAAACCTTTTCACCCATTTTATCTAACAACATATCATATGTCATGATATTAATACCAAGTTCTTTTGCCTTTTTTGTCTTACCTGTCGTACTATCTACATCAGATGTTACCAGATAAGTTGTTGTCTTACTGACAGCAGATGACACTGTACCACCATTCTTTTCAATCAATGATACCATAACATTCCTTTTATATGGTGCTTTACCTGTTAATACTAACTTCGCATCACTTAACATATTCTGTACCTCCACATCTTCTATATTAAATGTTAATCCTTTACTTAATAAAAAGTCATATAACGGTTTAAATTTATTAATATTATTAATAAATTTTTCTTTTGTTTTAACCCCCAATTCTAATCTGTCATAACATATACTATCAAATAATTCATCAAATGTAAATGATTTCATAATAACCTGTGACATCCTTTTACCTATACTTGGAATACCAAATGATGATAAAAGTTCAGCAGGTGTTGTATTTAAAGTCTTTTTAATTTCATTAATAATTATATCAGATTTCTTTTTTCCAAAACCATCAATATCTATTATATCAGATTCTTTAAGATTATACATATCTTCTATAGATGATACACCTAACTTATCAACTGTTTTGATAGTAATAAATTCAGCACTCATTAATTTAAAATAATGTGCAATTTTTGTTATCATCATTTTTTTACATTTAGGATTTTCACAAACAATGTCAACACCCCGCCAAACCAACATAGAACCACATGATGGACAATTTGTTAATTTAATTTTTGTGTCTGATTTTTCAATAATTTCACAAAGGTATGGTATAACTTGACCTGATTTTATTATACCAACTTTAGCTCCTGTATTAATTTCATTATCAATAATAAATTTAGCATTGAATCCAGTAGCTCTTGATATCGTTGTTCCATCAATATCTATAGGTTCAATATTAACAACTGGTATGACCCTACCAGTACGTCCTACGTTCCATTCAATATCTTTTACAGTAGTTTCAACAGCATCCTCATTAACTTTATAAGATATTTTATTTTTTGGATATAATACATTCTCTCTGGTACTGTCATTAAGTGTTATAACAAGACCGTCTATATCATATGTTGTATTAATTTTATAATCAATAAGTAGATTGGTCAATTCAGTATTATTGGAATTTTTTATCAATTTAAACGATGGTGTATCAAGACCTAGGGTATCTTTGATATACTTGAGTCTATCATGCTCATATTTTAACACTTCTGGGCCATCAATATATTCATAAAATACCGCTTTAGGCAACGCCAGAGATGATCTGAGAGGTTCTTTATTGTTAATGATACCAACTATCCCATTACGTCTATTTTTGTATCCTAAGACGGTATGTGAATCCCCTGTTAATAGGAACTCACAGCGTAATGTAATCTTATCCATTACAGGTATATCAGGAACAATTATTTTAGCTTTTTCTGTTATATCTTGACCAACTGTACCATTACCCCTTGTTGATGCAAATACAATTTTACCATTAACCCATGTACATAATATTGACATACCATCAAGTTTTTCACTGACAACATACAATACATCACGATTTAATTTCTTGTTGATATCTTCAAGTTTAAATTTAGTCAATGAACCTAAAACATATGGCAAATTTACCTTACCACTATCAGATATAGATGTACCAATAGACTTAAAATAAGAGTTCTCTGGATAATCTTCTAAAGCCTTTGATTTAAGTCTATCATATGCTGTATCTGATATCAATGGTTTATCAGAATCATGATAATTTTTATCACATTTTATAAGATAATCTATTGTATCATTTTCTTCTTTTAATCGTTTTTCAAATCGTGTCATAATACCCTCTCTGATTGTTTATAATACAATACCATAAAATATAAATCATGTCAACAGCTATATTACCCTTTTCATAACTACATCATAATCATATTTACCACCACGGCGTACTGATTCTAATGCGCCGTAATAAGAAGCTTTATCTCTACTTGTAAAAACATCTAAAACATATGAATGAAGTTCTTTATTACCATATCTATACATAGTTACAACATATACTGTCATAATATCCCCTTTACCATCAATATAATGGTTAATGTATACAAAGTCCATGTGATAAAAAAATCCATATCTTCATCATTTTTATTCATAACATCCTCTAATAAATTATTATGTCAAGACCCATTGAATCTAATCTGATACTACCAACATCATATTTAGGATTATAACCATCTTCACTAACAAACTCTGGAGCATTATTTATTACAACTTCAAAAACTGATGAAATACTACCTGTTACTATACCTGTAGTGGTTGTACCATACATAAAACGACCTGAATAATTTTCATAAATTTTTGCTTCTACACCACTGTCTTCAAGTACTTCAACTAATTTTTTAGCTAATTCTATATCCATAATATCCCCCTCATTGTTTAAAATACTATACCATAAATTTTAAGTCAGGTCAAGATTTATTATCATATTCATTACAATTATTATCAAGATTTAAAATATCATTTTCAATATATCTAATCAACCCTTCTCTACTATCAAAATAAAATTTCTTTCCTTCTAATTTTTCAGTTAAAACATATTCGCCTGTAATCAAATCTTTTTTGATTTCATATGTTCCATAATCAATCATATGCACCTCCATTGTTATTGTTTAAAATATAGTACCTTAGATTTTAAGTCAGGTCAAAATATATTATTTATTCTATAATGTACAAAATATATCACATTATATACAATAAAAGGTATTAATGTGATTAATAATGACCATTATAAATACAACATCCTATATTCTATCCTATCCTATCCTATAATCCTTTATGTAACAAGGTCAAAAGACCTCTCAGACTTGCTGAGAGGTCTTTTAAGACGCTTTCTTATCAAACACATATCATACTATACCATATGATATAATGAGTGTCATGATAGTTAATTATATACACTTATCCTTATTTAAGATGTTCACCGTTATTGAATGAGTCTATATCTTTTGAAAGTTTAACAATATCACTTTTAAGAAAATACCCATCTTTATTAAGATATTTTTTTATCATTTTCTTTAAATCCAATATATCTGAATTTTTATAATCTTTGGATTTTTTAACATTGTTTGGTGTCTTAGTAAATTTAAGGTTGGTCATGTAATTAACATACTCAGAAAAATTTAATTTTTTATCTTTTATTGTTAAAAGAATTTTAACAATAACATGTTTATACAAATTATCAGTTGATGTCATTTTACAAAATGACACATTATAATCACCACCCAAACATATATATGGTATACCTTTAATACTATATTTTAATATCATATCATCCTTTCTGATTGTTTATATATCTACAACACCACCAGATAAAGCCCCTCCATAAAGACCCTCATCATTCATAATCCAATTTTCTCTTTCTTCATCATCAAAGTCAAAATTAGGTATAATAGATTTAATAATATCATCAATTTCATTCCTGTTTTCATCTATAAAATCTTCTAATGTCATATATCCTCCCTCATTGTTTATAATACTATACCACATATTTTAAGTCAGGTCAAGAAAAATATTTATGTTACCGGCTCAGATTTAAACTGAACATCCTATTGTTTTTCAATAGAATAGACCCATCTATTTCGCATTGAAATCGAACCGAACTCCATAATAAGTTAATTAAGCTTATCAACAATCCAGAGTGTGATACCATTCATCCTCAATAACATAATTTATTATGTAACAAGGTTAAAATACACCATCAGACTTGCTGAGAAGTCTTTTAACCTGCTTTCTTGATGAACCTATACCATAACTTATGATATAAACCTTTCTCTAACGGCTTTCTTAGCAAGGGTTACATTAGAAAAACAATCATGTCCGCTATCAGTTACTAAACGAATACCATTTAAATCAACGGTATATGGGAATCTTCGATATACGGTGTTATGTTCTATTGTACCAATAAATTTACCATCAATAAATATCTGTCGATCTTTGTCCCAATCATATTCTGATTTACTAAATGATATCTTCATAATCTATTCCCTTTCCTTACAGTAGCCACCTTCTATTAATGCGGAAGCTGTTCTACCATATGAACCTTGTAAATTCCAACAAACACCTGTATCAATCATTTGCTGAAAAAATTCAATAATTTCTTCTTCTATCAAAGCACCATCTTCATAATCCATAATCTTAGATACTATATCCATAATTCCCCCATTTGTTTAAATATAAAGTATCACATATTTAAGGTCAGGTCAAGATATCATTTTCTTTAATCTTTTTGACTGTAAAAAAGCAAATCTATTAACATTCCATGATTCATAAAATCTATAAAAAATCCAACTTTTTAAAGTATCTTCACCCAAATATTTTGTTAAATTTTCCATAATTCCCCCTGTTTGATTGTTTATAATATAGTATCATAAATTTAAGGTCATGTCAAACTATTTTTATAATAAAAATATCAATAATCCATTGTCTGATATGGTTAAATTACCCTCTCAAACTTGCTGAGAGGTCTTTTAACCCGCTTTCTTGATGAACCCATACCTGACTATATCTTATTGCATAATCAGGTCTAAATAGTATTATATAATAATATCAGTATATTATAACACCTTGATTAATTTGGATATATGAATACGTCTTGTTTTACCATTAAGATTAACATATATACATTTTGCAGTAGTATTAATAACAAATGATTCATATATTCTATTACGAAAAACAAATCTAATTTTTACATCCTGACCAACATAATTGGTATGAGGTCTTATTTCCGTTACCCTAGCTCTATATGATCTTTGTGTACCGATATTTTGATATTCTCTTAATGTGTTCCAAAATGCTTTAATATCAGATTTTTCTAATACATCAAAACATTTATATATTTCATTTTCATCAATCTTATATTTATAAAATTTTTTATTATCCATTTTTATTAATATATGAATAATATTGCCTATCCGTTTTTGTCTTAATACAAGACAGGTATGGCCATTAAAGTTAGTTTTTTTAAACTTAATATAATATCTTACCAAGTCTTTAAACATCATTGATTTATAAAGTTTTAAATCAAGAATGCCCCACAATACACCATATTTAATTAATTCTTCTTTATTATTTTTATTAAAATTAATTATTTGTGTTTTATGTGTAGCATTAAGTAATGTAGGATTGATATCAGGATGAACATTTCTTATAATTTTTTTATATAACTGTTTAGTATCTAACATTATGTACCCTCCCTCATTGTTTATAGTACTATACCATAAATTTTAAGTCAGGTCAAACAAAAAGATTTCATGTAATATCACCACTTTATTTTTATATCTACATCATTATATTCAAAATCCCAAACAACATCTATAACTATTGCCAATGGTAAAAATGGCACTCGTATTTTTTCACCTATTCTTGGTATATATTTTGAGTCTTTTATTATTTTTTCATATCTATGATCAATATCATATATCATTAATTTCATTATTATATCCTTTCTTATTTGTAATTATATCAATAACTATAATAAACAAATCCTCTTGTTACAACATCTGGTTCACAATCACCAACAAATGTTATTTTTGCTCTACGTTTATATATATAAGTATATTTAACATCATATTCTTTACGACCTGAAAATTTTATATTAACAGCTAAAGATTTAATAGCATTTTGACCTGTTTCTAATCTAACATTAAAAGGCTCTGGTAAGGTATTATCAATATATACTGAACCATGAATATCCCATTCATTTGGTTTTGCTGAAATAATTTTTAAACCATCAATATACAATAAATTGTTATTCATAATACCCTCCCTCATTGTTTATAGTACTATATCACATATTTTAAGTCAGGTCAAGAATTATTATAATCATTTATTCTCTAATGGTATATTATAACCTTTATCATTTTTACCTATTTTAATTATATTCTGTCCACCACATTCACTGGTATCTTTGTATTCACAATCTTTACATTTTTCAAAACCAAACATCTGAACAGACCAGCATTCACTTGTCAACATACTTTGATTAATAGTTTTTATTATCATTTATTTAATACCCATTTCATTTTTGCAGTTCCAATAAAGTTTAAATCGTTTCATTTTATTATCCTTTATATTTATATCGTTCTTTACCTGTACCATTACAACATCCACATTTAGGTGAACCTATATTATCATAATATCCTGTACCATTACAAGCAATACAAGGTCTTAAACGATATTTATATACATATTTTAAATAATATTCTTTTCTTTCTTGTTTACGTCTATGATAATCTGATATCTTTAAATCCATTTATTATCCTTCCTATATTGACAGTTTTTTTTGTCCATTATATTCATTATATTCATTATCTAATTTTGAACAAAAAGTAGCCGCAACATTCCATCGGATACCCCTTGTATCCGTAACTTTCAAATTAACTCTATTAACTTTTGTTACTTCACCGATTACATTATTACCACGTTTACCTAAAAATGTTACGGTATCACCTTCAGAAAATTCTTTTGCTTTCATAGAGTGTTTAATATATGTTTTAGCTCTAATTAGGCCAACAATAAATGTATTAAGTTCCCTTAAACCATCTTCATTTAATTTATAAAGTCCGCTTTTAATATTATCTATATATGTCATGTGTTCCCCTTTCGTATTGTTTATAATATAGTATCACATATTTTAAGTCAGGTCAAACAAAAAGATTTTATATAATTTCAAATTCACAACCACCACCCCATGTATCACTTAAAGCCCAATCAATTGCATGATTGATATCTTTTATATCAGCATCTGGATACCAACGTAAAAGATATAATGCACAATCACCTTTAATATCACCTGTATAATATTTAATATCTTGTAAAGCTTGAACGGCTCTATCATAATATTTTTGATTATAATCCAACATTTTTATCTCCTGTTTGATTGTTTATAATATAGTATCATAGATTTTAAGTCGGGTCAAACAAAAAATAATTTTAAATCAAATAAAATATTATTGACTTAAATAAAATCATGTGTTAGGGTATATTCAACAATGATTTGAAAGGATATAATATGAAACGAGATGATTTTATTGAATGGGCAAAGAAAAAAGGTTTTAAAGATA
>Ga0222658_1001260_pt1 | contig 11453 bp, 12 predicted proteins | sample AntAcemetagen476_FD_179830 | JGI IMG/M metagenome (GOLD analysis project Ga0222658, IMG submission 179830) | Saline water microbial communities from Ace Lake, Antarctica - #476 | ecosystem: Environmental > Aquatic > Non-marine Saline and Alkaline > Saline | place: Antarctica: Ace Lake... | reverse complement strand
TGCACCGCCGCGCATGGTGAGGAGTTCATGGACTAATGCAATCCGCATATCTTCAGTCTACACAGCTTTTACATTTCCATCTGCGTTGATTTCGCGCAGAATGGTACACATGGGTCAGTAGCTCAGTGGTAGAGCAGTAGGCTTTTAACCTATTGGCCGTGGGTTCGATCCCCACCTGACCCACCATCCGTCTTCGTCTACGACTACGCCGTGATTGGTGTTCGATCCGTGGCACGGCAAAGTTCTGTAAGAACGGAGACGGCCCGACCCACCATCCTTCGCGCAGCGATGGCTGCATGATGGCGTACTTGCGCTGTCTCGATTGTTCTTGATAAGTCCTCATGTTCACAACTGGCGAAGCCTGTTTACAATGCTAGGAATTGCCTACCTCCATTTTGACGAATTGCCGTAGAGAAGTCTTCGAAATTCTCTTGGTGCATAGCTTTGATGTGATTACCGACCGAACCGATTCCCCCCCCCCATGCAAAGTGAACATTCCTGCATGTATTTCACGTGCAGAAAGGAAGGAAAAATCATTGATCTGAGCGGAGGAGCAAGGGGTGTATCCATGGAGTAGGAGTCCTTATGTATGGGGTGCAATGCACTCTTAATCCAAAATGGCATATTGATATATAGATACTTTAATAGTACAATAATTGTGTTATGTCAAATGATCAGGAGATCATAGCAGTTGAAGTGGACGTACGTGGTGCATCTTCGGTGGCAGAAGAAACGCAGAGAATAGAATCTGTATTGAAAAGGAATGGTATCAAGAAAGTAAATAAACTTCTCTACACAGGCGTTGATGGTAACAGGGAGCGTATTGCAGAAATACTGAATAACGGTATTGCTGGAGGTAGAAATACAACCTATGCCCACACAGTAAAGGAGATGTTAGAAAAGAATGAGGTAGGAGAGATGATTCCTCTCGAATATGCTGATATGCATGATGATTGCGTATTACTGGTGTACGACCCAGAAAAATTAACTGATCGCCCTCGTGATATTAATGACGTAGACCAGTTATTAGATAACCACGAATACAGGACAGCTGATGAACACAATTTTCGAGATGCCCTTCTCGCTATTGTACGCCTAAAAACTGGCTTGCTGTGATCTCAGGCATGGCATTACCAAGTGAGTGCTCCACATTGCATCATCGAGAGATTTTTTTTGAGTCGGAAGTTTTGAGCATTACAACTCTTGTAGGCTATCGGTGCTTCAAATGCGAACAGATAGTAGGTAACCTTTATCGACTGACCAACCATCCGTCTTTGTCTACGTCTACGCCATGATTGGTGTTCGATCCGAGGTATGGCAGAGCTCTGTAAGAAAGGAGCAGGCCCCACCTGACCCACCATTCTACTTCGCAACCATGTCCACAGTTTTCATCTTTCACGGGATAATGGGTAACTCCAAAGAGAATTGGTTTCCGTGGCTCAAACAAAAGCTAGAAGAGGAAGGACACACAGTGTTTGTTCCTGATTTTCCAAATGCAGATACGCCTCAATTGGCGGATTGGATGGTGCATTTTGAGCAGTATAAAAAAGAGATTACTGACGATACTATTTTTATTGGACACAGCTTAGGAGCCACTATGGCGCTGCGGATTCTTGAGTCTATTACTCAGTCTATTCGTGTATGTTACTTAGTTGCTCCTGTTTCCGGGATTGTAAAAGAGGAATCATTCAATCCATTAATGAATAATTTTCTTGATGGGGGATTTGATTTTGAATCAATTAAGACACACGCAAAAAAGTTCATTGTCTTCCAGTCCGATGACGACAAATACATTCCATTTGAGCAGAGCGAAAAGCTGTCTAAGAATCTTAATATCGAACTAACATCTTTTTCTGGGTACGGACACTTTAATGCAGAAGCCGGATATTCGACTCTCGATGTGCTTTTAGAAAATGTAAAAGCAGAGCTCGAAGTCTGTTGATTATTCACCATCTCGCACTGAATTTTGAACAAGTGTAATCTACATACGCTATGTCTACTGAGTTTCCTCTCCCGCCGCCATATAGACGCGTTGTTCTATTCACAGCTCTGTACATAATAGTTGCGTCGTTTTTCTCGTTGCAGGCCAGTAATTGGGAGTTCATCTTTTATATTGGAGTACTGATTATAATTGGTGTAATTGTTCTATTTACGTATCAGCGTCTTGCGTTGAGTAAAGGACTTCTATGGTTTCTGAGTATTTGGGGGCTTTTGCATGTAATAGGAGGCCTTGCGCCTTCCATTCCAGGTTTTCCCATTGAGGGGACCAAGCATGTTTTATATAGCATGTGGATTATTCCTGGATTGCTGAAGTACGACCATCTCGTTCATGCGTATGGTTTCGGAATGGCGACGTGGGTCTGTTGGCAGGGGCTCAAGACTGCGCTTAGGATCACAGAACCGCGACCGGGGATTGTGCTGCTCTGTGTGTTGGGTGGCATGGGCCTTGGTGCTCTTAATGAAGTTGTGGAATTCATTGCGACGTTGTTTATCCAAGATCACAACGTCGGTGGCTACGTGAATACTGGATGGGATCTGGTTTCTAATCTACTCGGTAGTGCCACTGCCGGTTTGCTGATTTGGGGGGTACGACCAAAACATTTATCTAATTCAGCGTGATCGACTCACATTGCCATTTGGCCGATCGAAAGTTTGCCCGCGATCTAGATGCAGTTTTATTGCGTGCCGAAGAGCACGGTGTGGATTCCATGATCACGATTGGCGACACTATTAAAGAATCAAAGCAGTGCATTCAAATTGCAGAAGAACATCATCAGGTTTTTTGTACGATTGGTGTTCATCCGCATCATGCAAGCGATTGGGATGAAAGCAGTTCAGATCATCTGAAACGCCTCGCAGGTTCCTCAATGAAGGTGAAGGCGATTGGTGAGATCGGGCTGGATTATCACTACGATCGTTCGCCACGAGATGTGCAGCGCGACGTGTTCCGTTCGCAGCTGCAATTAGCGCAGCAGCTAGATCTTCCTGCTGTGGTTCATTGCCGCGAGGCAATAGATGATGTTCGTGCAATTGTGCAGGAAGTATCAACCGCAAAGCTTGTACTGCACTGCTGCACGGAGAAGTGGGAGGATGTGCAGTGGATAGTGGATGCAGGTTTTATGCTTTCGTTTACCGGCATCGCAACCTTCCCTCAATCCGACGCTATCCGTAATACGATCGAGCAATGCTCACTTACACAACTCATGATTGAAACTGATTCGCCGTATCTTGCTCCTGCTTCGCATCGTGGTGAGCGTAATGAGCCTGCCTTTGTACGAGAAGTGGCGCAGTGTGTTGCGGATATTAAAGGAGTCTCTTTGGAGGAAGTGGATGCGCAGACCACGAAAAATACGGTAGAGTTCTTCCATATTGCCCCCGTAGGCTAATGGATAGACTGTCGGCTTCCGGAGCCGAAGATACAGGTTCGATTCCTGTCGGGGGTACCACGTTTTTGGCTAAGGCAAGTCATTTTTCAGTGTACTGGTAATCTGATTATACATCCAATATGTCAATTGCATTGAATACTTCCAAGGAGGAGCATCCATAGCCAATGGAAATACATTTTTGTAACAAAGAGATTTCTCAATCGTTTATTACAACGAATGTCTAAACAGTATTCACTGATTTTAATAGGCCTTATTCTTATACCAATAACTGCGTTAGCAGCTGTAGTTAATCTTGATGAACGAGAAGAGCGATTTCAGGAAAGATTATGTGAACGCGTTGTCCGTCGTTTTGCAGATAATGAACGTATGTGGCTGCGCATAAATAAACGTATCGAGCGTCGATTCGGATATCAATGCACAAAATCAGATGAGCCTGTTCAATCAGATGAGCCTGTTAAATCAGATGAGCCTGTTCAATCAAAGGAGCTTGCTCAGGTTATAAATGTAGTTGCCACAAGCATAACTAAGATCGAAGTTGAGCTTGATATGCACATTCCTGCTGATACCAACTTCAATCTAAACAGTTTCTCTGTAACAGTATTTCCAAACAGTAACGAATCCGAATTAGAGAATAAAACATTTAGCATAAAAGAAATAAAAATACATTCATGGGATGATAGAAACAGTGTAATAGAAATTATTTTGAATGAAGCTATGCCACCCGCAAAAAAGATCAAATTACATAATAAAAATTACTCCGACATTTCTCATATATTACAACCGATAACGATAGACTCTTCTTTTTGGCATACAATGACCGAAGATTTAAGTATAAGTTATGGCACACTTGAAGTGTCAGAATCAGATAGTAATCCAAAAGGGGAAATCACTGTTGCACAAGGTGCACAATCTATACTTATGCTCGCATTAGATATAACTACTTCCTGTAATGATGATTCCTTTATAGAAACTATAACATTGGAACATGCTGGAGGTGTCTCCACTGGGAGTGGATCCACTGGAACTGGCCATATACGTGATATTGATGGTATGTATTTAGAGTATGATAAACAAATTATTACCGATATTTCACGTGCTAGGAATGATAAAAATTGGATCGATTTCAGATTGAATGAGACTATCGAAATTCCAGCATGTGAGACTATTTCATTAACTGCTAAAGCAAATATATCTTCGGAGGCAAAAATAGGAGACTCTCATCGGTTTTCATTCGCTCTTAAATCTGATGTTATTTCGAGTGCGATAGAAGTTACAGGAAACTTACCAATAGAAGGAGGTATAATTCTAATTGAAAAATAAAAATTCTTCCGCAACGTTCCAATGTTGAACTTTTAAAAGCCATAAGATTGTTTCGTCAGCCCCGCCATTTCTCAGACACAAACTCCTAGCAGCACAGTTCTAAAGTTCTAACTTCATCCAATACGGAGTACCACTTTATCGAGCAAATTAGGGTCTTTGACGCTTGACAAAAACGTGTATTTGGCTATATTAAGCTACTTTGTCATTCTTTGCCGTACCATTCATCGGCTCTCTTCTTGTTGTGCAGACGCTGTTCCCAGCCGTTCCACACCAGGTATCTGTAAAGTATTGGCAGCCTAAGGCTGGTGATCGAGTTGTAGTAGATACTGCTGCAAATGAGGGCTACTTAATACATACAGATGGGTTGTACATTCGCTTTCCTATAATTACAGGTCAGAGGCGTGGTTTGTGTTATATAGGTCGTTGCTACAATGGTGCTACGCCTACGAGAGAGTGGGTTGTACAGTCGCAGCATATTAAAGGAGATCGAATTACATTCGGGCCAACTGGTCGGTTCCTACGTCTCTATTGGGACGACGAAAACACTGCGTATGGTTTTCATGAGCATGCATCTGAAGAAATTATGTTTGATCGAGAGAGCCGATTCCAAAGCATGGGATGCATCATCGTGCGCTCTGCCATTATGGATATTCTTGAGGATACGTATGCTCTTAATGAAGAAGAGGGTATACAGGTTGTATCACAATATGGTGTAGAACAGCCGGTGAAGCTGGCATTTGGTGGTTAGTAACTTGTCAATGTAGCAGGGCAGTGATACGTTCACCTGCCTTTTCATAATTCTATGTCATCAACGTCATCAGCAGAAAGCAGCGGTACACAGGTTGAGCAATTCTTCACTCCTGAGGCGAGCGTGGATATTGCGGAACGCGTGTTAGATAATGCTATTTGCGAATTGAAGGTTGCTGTGTGCGAGTGTCTAATTTCCAGACCTATGTCCGATTCGATTCCAGTTGTTCCTGTTGATGTCTGTGGTGATCGATTCTTGATTCCATATAGTCCAGACAGCGAAGCTTATGATCGTGTGAGTTCTGCCGTAAAACGGTTAGGACCTATTGAACGCAGTGAAGTTCCACCAGAGACGGTTGATAAGTTTCGGCAGCTTTTTGCTGCCCTCTTTGCGTGGGGTCATCTTCATCCAGAAGGGGATTGGAGTGATCAGGTTGAGCGTTTTTCTCTTGGTGAATCGTGCGAGCAATGGGAAGAAGGATATGTAGTAGGTGTATTCCGAAATTTCCTTTGTGGCGATGCGGGACAAGGTGGTATTGCATTCATGGCAGGTGGGGATCTTCGTTTATGTTTTGATACCCAACACCAAGGCATGCTGGAAAGAGTTTTGATAGATCATTGCGAATCTTCTAATGGTACGCTTGCTTCAATCGATCGTATGAATGCTGCAGGATTACTACTACAAGAGTATCCATCACTTAGCCAAATTCATCAGAAGCCACAACAAGTGCTAGAAGCGGTTATTGGATTTGTATGTACAGATGGTTAATATTCCATGTTGATCTGTAAATCCAAAGGCTGGTCTTTTGTTCGGAATGCCAAAAAGAATCCAGGAATTTCTGGAAGTGGCAACGCACAATCTGGAGGAGACGCAGTGAATGTAGTGAGCATATATTTTGCAATGACATCCCCGATGTCGTTGTTGGGCGTGAACCCATCTGTGGATAGCACAATGATCTTTGCAAGGGATAGTCGCAGTAGTGATTCGTCTAGGAATGTCTGTCCATTTTGAAATGCATTATCGATGGACATAAATAGCGCGTGGTTTATAGGAGAGTGCGCGGTAAAGCCATCCAATCGTAGCTTTCCAGTTGGATGGATATACAAGTAGCGGTCAACATTGCAGTGATCGAGCACCGTATCTACACCAGCTGCCACTGATCGCAATTTCTGCTCTTCCTCTTTTTGACTTTGCAGTGCGCTCCAGTTGATTTTTGGTGATGTCAAAAGAATCGAGATGCTACTAACTAGCAAAAGTAATATACACATCAGGTGCGCACGTTTGGTTTTATGCTGCTTAATACAATTCTTCAATACAAGAAAGATGAGTGCTGCAGCGAGTGGAGTAAGTACGGCGAAGTGATGATCCTGAAAATCTCCACCAATTCCCACGGAGAATGTGCCGAGCACAATAATCAAAATAGTTACTCCTGTTGCGCGGAGCAGAGCGCTTGGCTTGGGTGATGTTTTCCAGTTGAACCATGCAAGTGCGATAGATGTTGCAACTGCAACGATGGGGAGTAGCGGTGCTGCTCTCTCAAAACGCAGGAGGATTTTGTGTGTGCCAAGGAATCGCATCCAGAGAGGATCTGCAAATCCTGTCAGCCTGAATCCAAACACCATTGGCAGGTCGTACGTGAGGTAGGGGAGCAGCGTTCCAGTGAGTGCCATGATTATCATGCCTAAGATCGCTGCTATGCCGAGTGGCACGAGAAAGTTTTGTTTTAATGCACTGGGCCGTGCATCAACAAGTAATGCTGCAGCGAGACAGGAGATTAGGAATGGCTCTTTGAATCCAATGGCGCCAAGCAGGCTAATGGCAAGCAGTGTTGTGTGCCACCAGCTATGTTTCGCAGATACCAAAAGGAATGCATAGGCTATCGCGAATAATGCAGAGAATTGCTCTGTCTGCCAGGGGTGGCCATTGGCTGCCTGAAAGTCGACCCAGGAAATTGAGAGTAATAATGCAAGTACTGCCATAAAAGCAAGCGTCCTTAAATTGCACAGTGTCTTGCGACACTCTTTTATTACCAGCCACAGGCTTAATATTGGCAGCATGAGCAGCGAAGCCATGCCCAGAAGATTCCCAAGCATGCCGTTACCAAAAAGCCACAGCGACACTGCGCTGAGCAGGTATACAGCTGGCGGCTTGTTGTCGAAGACATCTATATAAAGTCGCAGATCATTGAGTACAGCGCGCCCCATTGCCCAATAGAGTGTGCTATCCCAGACGTATGCCTGTGGGTGCGCAAAGTAGATAACGTATGATCCTAAGTTCCAAAGCGCCCAACATGCAGGTATGGCTAGGAGTAGTAATGCCAGGGTGTGCCATTGGGGTCTTTGCGCTTCCGTGTACATGGTTTCCTATGGTACTGGAGCGGGATACGGGAATCGAACCCGCGTCTCAAGCTTGGGAAGCTTACGTTCTACCACTGAACTAATCCCGCTTTCGCTTGTGATTTAAGCTCAGCTCGAATTCAACTGTGGAGCGGATGACGGGGGTCGAACCCGCGACCTTCGCCATGGCAAGGCGACGCTCTAGCCAACTGAGCTACATCCGCAACGAAAAGAATCGTACGGAGAGGACTTAAGTGATGCAAGCAGGATGTCTCTAGTATTTCTATCTCTCGTCAAAATTGGGCAAATATGCTACAATATATAGATGTATTACAAATACATATCCAAAGTATATTTGTGCGCTATTGCCTGCATTGCAGCGTGGTTACCCATGCTTGTTGCTGCAGAGGATGCAGCAGATGATCAGGTTCGTAAGAATACGGTTCATCTCGTAAAACCACTTGGTTCGGAAACAGAAATAACTATTCATCCCGGTGGAATTCAAACGTGGTTGGACTACTTTGAAAGTGCAGGAGAGTGGCTCTTTTACGTGGCTGTTGGAGTGTGCATTATTTGGATTCTACTTGGCGGTTATCAGATTATGACAGCTGGTATTAGCGGACAAGACACACAAGCTTCCGCAGGTTGGGCTCGTATTCGCACAGCCATTACTGGAGTACTACTACTACTTTTCTCCGGATTCATTTTGCGGACGTTAAATAGCCTCTTCTTTAAGTAATGGAATTTGCCTCTCTACTTTTGGCCATGATTCCCACAGCTGCAGCTGATGGTATGGAAACGGCATGTCAGCTTGTGGAAGGTGGTTGCGATGCTAGCACAAATGTTCTCACTAATTTTATTCCTCCAGTTATCGGTCTTCTTATGAGCGCAATTGCTGGCGGTGCTGTGCTATTTGTTGTTTGGGGTGGCGCACTTATGCTCACTAGCTTTGGAGACGAAACACGTTTTGGTAGTGGGAAGTCCTCAGTACTGTACGGACTTGTAGGTTTCGCTATTGCGCTAACAGCTCAGGTAGCCCTTAGTTATGTGGTTTCACAGGGGCAGCAGGTTGGCAGTGCTGCGCCGATATTGGATGTTTTCCGGATTGCTGTAGATACCATGCTAACGCTGTTTAATGTTGTATTCGTGATTATAATTATTGCGTCCGGATTCCGTTTTGTTTTGGCACATGGCAAATCCGATGAAACAGACGCTGCACGCCAAGCTGTGATATATGCAATTATTGGTGCTATCGTAATAAATGTGGCTCGCTCACTTGTATATGCTGTTGTAAATCTTGGACTCTAATGTTTAATTCTCTGCTCCAAATACTGGCTTCTACTGTTCCTTTGGCACAAGCGAAGCAAGACTGGCTGACGGCATATTGCGAAGCGTTACATCCTGGATGTGGTGCCGGTAGTGAATTCCTAGTACAGATAGCCGAGCGTGTAGCGGACTTGGTTCTAGATATAATTGGTGGCGTTGCTGTAATTATGTTTCTTTGGGGCGCACAGCAAATTGTGACTTCGGGTGGTAACGACGAGCGCAAAAATCAGGGTAAAGACATAATTCTTGCTGCACTCATTGGTATTTTCTTAGCAGTTGTTGGCAATGTAGTGTTGTCATTCGTAGGCACATTTGTTGCAGATAATGTCTAATAATCAGCGAGAGGATAACTGGTAAAAGAAGTAATAATTATTTGAGTTCTTTGTGATACGCTTTGCGCGTGTCGAAACGTCAATACGTAACAACGGCAATAGACTATCCAAACGCAGCTCCGCACATGGGGCATGTTATGGAGAAGGTTATGGCGGATGTTTGTGCGCGTTGGTTTCGGTTGCGTGGTGACGAAGTGCGCTTTCAAATTGGCACAGATGAACACGGTACAAAGATCCAGCGAACAGCAGAAAAAGAAGGAATTGATCCGCGTGCGCTTGTTGATCGCAACGTGCCGCTTTTTGAAGATCTCTACAAGGAACTAAATATTTCTTACGATAAGTTCCTAAGAACATCAGATAAAAAGGGACACTGGCCGACTGTACAAGCTCTATGGGAGAAGCTTGAAGAGGCAGGAATGCTGGAGAAGCGTAGTTACACAGGAGCGTACTGCAGTGGCTGTGAGCGATTTATGACCAAGCGCGATTTGGAAGATGGTAAATGTCCAAATCATAAAGTGGAGCCAGAGGAGGTAACGGAAGAGAACTATTTTCTCCTAATGAACAAAGACACAGAGAACTTAAAAAATCTCCTCACAAAAAACTGGGATGGGCAGGAGTACAGAATCATTCCGAAGTTTCGTGAAAATGAGACTCTAGCGCTCATAGATCAGGGATTGGAAGACGTTTCCTTCTCTCGTCCCAAGAGTTCCTTAAGTTGGGGCATACCTGTTCCCAGTGATGACGAGCACACCATGTATGTGTGGTGCGATGCGCTCACGAACTACATATCTGGATTGGGGTTCTTTACAGATCACGAACAGCGCGAATGGTGGGATGATGCTGAGGTCACGCATGTCATTGGCAAAGATATTGCTCGTTTTCATGCACTGATTTGGCCTACGATGCTCAAGGCAGTTGGAGTAAAAATCCCGGAGAGATTGCTTATTCATGGGTTCCTAACAAGTGAGGGTGAGAAGATGAGTAAATCCACCGGCAACGTTGTTGTGCCGCAAGATGTGATAGATAAATACGGTGTAGATCCACTGCGTTTTTATCTTAGCCACGAGATACCAGTTGGTCGTGATGGGGATTTTTCGTGGGAGCGATTCAATGAATTGTACGATTCTGCGCTTCGGAATAAGTTGGGAAACTTACTCAACCGTGTGCTTACCTTGATTCAGAAAGAAGGAGGAGAGATATTGGACATGACGATGTTCGAAGCGGGATCTGGTGACACATATTGGAATCCCAGAGAGGAGTGGGGCAATAAAGACACAAGTTATTGGAAAACATATGCAGATGCATTTGATGACTCTGAGTTCAATATTGCATTGGAAATTGCAGTGAACCTGATGGTGATAGGTAATGGTCGTATGAATGGCTTGGAACCTTGGACACTTTCTGGGAAGGAAAAGATCAAAATGTTAAGTGCCTTTGTGGAGCTCTTACGTCACATTTCCCTCATGCTCTTGCCATTCATCCCAGAGACTGCGCAAAAGATCAGTAAGCAGCTCAATGTACCTTATGCAGATGAAATGTTGGATCGAGACTTTGTAATCACAGACGAGATGAAAAAGTGGGGTGGTATTAAAAACTGGAAGACAGTAGGGGAGCCAGAGATCTTGTTTCCGCCAGTGGAATAATCACCGAAAATGTTGAGTCTTAATTGGTGAGCGGTAGACTGTATCCGCTCTCCATTACAACCATATTAGCCAACGGAGGCGAATGTTCTGGTGAAGGGAGCAAGATTATATTTTTACCCATACTAGGTATGTTTGATCCAATGTCCGAACTATCAGGTGACACCCCTCAGAGTGCTGCAGGTGATGCACCTGCTCCCGCATCTACTCCTCCTCCAAGAGGTGGTAGTGGTGGTCGTAAGTTTGCCGACGAGCTGCACTCCGTAACAATCCACGGTCAGCAGCGCACGTTCTACATCGACCTCAAGGAGTCGAACAACGGCAAGTTCTTAAAGGTTTCTGAGAAGTCACGTGGTGGCCAAAAG
>Ga0222658_1001259_pt1 | contig 11453 bp, 14 predicted proteins | sample AntAcemetagen476_FD_179830 | JGI IMG/M metagenome (GOLD analysis project Ga0222658, IMG submission 179830) | Saline water microbial communities from Ace Lake, Antarctica - #476 | ecosystem: Environmental > Aquatic > Non-marine Saline and Alkaline > Saline | place: Antarctica: Ace Lake... | reverse complement strand
CGGATATTTTAGTAGTTTAAAAAATAAACTTAATGTTCACAGAGGACTTACCAAAAAAAGAAGAGAGAAAGTTGTGGTTGAGTTGTTAAAAGGAAGAAAATAGCCGACCAGAATTTCTATTAAGCCCAATTTTTCAATCGGCAGGTAATATCGAAGCAGGCTCATAAGGTGAGTTATAAGTATGATGAGAAAGAATATCTTTAGTATATCGTTTATAAAAAATTCAACAGAACCGGCCAAGGCATTGTTTGTAATATTTATGACATCATATGTGAGCCACTTAGCAAGGTATTCAAAAGGGTAAAAAATATCCATATTATTTAGCATCTACCTCCACAAGAACAACCACCGGTAGGTTTGTCATTTTCCTCTTTTTGTTCTGTAAGCATTGTTTTAATTTCTTTTACATCGGGAATTCGCCCAGAACAAATTATTTTATTGTTTACCACAAGTGCAGGTGTACTCATCACACCATAACCCATTATTGTTTCAACATCTGTAATTTTATTTACTAAAGCTTCTAAATCAAGCTCTTTAACCGCTTGTTTTGTATTATTTTCTAACTTAAGGCAATTGGGACAGCCAGTTCCTAAGATATTTATGATCATTTCTTTATTTTCCATATGATTTTTATTTTAAATTTTATTTTTTATTTGAATAGTTATTTACAAATATTTATAAATATCGTGTTTACCAACAGATATAAATAAAATATCTCCGTTTTTCTCTCGTCTAAATATTATTCTGTAGTTTTTACTTACAGAAATTGACCACAAATAATTTAGTTCACCGTGTAGTTGGTGCAATCTTAAAGAAGGATGTAGTGGGTTTAACCTAAAAATTCTTTCTTTTTTTTCAACTCTCTTAAATATTTCCAAAGGTAATTTCTTAGCTAACTTTAAAAATGAAGGTAAATAAATAATATTATTTACTATCATAAATTTTCAATGCTTCACTTAGAGAATTAGCTTTTATTCCTTTGCCTGCTTTATATTCTTTTTCTGCCTGTTTTACATCTTCCAAAAGTTCTTTTTCAGATATTAAATCTTTATCAGATTCAAACAGATACTTAACATAGCTAGAAACAGAAGCATAACCTCTTTGTTTTGCAACTATTTTAATTTCCTTAGTTGCTTCCTGTGGGAGTGATAAACTTAATACTTGACGCATATATTTTAGGTTAATTATTACATTAGTATTGTAATACAATTGTATTACGGTTGTCAAGTAAATTATCCACTTGAAAATCGTCCAAAAATCGTCTATGCATAAGTTGAAGAAGTAAAAATTAAAAGATATTAAAAAATTCCTGTTAGGTATGGCAGGAATTTTTAGTTAGCCGAGTGTACGTCGCAACGTACAATAATTCTTACTCTGTGGGACGATTTGCGAACTGTTAGTGTTAAATTTAATGTTAATTTGGTATAATATTATTATTAAATCTTTAAAAATTATCTATGAAAAAAATTCTTTTAATAATTATACCTATTTTAATCTTATTTATTTTAATTTTTAGCTCGATTCTTTATAAAAACAATGTTTTTACCATCCCATTTGGTAATGTAAAAGTTAGTAATGAAAAGTACAATTTCCAAATTTCTTATTTAAGAAAATACGGTTTAAATAGAATAGATAAATGGGACAACGGTTTACCAGGAAACCCAAAAGATATGGCGGTTTATGGACACACAGCTAAAGGTTTTGGTGCAGGTCCTTATACCAAAAGCATATCTTTAACTATTTACAATCTTTCTTTTGATGATTATCGTAAAAAATATAAAGATAAATATACTTTTGAGGAGGAAAATTTTTTTGATGAAATTTGGTATATACCAAAAAGTCATCCAACTAAAACACATAAATGTTCTGGTGATTATTGTGCTGGTTTTTTACCACGAACTTGTACTATAATCACAGAACGTCAAGGTCTCCTATATATAATTTTTTCTTCTGATCTTGATTATTCTCCAGTGTGTGGTTTAAATGATTTTAAATTTTTAAATTAATTTAATAAAATAGTAGATTTAAAAACTGTGTTTTGTTTTTTATTTATATTAAAAAATAGCTAAGGTTAGCAATTATTTTGAAAAAGCTCCGAACATTAGACGAAATACGAACTCATTTTAAGAAAAATCCAGAAGATTTTTAATTTCGTTCACCGCCTGCCCTGCCTACTGGCAGGCAGGTTTTTTGTTTAGTTGGTTTGAGTGTTTGGCGAGGGTTATTAGGAAATACTGATTTAAATCAGTATTTAAATCATGATTTCTTTGAAATGTATTTTTATTATATACTTCACCAGAAGGTGATATACGAGTTGAAGTATTCTTTAATAATGAAACAGTTTAGCTAACACAAAGAAGGATAACAGAGCTTTTTGGTGTTGGTATTCCAACCATTAACAAACATTTGAAAAACATTTTTGAAAGTGGGGAATTAAGTAAAAAATCAGTTATTTCCAATTTGGAAATAACTGCTGACGATGGTAAGAAATATTCTACTAATTTTTATAATTTAGATGCAATTATAGCTGTAGGTTACTATAGGTTTATTTTAAAAAAAGTAGTATAATATAGATATAATTATTTTTATTGACATTTGATATAAAATATACTATAATCATATATCTTTAGATTTTAATATTGTTAGAAGAAGGTAAAAATATTTTAATATAATAAGCATGAAATTTACTAGAACAAAAAAATTAGTATTTACTAATAATAAAGGTGGAGTTGGTAAGACTACACTTGCTTATAATACAGCAGTTAAATTTGCAGAATTAGGGTATAAAACTGTTATGGTAGATTTAGATCCTCAATGTAATTTATCTAGATTGTCCATGGGTGATTTATTTGAAAAAAATTTATTTTCCGATAGACAGAAAACAGTTTATACAGTTTTAGAGGGAGTAATTAAGGGTGGGTCTGATATAGATAAGAGTGTTGAATTTGAAAAAGTTGGTAATAGTGGTAATCTTTCTATACTACTTGGAAGTCTTAAATTATCTGAATATGAAAATTCTTTAATATCATCTTATGGAGAAGCTGCTCAAGGAGTTGAAAGAGGATTTTTTATCACTAGTGCTGTTGATAGATTTTTAACAGGAAAAGGTTTGAATGAAGAAATAGATATTTTTATTATTGATACATCTCCAAATCTTAATCTTTTGAATAGAGTTATATTTTTAGGTTCTGACTATTTTATTACTCCTTTAATGCCAGATGCTTTCTCTGTTCAAGGTATTGAGAATTTAGGTAATACTTTTGAAGAATGGAAAGATGGTTGGAAAAAAACCGCAAAGGTTTTAGCAAAGGATAAAGGGATTGCACATAATAAAGTTTTAGATGGAGAAGGTTTATTTATAGGTTATATAATAAATTCATATAATCAATATTCAAAAAAACCTATAAAAAGAAACGAAGAATGGATTGCAGAAATTCCAGTTTATATTAAAAAATATTTATCAGAAAAACATTGCAGAAATGGTTTGGTTGAAAAATCATGGAAAAAAGAATTGGCTTTAATTAAAGATTATGGACAATTATCTCCGCTTGCACAAATTAAAAATAAAGCTATATTTAATCTTGATCCTAGCATTGACGGGTTTGAGAATGTAAAAGGAACTCAAGAGAATTTAGAACAATCAAAAAAAGAATTTAACAGTCTCACAGAAAATATTTTAAAAATATTAGAAGAATACTAAAAAATATAAATAATCAAAATTAAAAAAACTCTCATTATTTTGAGAGTTTTTTTGTTGGAAGATTGCGGGTAAACTGTCCGCCGACGTACGGGCGTTAGCCGAGAGTACGTCGCAACGTACGATGATGCTCGGGGGGACGGACTATGTTCGAACTGAAATTAATAAATATCACTAAAACATTGATATTTATTGTATTTAGTATATAATAAATACAATATTGATTTTATTCTAATAATCTGTTATCATGCTTGAACTATTTAATAAAGCTAAAAAAGGAATTAAAATTTTTTTAGGTTGTACAATCTTAATAGAGATAAGTATTATACTATCCTCTTTTTTTCTAGGTGGTTTAGCAAAATATATTTGCGAAGCTTCAGACATGGTATTAAAAGATAAGGGTATTTATTATACTGCAGAATCTTTGTTTAGAAGTATGAATATGGCTTTAGTAATGATAGTAGTTATAATTTTTAGAAAGAAAGATAGAAGAATGAATTTTTATAATTTTTTAGAAAAAAAATATAATTATTTTAGTTTAGTGCACCTTTTTATTTTAAATTTTTTATTTTCTTTTTTTATATATCTAGGAAATAATTTTTTAAGAAATTTTGATAATTTTAACAATAATCTAAATAAAAAATATGGAGAATAAAAATAGAAATAACAATCCGAACAAAGATGTGCTTTGGTCTTTTATAATAATTTTTTTATTTCTGATAGGTTTTATAAGTGTTGATATATTTGTTTTTAAAAAAGATAGTTCCGATATGGAAAAACAAGAGGAAAAACAAGAGGACATAATAGCTACACCAGATGATGACGAACCTATAAAAACAGAAGAACAAGAAGTTGTAAAATTATTAACTACAGGAAATCTGCTTAAAACTCCATATGTGCCTACAGAAGATGTTTATACTACTAACTATAAAAAAGAATCTATAAAGTTAGTTTTAGATGGTGAATTTGAATATGCTGAATTTAAAATTGATGGAGAAGTTCTAGCTGATGGTAGGAATTTTATTTCTATGAATTTTGAAAATGTTGGTGGTGTGATAAATTCAGTAAGAAAAGAAGAAGGATTATTAGACAGTGTTGAGACTAAAAAAATGGGAGGAGTTTTTGTTAAAGGTGTGCCAATAGATTTAACATTGAGTTTGGTTGATAAAATAACTTTATCAGCAACAAAAAAAGAATTTGAAGAAACAAAAATACAGAAAAAGGAAGTTATACTTTGGGAAAAATTACTTCAAGTTCCACCTACAGTAATGCAATTTATTTTCACTCCTTTTAATGAGAATGGTAGATATGGGGGAAGCCAGATTAACAGTATAAAATTTAACTATTTGTGCAAAAAAGACAATATTTGCAAAGTTTCTGTGTGTCCTTACTATAAAAAATACACTCAATGTTTAGTTGAAAAATTTGGTTATGCTAAAGCTAAAGATTGGTGTGATAGATCTAAACTAGATGGTTGTGATGAATTATAAATTTTCCAATTTTTTTAATATAAAACAGCCTTTAAGGCTGTTTTATATTTATTTTATATCTCTTGTATTGTCTTTATAAATTTTTATTATTTGTGGATAGTTTTGATTGTTGTTAACACGAACATAAAATTCATGACCAGTCCTTAAGGTTTTTTTTGAATATATTATATCCATTTTTTTATAGAAAGGACTTTTTTTAGACATTACTTCAAAAGTATATTTATTAATATTTTGTTTTAAGCTTTGTCCAGTTATAATTCTAATTGTTAATTTCTGACCTAATATTTTAACAGAACCTACTTCTAATTTTTCTTTAGTTTTCTTTCTTCTTAAACTTACAAAATACAAAGGGCCTTTTATTGCTTTTTTAGCCGAAGTTTTAGCAAGCTTGTCTGCAATTTTATTATGTTTATTTTTAGAATGACCTTTAACCCAATGTATTTCTACCCTTATTTTTACCTTTTGTATACTTTTTATTAACTCTTTCCATAATTCCATATTTAAAACAGGTGCTCCACTACTTTTTAACCATTTATTTTTACTCCATTGAAATATTGCTCGTTGGTAATTATCACATACATAACTAGAATCGGTATGAATAATAATTCTTTGCCATTCTTTTTCTAATTTTAAACTTTCTAACAAAGCTACAGAACAAGCTTTTAATTCCATTTGATTATTGGTTGCTTTTCTATAACCATAGGGACATATTTTAAGTTCTTCTTTTTCTAGATTTTCTGGAAAAACAAAAACCATGCCAAAACCACCGTGTCTAGTTGGGTTTGGGTAGGAAGAACCGTCGGTAAAAATATTTAATGAATCATGTTGTACACTCATACTAAGTAATTTAACACTAATCAGTTATAAAATAAAGATTTTATAAACAAAATACCCACCGAAAGGAGGGTATCGGAGGGTATTTGTGTTCACAAAAGTGAACTAGAGTATTATAGCATTTTATAATTAATATCTCAACACTTTATCTCTGTGATAAACTAAGTATTTCTTTCTTGCCTTATTTATAAAATAATTTTTCAATTCATATTTCTCTAAATGTTTTTTAACTTCTAAAGACAATCTATCAGATAAAATAATTTTTCCACTATCTTCAAAAGAAATATAACCTTGGTCAAATAGTATATCCATATTTCTACTCAATAATAAACCATTGTTAGGATCATAAGCCTCACTTGGGTTAGATTTAATAAATGGTTTAATGTGGCTAGCTACTAATGAAGGATAAGATAAATTTTCTAACATACATCTTACATCTCCCAATTTTTCATCAGTTTCATTTTTTAATTGATTTTTATATATAATATGTAAATAGCCATCCCTAGTGCCAGTTTTTACAGATAATTCTTCTCTAAACATAGCTTGTGCATCATCTTCAAAATACAACTTATCATTAATAAATACAATATCTTCAATTTTGTTTAAAAGATTGGTTAAATAACCTATTTGATTATATTTTCTTTCAATAAAACCGTCTTTTTCTGCAATATCTTGATAATGTTTAATTTCAGGTACAGTAATATAACCCTTCTTATGTTTTTTTATATCAACATTCATTATAGCAATTAACTGTCGTTTGTTTAATTTACCGACTTCTTCCAAGGTTTTTATTAAAAAATTAATTTGATTCCAGTTATGTGAATTTGTAGTAGAACTATTAAATTTTGAATTTGAATAAACTATTTTTGAAAAAAGAGTTTTTCTTTTTCTCTTTGTTTTTGCATTCAAATAATTTTCTGTATCAGGATGATAAGAATTTAATTTAGAATTAACAAAACCTAATTTAACACATTGATTTATTGCTTTTCTTGTAGAAGCTAATCTATCTTCTAATTTAGTTGCTGTTTTAGGTACTTTTTTTAAAACTTGCTGTTGTAAATCTTGATAATCTTCTGTTTTATACACATAACTACCACTTTTATTTAATTCATCAATTTTATCAACAACTAATTGCAAGGTTTTTAAAAATTTACTATCATGAAAATTAGTATATGCAAGAGTTAATTTCCAATAGTCTTCATAATTTTGTTTAACCATATTTTTATTTTGAAAATTTTTTATTTTTTATTATAAATAAATATTCTTTATTTTTATTCTTCTTTTCTTTTCCTGTTATCTTGTAATTATGTTTTCTTTCAACAACTTTTACATCATTAGAATATTTTTTAATTAATTTAATCAGTTCTTTTTTTGATGGGTATGAAGAATTATTATAACTTAAAAACCAATATTTATAATTTGATAAATTTGAAAATAATTTGTCAAAAAGCAACAAAGAATCTTTCTTATTTACAAAATTATTTTTAAAGGGTTTGATTTTTTTTGATTTTATATATTCATCAATTACACCATAAAAACCAAAGTAATTATTCATAGTACCTGTGTAAGGGGGATCTAAATAAATTAAGTCAGTTTTTATTTTTTTTAACAAACTAAATATATCAAAATTATACGCAATATTCTTTTTACTATTAGAAAAAATAGCATTGTTATAATCTTTTAAATTATGCAAGAAATGATATTGAAAACTTTTATTATGATATGCTCTTTTTCTTTTATACTTTTTATAGCTATAATCCTCATCTCGTAATTGTTTGATTTTTTCCCAATTTAAATTAAAACGAGAATATGGCATTTTTCTAATCATTGCACGTCTCATTAAAGTAAAAGCCATAGCTTTTTTATAATCAGATGATAATTTATCAATATTTTTTTTATATAAGTCCAACTCCATACATTCTTCTGGGTAAAAAAATACATTTGAATAATTTTTAAACATAAAACCTTTTAGAGGTTTCCCTTTAAATATAACTTCTAAATCATCTTCTGATAATATTTCTTTTTTATTTTCTACTAAAGACTTTGCTAACAAATAATTTATATATAAAATATCATTACTTACAACTCTTAAATTTCTTTTCTTAGACTCATAACCAACAGAAGAACCACCTGAAAAAGCGTCAAAAATAGATTTTACATCTGAAGGAAAATAGTCACAAATCCATTTAGCAATTTTTTCTTTATTACCAATAAAATTTATTTTTGGATATTTTTTTTCTAAACTATTCGTTTTCATATTTTTTTATTATTTTTGCTATAGCAAAAGCCATTAAAGGTGGTACAGAATTGCCGACTTGTTGCTGTTGAGAAATTGCAGAACCTTTAAAAACAAAACTATCAGGATAAGATTGTAATCTTGCTAGTTCTCTTACAGTTAAAGCTCTATTATATTTATAATGAAATATTTTTCTCATATCCCCGGTAACACAAACAGAAGGTTTTTTAGAACAATATTTTATATACTTTCTAACATCACCAGATTTAGGTCTTAATTTGTTTGGTATTTCTTTTCTATTACCACCGTCAGATATATAACTCATCTTTTTTAACATCTGTTCTGTATGGTTCATAGCTTTATGATTTGGAACAACAGAACTCTGCCCAGATTCTAATTTAGGTAAATTTTTTATAGCATCTTTTACAGTTTTGTATACAATGTGTGTTTTTTTAGGAAAAATTATATTATTGTTTTTACGATTACCTATGAAAATTATCCTTTTTCTTATTTGAGGTACTCCATAATCTGCTGAATTTAAAATTTTACATTTTACATTGTAGCCCATAGACTCAAATTCAGATAAAATTTCATCTTTTGTCTTTTGTTGATTATGAGTATAAAGACGTGCTACATTTTCCATGACAAAATATTTTGGTTTTATTATATTTACAAATCTAGCAAATTCTTTAAAAAGTCCATTTCTAGGATCATTAATAAATTTTCTACCTATATTACCAGCAATACTGAAACCTTGGCATGGTGGACCACCAATAATAACGTCTACTTTTTTATTATTTTTTAATATATTTAAAATTTCCTTTTTTTTAATATCAGTAATATCTTTTTCAATTAATTTATGTTTAGGAAAATTATTTTTGTAAGTTTCACAAAAACTAGGCTCTTTATCTAGTGAAAAAATATTTTTAAAACCAGCATTATCAAAACCAAGTGAAAAACCACCTGAACCACTAAATAAATCTATATAATTCATTTGTTTATTTTTAAGAAAGATATTATTTAATATTATACACCATTTTTATCTATTTTGCGAAATTTTAATTTAATTTCATCCACATATACCTTAATTTGTTCTCCACACCAAATTAAGGTATAATATTAATTACCTAAAATTTAAAATACAACTGGTCAACCCTAAACTTAGACCATTTATCTTGCGTTAGTAAAATTAACCTACTGGAGGGTGGTTGTGATAAATTAGGACTTCAGAAATCTCAAGAAGATTCAAATTTAACTCACTTTAGTAACTCCACCCAATGTTAGTTTCTTCGCAAAAACTAAAAGAAAAAATGCTGGAATTTACCAGACTTTTTTTAATTGAAAGAAGTTGCTTCCAAAGGTTTGTAATTGTATATAAATACATAAGATTTTTAAACAAAGACCCACTAGCTAAAAATGTACTTCAAAAGATATTCGATGACACTGCCAAAATTATTGGTAATGATAGTTTGGATAATATTAACGAGGAGCAATTTTTGAATGTCAAAGGTCAAGCTATCTTTTCTCGTGAATTTTGGATTTACTACAATAATTTAGAGATTATACACGGCAACATGAAACGAGTGAAAGAATGTAACTTAACAGATAAAAAAGATATTAAACAATTATATCATCTTTTTTCAAAACCATACTCACGCCAAATGCTTGAATTATCCTTTAAAGTAATAAATAGTGAAATATTTGAACGATTAGATAAAGACTGTTTCTTTAATTGTGATGAAGAAGATAACAAAACATATTTTGATGATAAAAGAAGTATTTTATACCTACGAGGTTTAAGAATAAGAATAAATAAACAAAGTAGAATAATAAATTCTCACAAAATATTACATCACATATTTATAACTAATAAAAAGAATCTTGATGACGACTTTTATTATGCTGAAATTGCTCAAGAGGAATTTCACGAATTAGATTACTCTTCACAAAAAAATAATTGGAAAAAATATAATAGAGCCTGTGAAGATATTAATAAAAAAATTAAAAAACAAAATAAAGATATAAGTGACTTTTTAATATTTAACACTGGTAGTACTGGTATGGTAAAAATAAATCAAAAATACCTTTAATTAGATAATATACAACAAATATATGGAAATAATAACAATAATCACATTGATAATAAATATTGTCGTACTTGCAATAGTTGGTTTTCAAACTTATTATACAAAAAAGTCTTTTAATTCTACAAAAGAAAGTTTAAAGGTAGCTAAAGAAAGTATAGAGTTGTCTAGAATTTACAGACAATTAGAACAGCTTCCAGAGAAAAATGCAGTAATTCATGTTAAAAATTGTTTAGAACGATGGAATGATGAAATAAAACAAACAATTAAATATTTGGAGGATGAAGACAAAGAAAAAATTATTAAATTATCAGAAAAAAAACTAATCGTTAAAAAAGAGTTATTAGATTATTATTCTTATACTGAAATGAAAAAATGGCTAGCTATTATATATGCAACAGGAGTTCAATATTATTATACTTCTAGTTGTAATTACCCATATTTATATAACAAAGAAACCGAAAAAATAGAATATGAACATTATTTACAAAGATTTAAAGAATCAAATTATTATTTAGAAATTCTTTTAAAGTATATTGACGAACAAATACCAAAAGTTTTTCTTAAATGTCCAGCAAAATATAATACTGTTGACTTTTTAAAACAATAACTAGATACAAAATACTTATACTTTTCCTCTAAATTTTAGCTTAAAAATCCCTTAAATAAAGGGATTTTTTGTTTTTCCGCAAAATGCTACCGTAATTTATCGGAACTCCAATTATATAAACTAGTAGCACGCAAAACCAAAAGGTCGATTGCGAAACTTAATTAACCATAAAGTCAAAGAAGCTTATGTTTCAGTTAAAAGGCATCCTCAAAAAAGAGGAAATCCGAGAATACACTTGTAAAGACGGAACTCCTGGGAAAACTCGTGTCTTATTTATAGAACCTGTCGGAAGTATTTATCCGTTAAAGATAAATGTAACTGATATGGAACTTAAAATCGGAAAACCTGGGGAATCAATAACTTTAGATATTGAAATTTTCCCATATCACATCGTAGACAAAAAGAGAAAACGTGCTTTTGCGGATTATTATATTCCTAATAAAAAATAGAGTATGGACTTTTTAACCACAGCAAGCACAACTTACATTCTAACTGATGAAGC
>Ga0222658_1001258_pt1 | contig 11455 bp, 11 predicted proteins | sample AntAcemetagen476_FD_179830 | JGI IMG/M metagenome (GOLD analysis project Ga0222658, IMG submission 179830) | Saline water microbial communities from Ace Lake, Antarctica - #476 | ecosystem: Environmental > Aquatic > Non-marine Saline and Alkaline > Saline | place: Antarctica: Ace Lake... | reverse complement strand
CACAAGACCATATTGTTACAAGTTATGAAGTTAAAAAAATTTCTAAAAAAATGGGAGAAGTTGAAAATGCTGTCTGGCATATAGAACCAGATAATTTAATAAAATTATTCAAAAAGCAGTATCGCTGGGGGAAAACAACAAGAGATTTTTATGAAAGAAAAGTTTACAGAGAGTTAATTACAAAAAAAGATAAGTTTAGGAAATTCAGATTTGATGAACCAATGTTGAGTGTTAAAAGTTTTGTGCTTAGAATTTTAAGAGGCATCCCATATAAATTAGGATTTTGGTTTGGATAATAATCTTTTTAATTAATATATCTTCTTATCTATATAGTCTCTGAATTTCTCTTCAATATATTCTATTTCTTCTTTTCCCATTCCAGGGTGAATCCCTAACCAGAACAAATTTCGTTCTACCTCGTTTGTTTTTTTCAAATCTCCTGAAATTTTGTAATTTGAATTTTTATATGCTGGTTGATGAGTTAGATTTCCTCCAAATAAGTATCTCGTTCCAATTTTATTTTCGTTCAAATAAGATACAAAATCTTTTCTGTTAATCTTACTATCTTTTATTAATAAAGGAAAACCAAAAAAAACAGGATTTGCTTTCTCATGGATAACAGGCAGTTCAAAAAAATCTTCAAATTGAGCAAACCTTTTCATATATTCTTTAAAATTTTCTTTTCTTTTAAAATTGAAATCGCCCAATTTCTTTAATTGTTCTAATCCCATTGCTGCTTGTAGCTCGGTGGGTTTTAGATTATATCCTATTCTTGAAAAAATATATTTATGATCATAAGGCGCCCCATTTAATTCAAATTCAAATCTTTTTCCACAAGTATTATCATGACCTGTTTTACAATAACAATCTCTCCCCCAATCTCTAAGACTTCTTATTATTTTAGCAACTTGATTATCATTAGTTGATATTGCCCCTCCTTCTCCTGCAAGAGTTATATTATGTGCAGGATAAAAACTAGAAGTAGCTAGATCACCAAAAGATCCACATTTTTTCCCGTCATATGTTGCCCCATAAGCATCACAGCAATCTTCAATAACAAAAAGATTATTCTCTTTTGCAATTTCCATAATATCATCAATTTTTGCGGGATTTCCTAATGTATGTGAAAAAGCTATGCCTTTTGTTTTTTTGTTTACTGCTTTTTCTAATTCGCTTATTGAAATATTATAAGTTTCATCTATATCTATAAAACATGGCACAAATCCTTGTTGGAGAATAGGATTAACAGTTGTTGGGAATCCACAAGCAGGAGTAATTATCTCATCTCCTTCTTTTAAATTAAATCTTTCTTTTGCTGCTGCAATAGATAATAAAGAAGCTGAAGATCCTGAATTTACTAATAAAGTTTTTTTGCAAGCCATATATTCTGAAAATTTTTTCTCAAATTCGACCCCTTTTTCTCCTAATCCTAATTGTCCTGTTAACAAAGAACCTATAATGGCGTTTACTTCCTGATGATCATAAACTGCCCATCCTGTGTAAATAAAAGTCTCACCTGGAATAAACTTTTTTTGCTCAAAAAAGTTGGGAGTTATTTCATAAATTTTATTTTCTAAATCTTTTTTATTCATTTTTATAACTTTGAATTGTCTTTTGTATTCCTTCTCTAAGAGATACTTCTGGGCTCCAGCCTAATTTCTTTATGGGGGATATATCTGTAAAATAATCTGATATTCCAACTTGATTATGAAATTCTGGAGGAGAAATATATTTTATTTTGCCTGTCCCAGATTCCTCAATAACCATATTTATTAAATCAATAAATTTTACCCCTTCTCCTCTCCCAACATAATATATTTCTTCTTTTTTTCCCTTGTCTGCAATTGCCAAAAGAGCTTTAGAAACATCATCAACATAAATATAATCTCTTTTAAAATTCCCCTTTCCATAAACAGGAACTTCTTTATCTTCTGTTGCTAACTTTATAAGATGATTGAAGGCAGCCTTCTTTTTATTGTCACCTTCTTCATTTACCCCAAACACATTAGAGAATCTCGCAATTACAGAATTTAAATTGAATACCTGATTATAAATTTTACAAAAATGTTCAGCAGCCAATCTTGTTGCAGGATAGAGCCCCATAGGATTGCAAGGAGACTGAGGAGTAGCAGGAAGTTTTTCTAAATTTCCATTGACAAAAAATGTGCTGGCAAATATAATTTTTGCTAAAGGATTATAATTCTTACAGGCCTCAAGCAGTGCAATGGTTCCATTGCAATTAACATCTATGTCTAAATAAGGATCTGATTTAATATTGTAATTATCCACCGTTGAAGCAAGATGAAAAATATAATCTTTTCCTTTTACCTCTTCTCCAATCTTTTTTACATCTTTATAGATTACTTGAACTTTATCTTCAATACTTCTGATATTTTTTAATTTTTTATTCGACCTTGACAAAATACTAACGGAAAAATCTTCTTCCAATGCTTTCCTTGCTAAATTACTTCCAATAAATCCCAATCCTCCTGTTATCAAAATATTTTTTATTTCCATTCATCTGAAATTTGCCGAGTATTTTTAAAGACTATTGTCATAGAAAATATAATTTAAATTAAAAAAAATTTACATTTGGATCAAGCAAGATTTATAAAGATTTATTCTATAAAACGCCTATGAAAGAACCAAAGGTTGCAATAGTTATATGCAGCTACAATCAAATAAAATTACTTGGACTATGCTTAAACACTTTAAAAAATAAGACGAATTATAAAAACTACAAGGTCTATTTTGTTGATGATAGTGGAAGTGGAAAAATCGCAAATGAAATAAAAAATAAATATAAATGGATAGATATTTCTATAAATAAAAAAAATTCTGGATTTTCTAAAGCAAATAATGTTGGAATAAAAAGAGCAATTAAAGATTATAATCCCGAGTACGTTATTCTATTAAGTGATGATACGGAGATTGTGGATAAAAATTGGCTAAAGAAAATGGTTGATGTTGGAGAATCTGATAAAGAAATTGGGATTCTTGGAGGAAAAATAATCTATCCTGATGGAAGTTTACAGAATATTGGAGGTTATATAAAGAAATGGGAGATAACAAAAGAAATGGATGAAAATAAAAAAGATATTTTTGAAGTGGATCATGTTATGGGTGCTTTTTTGTTAATAAAAAAAGAGGTTATCAATAAAATAGGTTTATTGGATGAAAACTATACCCCTTATTTATTGGAGGATACTGATTATTGTTTAAGAGCAAAAGAGAAAGGATTTAAGATTGTAAGTGTTCCTTCCGTAAGAATAATCCATAAAAAAGGAAAAACAATAGATTCCTTAAAAGATAAAAGAAGTCTTTTAATCAGGTTTAAAAATGATATAATTTTTTCAAGAAAGCATTTAAAATTTAAAGATAGAGTTTTCAGAATTTTTATATATCTCCCATTAGTAGCTATTTTAAAAAAGAAAAAAGATACAGATGAACTTAAACTAAAAAATTTCGAATTAAGGGAAAATTTTTTAACCAATTTATATTTTTGGATTTTAGCATTTATCCCAAGAGCATATAAAAAAATTATTACAAAATGATAACAAAAATTTTATGTGTAATAAGATAAGGCATAATCTATAGATTATATATAGTAAATTGGTTGTAACAATTTATTTAAATTGATTTTTGTGTCTTTAATTATGAAAAAAATAAAAATTTGTTTTATGACAATCTCCAGTTCTCCGGATTTTTTAGGAGGATATTCTCTGTACCATAAAAATTTGATTAAATACCTTAAGGCTAATTGCAATGATTTAGATATCTCTTGGGTTTATTTTGGAAATAAAGATAACTCTTATACAAAAGAGGGTGTAAAATATTTTGAATTAAAATCTAATAAATTACAATCATTTATGTTCCTTGGGAGATCTATTCTATTAGCAAAATTTTTTACAAAAAATTATTTTGATATTATAAATACAGTTGGAGGACCTTGGACATTTTTCTATAAGAAAAAAAAAGGACAAAGAATTATTCATGCCTTTCATGGAACAGCATATTATTTTAATAAAAATCATTTTAAGAGATTTAATTTTCTACAGAAAATTTTATTTTCCCCATTATTATTAATAAGTTGGATTCAAGAAATACCTCATAGTGAAGTAGATGGAATTATCTATGTTTCTGAAAAAGTAAAAAGACAAGTTGAACAATTGTATGGAAAAAAGGAAAATGTTACTGTGATTAGAACTGGGGTTGATTTAAGAAACTTTAAATCTCGTAATAGAAACAAAATAAAAGAAAAATTAAATCTAAATAAAAAAAACATTTATGGATTATATGTTGGAAGAGGAGGATATTGGACAAAAGGTTTAGACAGAGTAATAAAAATTTCAGAAGGAATATACAATCTAAACAAAAATTATAGATTAATTGTTATTGGAGCTGATTTGAAAAAAGTTGGACATTTGTTGAATAAAAAATTTATCCTTTATATTGAACAAGGAAAAAGAGAAATGATGCCTTATTATTATAATTCTGCAGATGTTTTCTTTTGTATGTCAAGATATGAGGGGGGTGCACCTACACTTGTTACATCAGAAGCCATGGCTTCTGGTTGTTTAGTTGTTTGTTCAAAAGATTCTGAGCAAGAAATAATTGAAGATAAAAAAAATGGTTTAATTATTGAGGAATTTGGAGAAAAAGATGCTGAAAAAGTTTTGGAAATTTTAAAAGATAAAAAGAAAAAAGAAGAAATGATTAAGAACTCTATAAAAACAATAAAAGAAATTTCTCTTGAAACATGGGGGAAAAAATATTTGGAGGTTTTATTTTCATAGTATACACTAAAGAAGATAAATCTTTAAAAATACATTAATTTATAAATAAAAATGGATGAAAAAAGAGAATTAAGATTTGAACCAGGACTTAAAGTAGCGAGAAATAAAAAATTTGCACAATACCTTGGTGGAGAATTCGTTTTTCCTATTGGCGTAGAGATTTCTCCTTCTGGAATATGTGATGCAGAATGCCCTAAATGTTTTTATAGACAAAATTCAGGAGAACTTAAAGGACATGAAACTGAATTTCTTAAGACAAATAGAATTGAAGGATTAATAAATGAACTTTCTGGATTAGGAGTAAATTCTATTAGTTGGACAGGTGGAGGAGAACCCACACTGCACCCTTCTTTCCATAAATTTGTTGAATGGACTAATTGGGCAGGGCTTGAACAAGGTTTGTTTACAAATGCTTTAAAACCAATTAAATATGATCCAAATTTATTTGAATGGATTAGAGTAACAAAAACTAATAAAGACTTGAATGTTAAGGTATTAGAAGAACTTAGACCATGTAAAACTTTAGGTATTTGTATAAATTATACAGATAAAGATGAGAAACTAATTCAGGATACTTTAAAAATTGCAGAAAGATTAGATGAATTAAAAACTTCAGATGAACATTCAACATATGTTCAAGTTAGACCTGCATTAATTGTAAAAGGAAAACCTATAGATGTTGAAATCCCAAAAATAGAGCATCCTTTATTAAAAATTACTGATTACAAATTTATTGGTTCAAATTCAGATAGAGAATACTCTCTTTGTGAAGCATATCATTTTGTTCCATTTATATGGCAAAATGGAGAAGTAGATGTATGTGCTTACCATAAAGGAGAAACTGAATTTAATTTAGGAAATTTATATACAAAAGGAAAACAAGGAAGATTTAGAGAAATAATGAAAAATGCTCCAGAATCTGTTAGTGTTAAAGATGACTGCCAAATTTGTTGTAAACTAAACTCAATGAATTCTATGATTAATCATATGAGACAATTAAAAGACATAAATTTTCCATGATAAAATTAATTAATGGTAGAGGGCAATTAGGGACAGCGCTTAAGGATTTAATAGATAAAGAAAAACCAAATTTAGAAGCCACCATTTATCATACATGGAATTTTTTAGAGAAATCTGAATCAATTCAAAAAGAATGTTTTGAGAAATTTAAATATTATGTAAATGATAATCCTCGTGAAAAAATTGTTTTTATTTCTACTTACTCCCAGGCAGATAATTTTTACAAGCATTATAAACATCTTTCTGAAGATTATTTATTAGAAAACCAAGAACAAGGAAGTGTTATAAGATTGCCAAATTTGATTGGTAAGGGAACTTGTGAATTCTTCAGAGAAGGAAAATTAACCCCTTTTGGAGAAATGGAATTGATGACATTAAGTGATGCTGCAAAAGAAGTTTTGGATTTTGCAGAGAATTCAACGACCAGAGTTTATACCATAAAAAGAGAGATAGTTTCAGCGAAGCTTGTTAAAGATTTAATTTTATTTGGGATGGATGGAAAGTGAAATCTCCAAAAATATCTATCGTGATACCCGTATACAACTTTGTAGTATAAACCATAAACATAATAAAAAAAGGGACAAAATTTTTAACCCTTTTAGATTAAGACTTAAGTAAACTAATTTTATTAATCTTAATTTACTCTTTTAAACTATCTTTCTTTGCGACTATTTTTTTCTCGCCCCTTGTTTTAATATGATGTGAGAATAATTTGAATAAAAACTTTAGTTTAAATTTTCCTTTAAAAATATTTTTTCTTCTTGCTTCATTAGCAAAAAATTCCTGTTCTTTTTTATTATATACACTCATAGCACCTTTATGCACCCTATATTTAATTAAAAACTCTGGGAGATTTGTTAAATTCTTACCCTTCGTTAATAAATTGAGATAAAAATTGTAATCTGTTGCACCTCTAAAAAATTTGTCATAAAAAAATCCCTTATTATGGAACATTATTGAAGGATGAATGATACTGCAGCTTTTTGGAAGCCTCCAAGCCAACATTTCATAATCATCATATTTTCTAAATCTTCTAATTTCTTCTCCATTTTCATCAATATATATTGCAGAACTTCCAACAAGAAAGATATGAAGATTTTTCTCTAAATAATTAAATTGTTTTTCTAATCTTTTTGAATGTGAAATATCATCTGCACATAAGTTAGCAATATATTTACCTTTTGCTACCCTCAATCCAAAATTTGTTGAATTTGAAAACCCTTGATTTTTTTTATTATTAATTAATTTAATTCTTTTATCTTTATATTTTTTTATAATTTTTAAGGAATTATCTATAGATGCATCATTGATGATAATAAATTCAAAATCTTTGAATGTTTGATTTAATATAGATTGGATACTTTCATCTAGAAATTTCTCTTCGTTGTATACAGGCATCACAACGGATATTTTAGGGGAGGGTATTTTTTTTTCCATCCTAATCTTAAAAAAGTCGTCCTTAAAAGTTTTTCTAACTAATAAATTATATGAATTTTCAAGATAGTGCTGTTTTATCACATAAAAATTTAAAAAAGAATTTTTTCTAAAAGATTAATGAAAAAAGCACTTGTTTGTGGAGCAGGAGGATTTATTGGAAGTCATTTAGTAAAATATTTGAAAGGTGAAGATTATTGGATAAGAGGTGTGGATAAAAAATATCCAGAATTTTCTGAAAGCTATGCAGATGATTTTAAGATTTTAGATTTAAGGAAAAAAGAAAATTGTCTAAAAGCCCTCGCCGAGGGCTCTGAATTCGATGAAGTTTACCAATTGGCTGCAGACATGGGGGGATGGGGTTTATTCATAGCGCAGAATGCGACATAATGCATAATAGTGCATTGATTAATCTTAATATGGCTGAAACTGCCATAAAAGAACTAGGGGTTCCAAAATTCTTTTTTTCATCTTCAGTTTGTGTTTATAGGGACATGAATCCTGGAGAAAAAATATTAAATGAAGAAGATGCTATCCCTGCAAATCCAGATAATGAATATGGTTGGGAAAAACTATATTCTGAGAGGCTTTACCAAGCTTTTGGGAGAAAATATAATACAAAAGTAAGAATTGCAAGATTTCAAAATTGCTATGGTCCAGAAGGAACATGGAGAGGAGGAAGAGAAAAAGCACCTGCTGCTCTCTCAAGAAAAATTGCGGAAATAGAAGGGAATTCTGGAGAAATAGAAGTATGGGGAGATGGAAAAGCTAGAAGGCAATTTGTTTATGTGAAAGACATGGTTGATGCAATCTATAAATTAATGCATTCTGATATTGAATCATCAGTAAATATTGGTCCTTCAGATGATATCTCTGTAAATGGTTTAGTTGATGTGATTTCAAAAATTTCAAGAAAAGAAATTAGAATAAATCATATTGAAGGACCTGTTGGAGTTCAATCAAGAAATTTTAGCAATGAAAAGATTCTTTCTTTAGGATGGGAACCAAAATACTCTTTAAGACAAGGGATGGAAGAAACTTATGATTGGCTTGAAAAGAAGGTGAGATAAGATGGAGAATGAATATAAAAATTATGCGAAAAAAATAGATTCTTGTAGGTCTTGCGGTTCAAAGAAATTACTAGATATCCTATCTCTTGGAGATTTATATGTTACTAATTTTGTTGATTCTAAAAAAGAACAAGGTCCAAAAATTCCTTTAGAATTAATTTTATGTGATTCTGAAGAAGGTTGTGGTTTACTTCAGTTAAAGCACACAACACACTCTGACCTTTTGTGGGGAGACCAATATTGGTATAAATCTGGAATAAACTCAATGATTAGGGCAGATTTGAAAGATATTGTTGAAAAATCAAAAGCAATTCTCCCTTTAAATTCGGAAGACACAATTATCGATATAGGGTGCAATGATGGAACTCTACTTGGGTATTACAACGTTCCAGGACTTAATCTTATTGGATTTGAACCTTCAAAAAATGTTGCGATAGAAGCACAAACAAAAGGGATAAATGTTATCAATGATTTCTTCAATAAAAAAGCATATTTTTCTAGAGTTGGTAAAGAAAAATCCAAAATAATAACTGCAATTTCGATGTTTTATGATTTAGACCAACCAAATGAATTTGTAGAGGGTGTTGCAAAATGTCTTGATAAAAATGGCTTATTTGTCCTTCAACAAAATTATCTCGCTACTATGCTTAAAAATAATGCGGTAGATAATATTTGTCATGAACATTTAGAATATTATTCTTATAATTCCTTAGAAAATTTGTTAAATAGGCATGGATTTGAAACTTTTGACGTTGAATTAAATGAAATAAATGGAGGAAGTATAAGAAATTATATTAGATTTAAAGGAGGAAAAATTGCTCAATCAGATGAAGCAAAAAAAAGATTAAACCACCTTATACAATTTGAAAAAGAGATTAAATTAGATAATACAGAAACATATAATCTTTTTGCAAAAAGAATAAATTTAATTAAGAAAGAATTATTGGATTTTTTAAATGAAGAAAAGAAAAATGGAAAAACAATCTGTGCATTAGGGGCATCAACAAGAGGAAACACCACATTACAATACTTTGGATTAAATCCTGATTTAATTGATTGTATATTTGATAAAAATCCGGATAAAGAAGGAAAGAGAACAGTAGGTAGTTTAATTCCAATTACTTCTCCAAGGAACATTAAGAAATATGATCCAGATTATCAATTAGTATTAATAGGCCATATTTTTGAAGGGATTGGAGAAGATGAAAAAAAGTTTGTTGAAGAGGGGGGAAAATTCATCTTACCTTTACCAAAGATGAAGATTATTGGAAGTTCTAAAAAGAAATTATAAAAAATTTCAGTTAATTTTCATAACAAAATGAAAATTTAACCAAAGATTTGAATGAATCTCTTTAAGATTCTTTCCTCATTAAATTCTTTAGATTGTTTATTATCCTTATACCATGATTCTCTAAGAATCTTTTCATATAATTTATCATCCTTATCAACTTTTATGATATAATCTATAAATTCATTTATATTTTTAAAATCATTAAAATTGATAAAACTCTTTGGATTAAACTCTTTATTAACATCTTTATGTCCAAAATAAATAGGAATGCTATTAACCAACATAGGGTGTGTCAATTTTTCTGTTGTCCATCCAGGCTGGTAAAAATTTTCAAAAGCAATTGTAAATTTGTAAGGTTTTAAATAATCTATTTTTTCTTGAACCCAGTTTAAAGAGATTCTTGATTTTTTAGAACTATCACTTTTGATAGGTGGAGAGTTTGTCATGCACCTTCCAGGTGCATCTATTTTTTTATATTTATTTAATTCTTTAAAGAAATTATTTCTTGAAATAATCTCTTGAGAATAAATAAAATTACAAAATTTTGTTTTCTCTTTTTTGATTCTTTTAAAATTAATTTTCTTTTTTATTGGGGGAATGCCTGAATTTTTTAATTGATAATCATTAAGTATACAGAAGGGGATTCTCATATATCTTGGATGATTTATCTCTTCTTCAAAATAAGAAGAAAAAGCCCAATCACATTCATCCATCTTTGGTTTTGTATATTCTGCACCAAAAAATATTTTTACAAACTTGCCTTCCGGAACTAAAGGTTTACCTTGTAACAATAAATTAATTTGAGAATATATCTTTCTTAATAAGATATATAATTTTGGAGAGATTTTTCTAATAAAATCTCCTTTTTTTGATAAATCTTTTCTTGGAGAGGTTTCTGGATAAACTGAATAAAAAAGATAATCTGGTTTATCACTTATTTCAACTTTATATTTTTTTCTGAGAAGATTAGTGAAAAAATTGTTCTTTGGGTCAAAACCTTCCCAAAAATTTTTAAAATTTATTTTAATTGTTTTCTTTTTCATTATTTAAAAATAATTTTTCTATTTATAAAAGTTACTTCTTAATTAAGTTCTTAACCAATTCCCAATCTTCTTTTCCTACGCCTTTAATCAAAATTAAAACCCCAAAATAAATTCCTGCTCCGAGGATTATTTCTAAAATTCCAAAAAATAAATTCATGTCAACAAGATTATTAAAGATTAAAAGAAATGATACCATTATAAGTGTTGCGAAAATGGGCTTTCTAAGGCCAATGCTCTTTATATTTAAATTTAATTGGTGTTTTGCACTTACAATTAAAATTCCTAGAAGAAATACTCTGCTTACAACTGTGGAAATTCCCACTCCGATCATTACATATTCTTGGCTGAATTGTAAAAGATATTTTATTAAAACATAATTTAATATTATATTTATCATTAATGCTAATAAAACACTTCTTGCCAAAATTTTTGTTTTTTCTTTTGATTGAAAAACAGTCATATAGAGTGCAATTATTGGACCCGTTATAATTAACAAAGATAAAACATATAAGGTTGACGTTGCCAAAAGATATTCCTTTCCATAAACTGCAAAAATTAAATGTTTCCCAATAAACAAAATTCCTGCTGTTGCTGGGAGGGCTATAAGCATTAAATATCTAAATGTTTTTTGAAAACCTCTTTCAAATCTTTTTTTATGTATCTGAGTAAACATCGGCAAAAGGATTCCCGATAAAGAAAACAAAGAAGCAATAGTTATAATTAGACTCAATGCCGCCCTATAATATCCAAGATAACTTGATTCAACAAATTTTCCTAACATTAAAATATCTATTGAACCAA
>Ga0222658_1001257_pt1 | contig 11463 bp, 16 predicted proteins | sample AntAcemetagen476_FD_179830 | JGI IMG/M metagenome (GOLD analysis project Ga0222658, IMG submission 179830) | Saline water microbial communities from Ace Lake, Antarctica - #476 | ecosystem: Environmental > Aquatic > Non-marine Saline and Alkaline > Saline | place: Antarctica: Ace Lake... | reverse complement strand
CCAATATTTAATATTTTTCTTTTTTATAGATTCATATATTTTGGAAAGTTTTTCTCTTTTCTTTTTAACATCATTATAAATCCATTTATCTGTTTTAGAAAATGATTTTAAATTATAAAGATTATATGGTTCAATAAAATCTACATTTTCATGAGATATAACAATATCAAATCTTTCTTTAGGCATATCAAATTCTCTAAATGCTGTTGGTTTCACTCGTGAATGATTAAAATAATGAACTCTATCATAATTTTCTGAACCACCTACAAACATGAACCTAATCCCTTCAATCGAGATAACGTCATAATCTTTAGGGAACTCTATATTACTATAAATATATTTTTCAAACAATTTTTCATTATCCAAATTTCCACGTAATAGATAAATTTTATTATTCTTGGATTTTAATTTTCTATTAATTGAAGATAAGTTCTTTTTTTCTGTTGATTTATCTAATGTACCTATACCAAAATTACCTATTATTATTAGATGAGAATTGATTAATTGTCTTAATTCAATTTTCATTAACAATTTATATGATTGACAATCCAAATCACCAACCATATAAATATTTTCTACTTTCTTTTTATCAAAAAATTCTAACATACTTTTTTATATTTCTAATATAAGAAAATTATCTTCTACATTACCTAAATAATCTTTTTGACAATCACAAAATGTAATTGATGTGTTTTTATTTATATTGAATTTTTGAATTTTTTTAACTGGACTATGACCCACAAATTGATGATATCCCTTCAATGGTTTTTTAAAACCTAAACTTTTATCTAACCACAATGGACCTCCCACTTTTTCTTGTCCACCACGTGCCCATCCTATATCAAATATTTCATGAATATTTTGTTCAAATGCCCAATTCAAGCTTTCAGCTAATGTTTTTTGATCATCAAAAGGTTTGAATTTATATTCAAACCAACCTTTATGGACACCTGAATGAGTAAACAAATAATTTTTATATTGATAAGCTATATTAAAGAGTAATCGTTTTTTTCTAAATATTTCATTTAAGTCAAACCAAGCCAATGGTCGAAAACCACTACATTGATGATCATTGTAAAGATAATGCATTTCGTGATTACCCCAAAGTAATTCAACATGATCAGGATACATTTCTTTGAAATTTATAATATCCAATAAATTATCTTTAATTACATCGTTAGTTTTAAAGAAGCTATCACAGTAATCTCCTAAAAAAATATACTTATCAAATTCTGGTTCAAATACTCCAAATCCAGCGGCACCTTCTTCTGCTTTTAAAAGCATACCGATATCACCAAACTTTTTCCAGTAGTTTCTTCCGTGTAAATCAGGTATGACCAAAAACTTTTTCATAGTGCAAATATACGAAAAATTTAATTAACCCACTAATTCTTTTTGTTCAGTTTCTAATTCTTTAAATCTTTTTTTATAAAATTCAAATTTAGAGTTATTAATATATCCACTATTATAAATATCTTTTACTTTATTTAAGATGAAAGACATCATTGTTTTTTTATTATTAAATTTATCAAATTTTTTATTAAAAATTGGACCAAATGTACTATCATTCATATAGTGATATTGTAATATATTATCATTATTCACAGATGAATATACCACTCTATCTTTATGGGTGTATATATTTAAATATGAACATTTTGCCATTTCACTTTTTGGGCGGAAATATTTATATTCACTATCGTATATTAAGGTATCATAATTACTATATCCACCATCTAAATTTATTAAAACTTTTATTGTTGGTTTAAAATCATATGATTTATATGAATTATATGATCTACCATTATAATTTAATTTACCATTATTAGTTTCTATTGTATTTTTAGGTAGATAATTATAAATTGTTCCATCATTATCCAACCATTTAAAAGTATCTAAATATGGATAAGAAATTCTTTCTGTAACTTTTAATTTAACTGATAAATTTAATTCTATTTTTTTATTATCGGGTGATATAAAATTTGTAGTATTATACCAATTATTATATTCTTTTCTATAATGATCATTATCATTTGCCCATTCATAAAACATATAATCATAATGACTATCAATTGAATAAACTCTATCCATTATTTTATAACCTTCTTCTGTTTCCCAAGTAAGTGCTCTTCCTGTTATTGTATCTGGATTATTTTTAGAAAATAGAATCAACATTTTTATGTTTTTATTTTCGGCATAAAAATTTAATAAATCTTGTGTTTTTGAATGTCTCATACAAGATTGAGCTAATGTACCATAATCTGGATTTTCATAATAAGAATAATGAAAATATTTTTTTATATCATATCCATTTACTATTTGAAAATCACTTTGTTTTTTCTCTATTAAACCTTTATAATGATTTGAAATAGATTGAACAGATTTATCGGATAATTTTTCAGATGATAAAATTTTTCTCATTACTTTACCAGGTTTAGCTAAATATCTACTTTTTTTCCAGAACATTGTTTCTAATTCAAGATTGGTGAATTCTGGGTATTTTTCTTTAAATTGTTTTTTTCTTTCTTCTGTTATGTAACTAATTTTACTTGGATCAGAATGAGAAATATCCAAATAATCTATTTCAGAATTTGTATTTATTAAAAGATCATAAATATTAGGATCTTCTATGTTTTGTAATAGTTCTTTTAATTTATCAGAAATATGTATCATTAATTTAAATTTTATGTGTAAAAATAAGAAAAAAATACAAAATAAGAAAATTATTTGTATTCTTTATCATATAAAAATTTAATATGAATTTGAGTTAATCCATATTTTTCATTTAGTTTAACAGTTTTAACATTTGGAATATAATCTAAAATGAATTTTTTAATTTCTATAAAATCTGTATTTGAATTAAAATATAAATGATAATTATCATTATATGGTGATTCCATTAAAACAATTATTCCAAACTTTTTTTTAAGTTTGGAATAAAATGAAGATTTTTCTATTATATTGTGGTACATTAAAGAATATTTAAATCGTTACTTAATTTATTAATATTTAATAAGAAATTATAACCATAATCATTGAAATTTCCAAAATATCTATCAATTATTTTAATTTCTTCTTTTGTGATTTTTTCAAAAGTTATTTCATCTAATAGTTCATTACCATTTTCGTATTCAATCTCATCATCTCCTCCATTACTAACGTATATGGTATCATTATAATTTTCTAATAATTTAAAAATTTTATTTTTTTTAATATTATCAATTATAACAAAACCATCTACATTAATTTCATCATTCCAATTACCTGTATATGTTAGTAAAAACATTGAAGATTTTTTATTTATATATTAATATTTAATGGGCACAACGTTATTTGATTCCATTTTTATCAATTAATTCAAAACTACGTTTAACTTTTTTTCTAATCAAAAATCTACCTTTTTTTATTTGAGATTTAATTGTTGATAAGTTAGTAGATTCTATTACTTTAATATTTATATTAGATACATCTGATAATTTTATTTGTTTATCTATTGAATCTATTATATCTTCTTTTTCAATAATTTTTTCCTCATTAGGTGGTAATGTTATCGAATATCCACTGTCTTCATAATTTATAATAACATCAGTACTACCACAATTTGTTATAGTTGCTGATTGAAATAAATCACTGACATTAAAATAATGATCATCTGATATAGTAGTTGTGTATTCTTTTGTTATTGAATTAGCAATATCTTTATATGGTTTATTATCTAATTCCCTCATTTGCATTACTTTCCTATATTTTTCTGGTAATGATTTAATAACATCTTTTATTATATCACATTTCTTTTTATTTTCTTCGTGAAGTACTTTTTCTTCATTATTGTCATTGTGTTGTAAAAAGGTACTTAATGTCAGATTTTCAGATATTTCTTCGTCAATAGATGTCAAATTGGCCTTTTTTCTATCTTTATAATCTTTAATTACCAAATTAATTGCTATTGATGTTACCCATGTTATAAATTGAGCTATTTCATTATTATATGTGTCAATTTTTTCTAATCCTTGTGTAAATGCCAAATCTGCAAACTCTTCTGCTGTTTCGATATTTTTTGTGTATCTAGAATTTAAATACCATGATAGTTTAGGTCTATATTTTTCATAATAAATTGGAAAGTTTTCACCTGTTTTTTCTTTGAATTTTTGTTCAAATTCATTCATAAATTGTTCAATTGTTTTTTGAATATAAAAAGGTAATTATCAATTACTTATATTAAAACATACAAGATCATGATATATTCCCTATTATATTATAATTTTTTTTTTATTTATTTATTTACAAATTTCATAAATACTTATACAAATATAATACCAAATCAATTTTAAAAAAAATATTTTAATATATAAATACATAAATATATAAATATGATGAAGAATTATACAAAATTTTTAAATGAACAAAACAATTCAATTGTTAATAAAAAAATAAATAAATATTATAAATCTGTTATTAAGATGGTTGATTCTTTTTATATATCAAAACTTAATATGAATATAATACCATATTATAATATTTATCAAACTCTATTTAAAAATAGTAATCTATCTTTAAATGAATACGAAATTTGTTTATTAATTATATCATCTTTTTCAAGATTTTTCAATGATAATAAAACAAATATCGATAAATTAGAATACGAAATAAGAAAAAATAATATTCATGAACTTTATAATTCATCATTTAAAATATTAAAAAATACTTATTCGTTAATTAGAATAATCAATAAATCCCTAAAAGATAAAAATATTTTATTTAATAATAGGTTTGTATTGGATATTATCAAAAATTACCTGAATAATAAAAAGACTGATATATACGAATATAATTCAATCTTTGATAATAAAAAATATGTTAATATTATTCAGTATGTATCTCAGTTTGATTCAACTCTTTCTTAGTTAAAAATGCTAGATTTTGTCTGGAATCTTTAGAAAAAAAAGAAATTGTAGATTTCTTCATAGTGTTCTTAACGAAAAATCCAATTAAACCCTTTTGTCCATTTTTATATCTTTCAAAAGTTTTGGGATTATTATTAATTATCTTTTCAATTATTTTTTTTAATTCTGATTCTTGTTCTTTATTCATATTTTTTATGTTAAATCTATTAGTTCTTTTTTTTTCAGCAGCAAATTGATATTGATCTTCAACATATACATCAAAATGTCTGAAATAATTAATTAACGCATTTCTTTTACTTGTTGCTAATACTATTTCGTAGTAAAAAACCGAAGCATCCATCTATGTTCATATAAATTAAATAGTAGTTTTTCATATTTTTATTGTGTTAAAATAAATTTATTATTATCAAAAGTTATTAGTGTGTTAAATTCTTTACTGTTTTCTCCATTCATATATTTTAATAAATCATCAACATCACAGTTATATTCATCTAAAATTTTATTCATTTGTTTTATACTGTATATGGTTTTTTCAGAATCATAAAGTTCTGAAAGTAGTTCATTAACATCCACGAAATTTTCAAATTTAATTCCAAATGCGTCTTTCAAATCCATAAAGTTTCCAATTTTTTCATCGTTCATATAAATATTTTCACCGATAAATCTTAAAATTATTTCACTATCTTTATGCCAATGTGAAAAAAGCATTTTAACATCAACATCAAATTCTTTAATATTTAAACATTTATAACTAAACATACTTAGTAAGTTATCAACTTTTTCAAATGTGTTTTTTGTTATTTTAATTAATTTATTATAAGGAATATTTCCTTTAGTATATGCAAACTTCTTTATTTTATCTAAAGTAGTCACTTCACCTGCTTTACGTATAATTGGAGCATCTTCCCAATTTATTTTGGTTGCAGCTTTGGCAACTGCTTCAATATATGTAATTAATGATTTTTCCTTTTTTGTATGTTCTCCCCATCCACCTGCAGATAAATTTGTAATTTCAGGAATCACATTTAAAAATGATGCAGTATCAGTGTAATATGCTGCTGGATCTTTTTGAAATTTTAATTTATTTTTTGCAAACTCACTAATTAAATATTCTGCAAATTCATCAGAACAACATTTTCTTGCCATTTGTCTTGTAACAACTGAACCCATTTGTTTTCTATCAAATGCAATTGCTCTTTTAAATTTTTTGAAAAATTCTGGATTTCTTCTTAAGATATTACCTGAACCATAAAGTCCTCCACTAAGTATAGGTTCTTCACCTATGAAAAAGTAATATGTTCCAGGAATATTTTGTTCAATCATATATAATAGTATAGTCATACCATTTTTATTGTCACCACCTAAAATTGTAGTTCCATCAGTACCAATAAAATCATCTTCAAATGTATGATTTACTTTTTCTACTTCTTCTGAGTATGTATCTAAGTGTGTAGTGAAAAGAGTTTCACTATCACCAATTTTAACAAAATAATTACCAATTTCATCTCTTTCTAATCCAGGGACTCTTGATTTAAGAAATGGTATAATCATTTCTTCTTCACCGAATGGTATTGTATATTCTGTTAGTTTTAAAAACGTTTCTTTAAAATTCATAATTTCTTTTTATTTTTTTTATTTTAATATTATTTCATTTGAATCCCAATCATATCCACCAACAGCAGTATAATATGGACACGATAATTTGTATTTCTTCTTTTCTGGTGATTTTAGTGTAATAATCAAACTAACTGATCCTTTTTCTGAATCATAATTATGTTTTTTTGTTTTCAATACTTCCCACCCAATAAATTTGGAAGCCTCTTCGATATCATCAAATTCTTCAGGATAATTATCTATCATAGATTTTAAATTACCCGATAATATGTTTTCTATTATTGTACTATTTACTATCATTTTTTATTTTTTTAATTCTATTTCACTTGTTGGTATAGTAAGAAACAACCAACCAGTTCCTAAATTGTATTCATTTTCATCGACTCTAACTCCATCATTAGTTATTTCATCTAATGTGTAAAATTTTGTATGTTCAGTATAATAATTTCCATTAAGCATATAACTAACACCATCTGGATTTGGATTTGTAAATAATTTTAATCCTTTTTCTGGTAATCCACCAATATTGATAAAATTTTGTAATGTTATTAATATTTCCGGATTATCATGGTATTTTGCCAATTCCTTTTTCGTTTTTCTACTTCTTCCTTAGTTGGTTTATTTTTAGGAAACCATTTCTTCCATTTCTTTTTAAAGTCCATTTATTTTTCTTTATATATTATTTATATCATTTACATCTATGAATTCTGATTTTATTAAAAAAAGTAAAATTTCTCCTTTAGCATTAACTTCATTAGAATATTCTTTATCTGATATTTCTATAAATTCATCTATATATTTTCTTCTTTTACTATTAAGAAAATATAATTTAAAAATACTTTTATTTATTTTCCATATATTTTTATTTATATCAAAATGAACCTTAAAAAAATTATCATAATATTTTAAAATATTATTAATTTCAGATAATGTAAATGCAGATGTTACTCTAACGTTTTTAGTTTTTTTAATAGTGGTGGATATTTTTAATCCTTTTATAACAAGATAATTATTAATTTTAGTTTTAGTGCATAACCTACTAATATTGTCTTTTTTAACGTAGTATAATTCACTATGTCTTTTAACTCCAATTTTCTTGAGTTTATTAGCCAATATTTTATTTATTACATCCATATTTATCAAATATAATTAAAAAATATCTAATTAAAAAATTAATTTTGAGTTTATATAGACCCGTCAAAGAAAACTACGACATCTTTAGTGTCGTAGTAGTTCATTTAATTGTTTTTAATTATCTTTAATAAAGTGGTAACTTAAAATATTTGATTAAAAAATTATTATATATAACTATAATAATATAAAAATAAAATATAAATTATGGCAACTGCAAGACCTTTTGGATACAATCCAAATCATTATAATGTAAGTGATTCAGAAATAATAGGTGAATTTTCATATGCGAATAATACAGTAGATATGCCAGACTTTGAAGTTACTGGTGTAACTTGGTGGAATGGTCCTGATGAAGAATTAGGGTGGGTTATAGGAGGTATAGTTGAAGATTCAAATAGAATAGATTTTCAAGGCTTAGAATGGAATTCATCAACAGATTCATATACAAGAACAGGCACAATATCAGGAGAAACATTATCATCAAGTCCTGGAAATTCCAAATTGCCAATTCATTCAAAAATGAAAAGGTGTTTATTAAATGATGATGGATCAGTTAATTATTATTTAGACGCTGATGATAGTTCACTGAAGAGTGGAGGCACTGCATCTGATCTCACTGGAACAGATGGTCAAGTTATGGTGGAAATTCCTAAATTTTATTACAAGCAAGATTTAAGTGGAACTGTTAAAAAATGGGATATATCTTTAGAACCATTACAAGGGTTTAGTTTACATCCAGCATTTTACAAAGACGGATCTATTGTAGATTATAGATATTATAGTGCTTTTGAGGGATCAATGTGGGATGCAACAACTGGTGCAATGGTCCCGAGCGGTCAAACTGCAACAGCATTTACAATCGAAAGTGGAGATAAGATGTTAAGTATAAAGGACCAATGGCCAAAAACAAATGAACAAAGGTCTGAATATCGATCAATGGCAGCAGAAAGAGGAACAGGATGGAGACTACTGGATTATTATTTAAATAGTGCTGTTCAATTACTTTATTTAATTGAATTTGCAGATTTCAATAGTCAATCAATGATTGGTGATGGTAGGACTAATTTGTCAGGGGGTGGATGGACAGCCGATAGTTATATTGGTAAGACTGGATATTCGATCGTTAATGGTAATAATAATGGTAATGTAAGTAATGGATCTACTATTGGTTATTTAACTGATTATATGAGTTATAGAGGGATTGAGAATTTTTACGGTAATGTTTGGAAAATGTTGGATGGTATAACGTGGGATGGCACATGGACTGATGCACCTGCTGATCAACCAATTTATGTTACTAATCATTCTGATAATTTTACTGATACTGGTTCAACTAATCTTACATATTTATGTGATGCAAGTTATATAGGAACAACTGCAGGATATTCTACTAATGTTGAAAATTGCGTTGGTTTCATTCCTTCAAGTGTGGGCGACAGCACGTATTTGACGGATTACTACTGGCAGTACAGCGAAAGTGGACGAGACTATTGGCGGGTTGTTTTGTTTGGTGCGGCTGCGTCTAACGGTGGGACGGCTGGCGTTTTTGCGTTGTATGTGCCGGACGCTTGGTCGTCTGGTGATGTTGATATCGCCGGTCGCCTTGCTTATTAGTAAAAATTGGTACAATTTTTGAAAAAAATTTTAAAAAAAACCAATATGAAAAAATTATATATAGGTTCATGTTAAAAGAGTTTTTATATTTATATTGGCGGGTTGTTTTGTTTGGTGCGAATGCGAATAACAGTGGAAAAGCTGGCGTTTTTACGTTGAATGTGAATAACACTTGGTCGAATGATAATGTTAATATCGCCAGTCACCTATGCTTATTAAAAATTTTAAAATATAAAAACTTTGCCTCTTGGCAAAAAATAAAGCAAAGCCTCATTCAGTTTAGTAGGTTAAATTTCGAAAAATTGGAGGTGAAATAAGCAAATATGAAAAGATATGGATATTTATATGAAAAAATTTATAATATTGATAATATTAAATTAGCTCATGAAAATGCAAAAAAGGGTAAAAATCATTATAAAGAAGTTAAAATGGTAGATAAAAATCCTGAAAAATATTTTAGTGATATTCAAAATTTATTAAAATATAAAACATATAAAAATTCAAAATATAAAATAACAATTAAAAAAACAGATAATGGAAAAATAAGAAAGATTTATAAATTACCTTATTTTCCAGATAGAATAATTCATCATTCAATAATTCAAATAATCGAACAAATTTGGTTTAAATCTTTAATAAGAGACACATTTTCATCTATAAAAGGAAGAGGGATTTATGATGGTTTTAAACGGGTTAAAAAATCTTTAATAAATAAAGAAAATACAAAATATTGTTTAAAATTAGATATTAAAAAATATTATCCATCAATAGATAATAAAATTCTTAAACAAATAATAAGAAAAAAAATTAAAGATAAGGATTTATTGTGGTTATTAGATGAAATTATAGATAGTACTAAAGGTTTACCAATTGGTAATTATTTGAGTCAATATTTTGGAAATTTGTATTTATCAACTTTGGATCATTATTGTAAAACTAAAATTAAATTTTATTTTAGATATGCTGATGATATTGTTATTTTACATAAAGATAAACATATTTTACATGAAATAAAAAATGATATAGAATCGTATTTGAATAATAATTTAAAATTGCAATTAAATAAAAATTGGCAAATATTTCCAGTTGATAAAAGAGGAATTGATTTTTTAGGTTATAAATTTTTTCACAATTATATTTTATTGAGAAAATCTATAAAGAAAAGATTTATAAAAAATTATAATAAAATAATAAAAGATTATAATAAAATTGAATGGACAAAAATTGTACATTCTATTATGAGTTATTATGGTTGGTTTAAATTTATTAATTGTAAAAATTTACAAAATAAATATTTCAATGATGATTTATATCGAATAGTTGAAAAAACTTGTGTTAATCAAAATATTAATAATCCATTAAAAAAAATTTCATAAAAAATGAATAAATTTAGTGATTTTTCAGATGAAAAAATATTTGATGGTGATAAAATAAAAATAAATGACATAATAAATAATGAAATTATAATAATTGAATATAAAATTGGAAGTAGTAAATATAAAGATAAAGATTATTTAACGTTACAAATTAAATATAATGATGAAAAATTTGTAATTTTTACGGGAAGTAATGTTTTAATTGATCAAATTAAAAAATATGAAAATAAAATTCCATTTATAACAACAATAAGAAAAATTAATAAATATTATTCATTTACATAAAAAAAATAAAGATATGGATTATAAATTAAGAAAAAGTGAAAGTGTAACTAATCAATTGAAAGTTGAAAATCTACAAGATGGTGTTATATTAAGATTGAATATAATAGAAACAATAGGTGAAGATAATATCACTTATGAATATGATGAATTTTGGTTTAGTTTAGATTCTAATTTAAATTATATTGAAACTATTTTAGATAATGAAAATTTTTCAAAATTATCTGATGAATATAAAAAATTAATAAATTAAATGAAAAGAGTACATTTTATGAGATCAGATGAAAAATCTGATGAAAGTCTTTTAAAATTAGTTGAAGATTTTTTTAATATAACATTTAATAATGTTGAGGATGCAACAGAATGGTTAAATATGGGAGGTTATTGGACTAATGTGAATACTACATACCCATTTCAAGGCTTAGAATGGAATTCATCAACAGATTCATATACAAGAACAGGCACAATATCAGGAGAAACATTATCATCAAGTCCTGGAAATTCCAAATTGCCAATTCATTCAAAAATGAAAAGGTGTT